>MEHZ011633119.1_pt1 | contig 10034 bp, 7 predicted proteins | sample 897221 | NCBI WGS metagenome assembly MEHZ01 (sample SAMN05514161, study PRJNA337945) | marine metagenome | isolation source: marine surface water | place: Arctic Ocean | collected 2007-12-13 | reverse complement strand
CAGTGGCACAATTGACTCAAGAATTAGAAATTAAAATTGCTGAAATCGATAGTATTTTCTTCTGTGCTGGTCCGGGTTCCACCCTTGGGCTTCGCCTCGCCTTAGCTTTCATTAAAACCGCTCAATGGGAAAAGGATGGCAGGCTCAAACTGTTTTCCTACAACGCCCTAGACCTCGCTTGCCAAATGGTGGAGGAACCTCCCCTTTTCATCCAGGCTCCCTTCCGGATGGGTTGGCGAATCGTTCGTTCCTCACCTGATCAAAAAAACATTGGAACGAAAGAGATTTTTGAAAGTGAGGAAGCCTTTCAAAATTTTCCTTCCAGTTTACATCTTAAAGATTTACGAAAAAATGCACCATCAATCGCTCCAGAGTACATTCTCGAATATCATTTGAATAAAATTAATGGATTAGCTGACTTGCTCGCCGTGTCAGAACCTAAAAAAGAACTTGAAGTTTATTCGCCCCGCCCACCAGAATTCAAGAAATGGATTCCCTCCATAAAATTTCTTTCTCCGGATGAATAGACTGAAAGAATGATGACTCAACGTTGCTGGGCTGAGATAAACTTAGCTGCCCTCGAGAGAAACTTACGGCTTATTAGGGATTCTTTACCTTCTAGCGTTCGATATGTATCGGTGGTAAAAGCGGATGCCTATGGACACGGGATTCACCCCACTGCAGCTCGACTAATGCAGAGTGGAGTGGATTTATTTGCGGTGGCAAATGTCAAAGAAGCCTCAGAAATCAGGGAAATGGGTTCCGGTTGGCCCATACTTATCTTGGGCCCTCTGCTCGAAGAGGAAGATGAAGCATTGATCGAGTTTGACCTAATACCGACCCTCTCCTCTCAATCTGAACTCGATCGCTTTCGTATCCTTTCTCAAAAGCATCAAAAACCGATTTCCGCTCATTTAAAAATTGATTCGGGTATGGGGCGGACTGGAATTTGGTGGAAAGATGCACCTGCACTTATCGAGGATATCAAAAAATCCAAAGAAATTAAACTTTGTGGAGCCCTGACTCATTTTGCACAACCTTCCGATCTCTCCTTTACCGAGGAACAAAGAAACCGTTTTTTGGCCATCCTAGAAAAAACCGCAATTCACAAACAACCCGACTTTCTTGTGCATGCGGATAATTCTTCCTCCCTTCGCTCGTTTGACCGAAAAGCAATTTTCAACGCAGTTCGAATCGGCCTTCTTCAATTCGGAGTCTCCCCACCCCAAGGGAGTATTTTGGCAGACCTTCGGGTGGAACCTGTCCTTTCCTTTCATGCCAAACTGGCCATGATTAAAGAGCTCCCTGCGGGCACAAGCCTAAGCTATGGTCGACAATTCACCCTTAAAAGGGACTCAAGAATCGGCATTATAAGTGCGGGGTATGGTGATGCAATCCCCCTCGCCTGTGGGAATCGAGCATCCGGGCTTATCGATGGTCGAGCCTACCCCTTAGTGGGAAGGGTCACCATGGATCAAACTTTAATCGATTTAACCGATGCACCGCACGAAATTCCTCTCGGGCAAATCGTTACCCTAATCGGAAAACAAGGGGATCAGGAAATTTTACTTTCCCAACTAGCCACTCACTCAGAAACCATTCCATGGGAACTGCTTTGTTCGATCACCAAGCGAGTGCCTCGGGTTTATACAACCAAGAGGGAGTAAAGGCTTTCTTAGGCGTCAAAGTTCTTCTCGATCGACTCGATGATGTGAGATAAATCATTGATACAATTCGCTCGATTATCGTATGCCTGTTGCCCATCCTCCGGACAACCGTACGGAGACACCCATCCCATCCCGTTCTTCTCGTGCAAAGAATGAACTTCTTCCAACCAAGTGGCGATTTGTTTTAAATTGGCTAAGATCCGGTTTCCTTCGCGGGGTTTTTCCAAGGGATCTCCAAAGGGTACCTTGCTCACCACTTTTCCATCCGCATCTTTTGTCTCCTCCCACGCCACTTCCGCAGTTTCACAAGCCTCCCAGAAGCGGATTTTAGAAAAATTCACGCAACCCTGCGTGATTGCCTGTGCCATCGCTTCAATCTCGGGCATCGCCACTTCCGCGAAAGTCTCCTCTTCCTGAGGTTCATAAGATACTTCGGCCTCAATTAAAATTTTAGCTTTATCGTCTAATGCATCGGCAATTCCTTTGATCATTGAATAATTAATCTGAGATTTCAAGTCTCCCTGTAACATCAAATCAACGGCGTCAAAGGACACCTCAGTCTCCTCCTCAGGCTTTTTGCTTTTTTCCTCTTCTTGGCTGGTTTCGCTCATTAATTTACTAATGTATAAATTTAGGTCTTGAATCAATGTGAAATCGCATGCCCGATACAAATAAATCATTCCTCCTTTACGATTATCTTGCAGTGCTTCGGAGTACCCAAGATAGGAGAATTCTATTTTACGATGTTGTCCGCAAGCAAAAATACGCTTCAACAATACACCAGAGAACTCTCCCCTTTCATGGAACAAGAACATCGGGGCTGCTTTGATTTCGGCTTTGTGACAATGGGGTTATCAGAAAAAATTAATTTTATTATAAAAGGTTTTTTTGAAAAAATATAAATAATGACTCTATATTTATGAAATTGTTGATGATTAAGGTTCCTCAGGTAAGATTACAAATTAAACGAATTTTTAAGAAAAAAGACCTATTAGACACTGAATATGATTCTGGAATGTAAAAGTATCATAAAAATGTCATGAACAACTTATACAGGTTTTTTATTTGGACAAAAATCGTTTTTTTGTCCAAAATTGATAAATTGGGTACATTTAATTTATTCTATTTCAAACAATTTTTAAAATTATGTTCTTCCGAATTATTGCTCTCCTCATCATTTTAGTACTCCCGATTGGGTTAATTGCAAAAAATGTGTCATTCAATCGTGACATTCGGCCTATATTATCCAGTAAATGTTATTTCTGTCATGGCCCGTCCGAAAAATCGAGAAAAGCGAAACTTCGTCTCGATTTAGAAGAGGAAGCATTTCGTGAAAGAGATGGAATTACGGCCTTTTTCCGAAAAAGCTTGGAAGAAAGCGAAGCATGGCATCGAATTACCTCTGATGATCCTGAAGAAATCATGCCTCCACCGGAATTTAAAAAGGAATTAACTTCCAAAGAAATTGACACGATTAAACTTTGGATCGAACAGGGTGCACCTTGGGAAGGTCATTGGGCTTACACTCCGATAAAAAAAGTGACTCCTCTTAAATCATCGATTCCCCAGTGGGTTCGTAATCCGATCGATCAATTTATACTGAAAACTTTAAATGATCAGGGCTTAACCCCATCACCAGAAGCGGATCAAAGAACCCTGATTCGTCGGCTCTATTTTGACCTTACCGGGCTTCCCCCTACCCCCGAAGAAATTCAAACATTCGTTTTAGATCATTCAAATAAGGCCTACGAGAACTTAGTGGATCGTTTACTCGCATCTGAGGGCTTCGCCGAACGCATGACCTTAGTATGGATGGATGCCGCCCGTTACGGAGATACCTCGGTATTCCATGACGATGGCCCACGTGACATGTGGCCGTGGCGAGACTGGGTTCTTAATGCCTACAAAAGCAATATGCCATTTGATCAATTCTCCGTTGAGCAACTAGCAGGCGATTTACTTCCCAATGCAACTGATTCACAAAAGATCGCCTCAGGATTCAATCGTAACCATGCCACCACGGACGAAGGCGGTGTAATACCCGAAGAATTTCGCGTCGAATATGTGGTCGATCGGGTAAAAACGACCGGGAATGTATGGATGGGACTTACCATGGAATGCGCCCAGTGCCACGATCACAAATACGACCCAATTTCCCAGGAGGAATATTTTAAGTTCTATGCGTTCTACAACAACAACGCGGATCCGGGTATGCAGACACGACGTGGAAATACTGCCCCAACGATTGAAGTCATTACTCCGGAACGTAAAAAGCAACTTACCGATGCAACAAAATCCTTGGAACTAGCCAATACTTCTCTCCAAAGTCGACGGAAGAAATCAATCAAAGCATTTGATGAATGGGCTCTCAAAACGAATGAAAAGCTAAAGCAAAACCCTAGAATTTTAGACCCCGAAGGCTTGCTCGCTCACCTGCCCTTTGACCGACTTAATTTTGAAAACAATTCTTCCGATCAGGGAATCGAAGGGGCTACCTCATGTAAACTTCATCTCTCCCCCAAGCTGGTCAAACAGGCCAAGTTTTCAGGAGGTATCAAAATCGAAAATAATGCCTATGCGGAATTGTCAAATTTTGGTAACTTTGAACACAACCAATCTTTCTCTATGAGTGCCTGGATTAAGACTTCTGTGGATAAACTTGGCGGTGCTGTATTTGGAAAAATAAACGAAGGTAATAAGTTTCGAGGCTATGATTTGTGGATGGATGCCGGGCGTGTGGGCACTCACATTGTCCATGCCTGGCCAGATAATGCACTCAAAATTGTTTCGAAAAAAACTATCACTCCCAACAAGTGGGTTCATTTGTGCGTCACTTACAATGGAAAGCGAAATGCCAATTCCGTGGAAATTTACATCGACGGTGCAAAACAAGAAAAAGTCATCGCTCAAAACACATTAAAAGAAAACACCATTAAAACGGATAAGCCTTTTCGAATTGGGCGCCGTTTCAACTCAGCTTATTTGAACGACACCGAAATTGACGAGGTACGCGTCTATAAACGAGCCCTTTCCGCTGCAGATGTTCGAACCATAATGACCCTACCCTACAAAACAATTCCGGAACCTGCGGGATTGATTACCGGTTTGACCTTCGATTCATTTGAAGGGAATCGCACAGGCGACTTAGCCGATCCTAAGCGAAGTTTTATTCTCCATGGTGCAGCCAAGCAAACTGAAGTCGGGAAATTACGAAGCGGTTTCAAGATCGAGAAAAGCGGTTTCCTTGAATCCAAAGAAGTAGGCAGTCTTGAGCATAACCAATCTTTCTCGTGGTCGGTTTGGCTGAAGACCCCCAAAAATCTATCCGGGGCTATTCTGAGCAAAATGGACGAATCCAAGAAGCACCGCGGGTATGATATTTGGCTCGAAGGAGGTCAGGTAGGAATGCATATTGTCAATGAGTTCCCGGAGAATGCAATCAAAGCAGTTTCCAAAAAACCAATTCCAGCCAACCAATGGCATCACTTGGCAATTACATACAACGGAAAAAGTAAAGCCAGCGGGCTCAAAGTTTACCTGAATGGAAAAAAACAGGTAATGGAGGTCACTCATGATTCCCTTTCAAAAACCATTAGGACTCCCAAAGCCTTCCGCATTGGTCGGCGATTTAATGGTGGTCCAGTAAACGGATTGGAGATTGATGAAATTAGACTTTATTCCCGAGTACTTCTTACTCGTGAAATTGATCGTCTTGGCTTTGTTGATCCTATTCTTCCACTACTCAAGGATGAACCCGGCACACTTAAACCCGCCCAGCGAAACTTTCTTGTTGAGTACTACCTGGATCGACATGACCCGGACTACAAGTCCAAGCTCGCAGTCCGAAATCAAAAACAACAAGCACTCGCAGGCCTGAAGAAAAATAAACTTACCTCGATGATAATGGGTGACAACCCAGCAAATAAAGCCCGGAAGACTTATGTCTTGATGCGCGGGCAATACTCATCTCCCGATGAATCAAAAGAAATTTTGGCTAACACTCCCGCCTTCCTTCCTCCCATGAAGAAAGAAATCCCCCGCAATCGTTTGGGATTAGCTCGTTGGCTTACAGACAAAGAACATCCCCTTACTTCTCGGGTCACCGTAAATCGTCATTGGCAGACTATATTTGGAAGTGCCCTGGTAACAACCCCCGGTGACTTTGGTGCTCAGGGTAGTTGGCCTACTCATCCAGATCTCCTCAATTGGCTGGCCGCTGATTTTATCGAAAATGGATGGAATGTAAAACGGGCAATTAAGCAATTGATTATGTCCTCGACCTACCGTCAATCTTCTCAAACTCGCTCTATTCATCTCAAACAAGATCCCGTCAACCTCTACCATGCCCGAGCACCTCGATTTCGTCTGATGGGCGAATTTGTTCGTGATAATGCCCTCTCTATAGGCGGGCTTTTAAACCGTACTTTTGGAGGTCCTGGGGTTAAACCTTATCAACCACCAGGTCTTTGGAATGAAGTTTCCCTGAATGGTGGTCGAAGATTTGTTCAGGACAATGGGGCAAAATTATACCGAAGGAGTATGTACACCTATTGGAAACGATCAGCACCCCACCCTGGACTTATGGCCTTTGATACTCCTAGTCGCGAAATATGTACCCTCCAACGCCAACGCACCAATACTCCGATGCAAGCACTCGTTACTCTCAATGATGAACAATTTGTGGAAGCATCCCGAGCCTTTGCTCAGCGAATTCTAAAAAGTCCGACCAATTCACTTGAAGAAAAAGTCAATTGGGCCTTTGAAATGGCCACCGGACACCGAGCAGATTCCCTCCGCCAGGAAGTCATCAAAAAGGCCTATGCTACTCAAATTAAAAATTTTCAAAAAGAACCCAAACGAGCCGACGACCTCCTCAAAATTGGTGAGTCTTCCCGAGATGAATCAATAGACAAAACCAAGCACGCAACTTGGACTATTCTTGCCTCCATGATTCTAAACCTAGACGAAACCTTAAACCGCGAATAATTCTTAACTGATCTATCATGAATCCATTTGACCTACATCAAGCTTATACTCGTCGACAAATGATTGGCCTCGGTGCCCGAAGTTTTGGAGCCCTCGGTGCCGCCAGCTTGCTTAATCCTCTAATGGGCGCGAGTGCCAATTCAAGTTTTGCACCCACCGCTTCGCTTGGAGGCCCACACTTCAAGCCTACCGCTAAGCGTGTCATCTATCTATTTTTATCAGGCGGGCCTTCGCACATTGACATGTACGATTACCACCCGGAAATGCGCAATATCCACGGTACGGAATTACCCGATAGTATTCGCAACGGACAACGCATCACAGGCATGACCTCGAAGCAGGCTTCCTTCCCTTGCGTGGCTCCTATGTTTGATTTTTCCAGGCATGGGCAAAATGGCTCTTGGTTCAGCGAAATCGTTCCTAACATTGCCAGTATTGCCGATGATATTACCTTGGTTAAATCGGTCCATACCGAGGCGATTAACCACGATCCTGCCATTACCGCAATCAATACCGGTTCCCAACAACCTGGAAAACCTTCCATGGGCGCATGGCTTGACTGGGGCATGGGGAGCCCCAATAAAAATTTACCCGGGTATGTGGTGATGATTTCAAAAGGAAAGGGAAATGCCCAGGCCCTCTACGATCGTCTCTGGGGGAGCGGTTTCCTGCCCTCCAAGCACCAAGGGGTCAAATTTCGCTCTGCAGGCGACCCTGTACTCTACCTTTCCAACCCAGATGGTATATCTCGCGATATGAGACGCAATATGCTCGATGGAATCTCCCAGATTAACCAAGCGAAAAAAGCAGAATCTGGAGATTTAGAGATCGATGCCCGCATTGCTCAGTACGAGATGGCTTATCGTATGCAAACAAGTGTACCCGAATTAGTTGATCTAAAGGATGAACCCAAACATGTGCTCGATCTTTATGGTAAGGATGCCATGAAAAAAGGCACTTTTGCTCATAATTGCCTAATTGCTCGCCGTTTATCTGAACGAGGCGTTCCTTTTATCCAACTTTTTCATCGCGGGTGGGATCAACATGGTAGTTTGCCCAAACAAATTCGGGGTCAATGCAAAGATATTGACCAACCTGCGGCCGCTCTTGTCAAGGATTTGAAACAACGAGGTTTGCTCAAGGACACGATTGTCGTGTGTGGTGGAGAATTCGGTCGGACCATTTATTCCCAGGGTAAACTAACCAAGGATAATCATGGTCGTGATCACCATGGCCGAAGCTTTTCGATGTGGATGGCGGGTGGTGGCATGAAAGCGGGTTTTGAATATGGAAAAACCGACGATTTCGCCTACAACATTGTTGAAAATCCAGTTCATGTAAATGACTTGAACGCGACCATACTTCGTGCCCTAGGTATCGATCATGAACGCTTCACTTACAAATACCTCGGACTAGACCAAAGACTGACTGGTGTTGAGCATCCAAAAGTAATTCCTGACCTACTCGCCTAGCCCCATTCGAAGAGTAGGAATTTTTTACGATTTTTTTTTATTTTTCCTTTGACCCATCAAGCCTGCTTCCGCAGTACTTTTCTGTGTGATTTCGGTGGTGGATAAAAGAAAAGCCTTATTGGCGGACTGGCTTCAGGAAAAAACTCCTTTTAAGGATGGCACTCTGAGCATTGCCTCTGCTGATGCTAGTTTTCGTCGTTATTTCCGTCTCATTCATCAAGGCCAATCCTATATCGTAATGGATGCCCCCCCCGATTTGGAACCCTCTTTGCCTTTCGTGCAAATAGGGCAATGGATGAATGAATCAGGAATCCGCGTGCCCGAAATTTTCGCTCAGGATTTGGATCTTGGCTTTTTGGTCCTGTCCGATTTTGGAGACCATCATTACCAGGATGCTTTAGTCGGTGAAAATCGCCAAGCACTTTACCAGCTTGCCATTGATGAAATCATAAAGTTTCAATCTTCATTAACAGACTCCAAGGAAAAACTACCTCTTTTTGATCAGGCTTGGCAAAAAAAAGAACTCGATATCTTTCGTGAATGGTGCCTACCTGGTCTCTCAGCAACTGAATATCTCCCCTATACCCAACCCTTACTTGATCAAGTCGACCAGATCCCAAAAGCCTTTATGCATCGGGACTTTCATTGTAGAAACTTGCTACTCTGCCCAAACGATCAAGTAGGTATAATCGACTTTCAAGGAGCGATGCATGGCCCAATCACTTACGACTTGGTTTCGCTCACTCGCGATTGCTATGTGGATAATGATGAGAATTGGATTAGAGAAACCACTTTAAATTTTCAGAATTCTCTACTTTCTGCCGGCCTTGAATATGCAAAGGTTGAAGCGGACGAATTTATTCGTTGGCTCGATTTTGCAGGCATACAAAGACATCTCAAATGTGTCGGAATTTTTCACCGTCTTAAAATTCGGGATCAAAAACCAAGTTACATGAAGGATGTGCCCCGAGTATTAAAATATATCAACACTGTGCTCGATCGAAACCCTGTGCTTCGTGATTTAAAGGAATTAGTAGATCGAGCCGAAATCCTTACTTAATTTTTATGAAAGCTATGATTTTAGCCGCAGGTTATGGGAAAAGATTGCGCCCATTAACAGACCACACCCCCAAGCCCTTGGTTTCAATTGGAGGAAAACCTCTCATTGTACACCACCTCGAAAAGATCGCCCAGACGGGCATCAAAGAAGTGGTGATCAACCTTGGGCATCTCGGTTCTAAAATCCCTGAGGTTTTAGGCACTGGTTCAGAGTGGGGACTTTCAATTGAATATTCTGATGAAGGACCAGATCCTCTGGAGACTGGCGGGGGAATGGCTAAAGCCCTTCCATTACTGGGCTCCGATACCTTTCTTTTAGTCAATGGGGATGTCTGGTGCGATTTAGATTTCACCACGATTCCACACACCCTTGAGTCAAATGATCAGGCACTCCTCTATTTGGTTCAACAACCCAATTGGAGAGAGCGCGGAGATTTCTCGCTCATTAACCAACGGGTCGTTGAATCGGAATCGCCTCAATACCTCTATGCGGGAATTGCACTTTACCATCCTTCTATTCTTGACGGGGCAACAGTGGAAAAATTTTCGATTGTTCCGCGTTTAAAAAAGGCAATAGTAGCTAATCGAGTGGCAGGCATTCTCCACCAGGGAGAATGGGATGATGTGGGTACGCCTGAACGACTCCAGGCAATCCAAGAAAATCACGGAGTTTAAAAAGGTTTAGTTGATTTTTCCGGGGCCAACCGATCCCGTTCAGATAGTTTTTCTTCGGGGCCAAATGTCTCAATTGAATAAGCAACCACATTGCGCAAATTTCGATCTGAAATTTCTTTGGATGCGGCGGCCATTGCTTGTCCACCAATATCCTGTGGATGATAACCGCGTTCCC
>MEHZ011444157.1_pt1 | contig 10056 bp, 9 predicted proteins | sample 897221 | NCBI WGS metagenome assembly MEHZ01 (sample SAMN05514161, study PRJNA337945) | marine metagenome | isolation source: marine surface water | place: Arctic Ocean | collected 2007-12-13 | reverse complement strand
AGTCTATGCCTGAATATTATAGATTAAGTCTTGACAATTTAAAAAAAGAAGTAAGAGAATTGTGGGGTATTGGAGTTCAGGCCATTTTATTGTTTGTTAAAGTCCCTGATAAGCTTAAAGATAATGCTGGAAGTGAAGCTGTAAATGAAGATGGGCTTATGCAAAGAGCTATTAAAGAGATTAAAAATACAGTTCCTGAAATTACCATAATGACAGATATAGCTCTTGATCCTTACTCAATTCATGGTCATGATGGAATCGTAAAGAACAATCTTATTTTAAATGACGAAACCAATGAAGTGCTCTCAAAAATGGCTTTATCACATGCTATGTCTGGTGCGGATGTATTGGCGCCTAGTGATATGATGGATGGAAGAGTATTAGCAATAAGACAAGAATTAGAGAAAAACGGATTTCATGACACCTCAATTATGAGTTATAGCGCTAAGTATGCCTCGTCTTTTTACGGCCCATTTAGAGATGCGCTGGGTTCCAAACCTGGGTTTGGAGATAAAAAAACCTATCAAATGGATATCGGAAATAGGACAGAAGCAATAAAAGAAGCGCTTTCAGATATTGAGGAGGGGGCGGATATTTTAATGATCAAGCCTGGAATAGCTTATTTAGATATCGTTAGGGACATTAAAAATACTATAAATGTTCCGCTAGCTGTATATCAAGTAAGTGCAGAATATGCCATGGTAAAGGCAGGTGCTAGATTAGGATGGATAAATCACGATGAGATAATGATGGAGCAATTAAACTCTATCAAAAGAGCTGGCGCTAATATGATAGTCTCTTATTTTGCTAAAGAAGCTATCAAATTAATCTCTTAATTTTTGATACATTAGTAGTGTATGAAACGTTTAAAAAGTAAAACTGGATTAGTATTAGCTTTATTTTTAATTTTTGGTGGGTTTAATTTTAGTTCTGATATAATTTACTTATCCGAATTAGTTAGTGCCTTTTATAAAATTCAAAGAACTAAAGCAGATATCACTGATTATAAATTTTTTGATAATATTGATATTCCCAAAAGTGAAAGCCCACAAGCTTGGCCAATCCATAAAAACTACAACAAGGCTAATTCAACAGATAAGTTAATTTCTAAAAACACATCTCTTGGAACAATCGCTTTTTTAATTATTAAAAACGATTCCATATGGCATGAAAAATATTATGAAGGATATAATAAAAACTCCTATAGTAATTCTTTTTCTATGTCCAAAAGTATAGTTTCAGCTACAATGGGAAAGGCAATTCAAGAGGGGTTTTTTAATGATCTAAATGACAAGGTTGGATCTTATATTCCTAATTACAATGAGGGTTTTGCTTCACAACTAACCATTGGTGATTTATCAAGTATGTCTTCTGGAATGAAATGGAATGAAAGTTATACTAATATCTTTGGCGTAACAGCAAGAGCATATATTGGGAGCAATTTAAATGACCTGGTAAAGTCAAGGCCTATTATCAAAAAGCCTGGCGAATCATTTAAATATTTAAGTAGTGACACTCAGCTTTTAGCAATGACTATTGAAAAAGCTACTAAAAGAAAATTATCTGACTTAGTTTATGATTGGTTTTGGAATCCTATGGGTGCCGAAAACAATGCCTTATGGCAAGTAGACAATATCAAAACAAATACAGAAAAAGCATATTGTTGCTTTAATTCTAATGCTAGAGATTTTGCAAAATTTGGAAAACTATATAAAGATAATGGTCTTTGGAATGGTAAACGATTGTTAGATTCAGCTTTTGTAAAAAAATCTTTGACAGCTAGGTTTCTTGCGAGTCCTGAGTATGGATATGGATTTTGGCTTGGAAAATTTCAAGAAAAAAATTATTTTGCTATGAGAGGACATTTAGGTCAATACGTGATTGTATTTCCCAAAGAAAACATACTTATTGTACGCCTTGGCAGAATGGAAGAAAACACTCAGGAAAAAACATATATTGAGGAAGCTTTTAAAATGCTTGACATAAATCTATAACATGATACCTGTGCCACTTCTTTCAGTAAAAAATCTTTGCGTCTCAATTTCTAAAATTCCTATTTTAAAAAATATTTCTTTTGATTTAAAAGAAAATGAAATTTTAGGATTTGTAGGAGAATCTGGAAGCGGAAAGTCTATTACGGCATTTTCAATAATCAACCTATTAAGATTAAAAAATATTACTAAAACCGGGACTATTAATTTTAATGGCAATTTCATTGAATCTCTTGGATCCAATGATTTGGAAAAAATAAGAGGAAATGAAATTTCAATAATTTTTCAAGAGCCAATGAGCTCTCTAAATCCGAGTATGAAATGTGGGGAACAAATATTAGAAATAATTTTAAATCATAATTTAATCAGCTTAAAAAAAGGGAAAAATAAAGTTTTAGAGTTAATAAAAAAAGTTCAGCTAAGTGACTCTGAAATAGCTTATAACAAATATCCTCATCAGCTTAGTGGGGGTCAACAACAACGTATTATGATTGCTATGGCTATCGCATGTGATCCAAAAATTTTAATTGCAGACGAACCAACAACCTCATTAGATGGTATTGTGAAAAAAGAAATTATAAATCTTTTAAAATCAATTCAAAAAGAAACAAAAATGAGTATAATATTTATATCTCATGACCTTCAACTAGTTTCCAAAATAGCTGAAAAAATTATTGTTTTAAATAAAGGTGAAATTGTAGAGTTTGGCAGTAGTTATCAAATTTTTAATAACCCTAAAAAACGCTATACTAAGCTTTTATTAAATGCTAGGCCTCCTAAAAATGTTAGGCCAATAAGATTGCCTACAAATGAAAAAAATATAAAGACAGTATTAATTTCAAAGAAAGAAAGAATTGAGGCGCACGATAATTTATATCAACATGATCCTATTTTAAAAATTGAAAATTTAGAATTTTCTTATGAAGATAAAAAGGTTCTAAATAATGTAACTTTTAATTTATTTAAAGGAGAAACTCTAGGGCTAATTGGTGAATCTGGCTCTGGAAAATCTACTATTGCCAGATCTATATTAAATTTAAACAGATTTGATAAAGGTCAGATTATTTATAACAAAAAATGTATAAAGACATATCCTAACACAGAATTTAGAAGAAAAATTCAATTGGTTTTTCAAGATCCTTATTCATCTTTAAATCCTGAAATTTCTATTGGCTACTCAATAATGGAGCCTATGCTTGCTCATAAACTTTACAAAACAAAAAAAGAATCAAAAGAAAAAGTTATTTCACTTTTAAAACAGGTAAATCTTACTGAAAGTGATTTTAATAAATTTCCTTATCAATTTTCTGGAGGTCAACGGCAAAGAATAGTTATCGCAAGAGCTTTGGCGTTAAACCCTGAAATACTAATTTGTGATGAATCAGTTTCTGCTTTAGACGTTACTATTCAAGCTCAAATATTAAACCTATTAAATCACTTAAAAGAAAAGTATTCAATTACTATTTTATTTATATCTCATGACTTGTCGGTTGTGAAATACATGTCTGATCGAGTTATAATATTAAACAATGGGAGGGTTGAAGAAGTCAACGAGACTGATCGGCTTTTTTTAGAGCCAAACGAAGATTATACAAAGAAATTATTATTTGCCAATGACTTTTAAAATGAATTATAAAAAGTACTTATATTTAGCAATTAGTTATTTCAAATAAAATATGGAATTAATGTTTCAATGGGTTCTTCAACTTCATTCTTACTGGACTTTATTAGTTTTTTTGATAACTATATTTGTAATACTAAATTGCTCTTTATCTCTTGTCATTAAAAAAAAATTTAAAACATTTGACTTAAGACTTTCACTGTATGCTTTAATTTTTAATCATATTCAACTAATAATTGGATTGGTCTTATATTTCATTTCTCCTAAATTTTCATGGTGGAGTAATGGATTTAAATCAGTGATTCACAACATTGAGCATAGGCTATATTTGATTGAACAACCTATAGCCAATTTATTGGGTGTTATAATTTTAACTTTAGGATGGTCTCTTCATAAAAAATCATCTGAAAGCTCAAAAAAATTTTTAAGAATTGGGGTGTTTTATTTACTAGGATTTATTTCAATTTCATCTAAAGTTTATTGGTAAAAATTAATAAAAAAACACTCTCTAAAAAAGAGAGTGCTGCTAAAAACAAACTATTTATGAAATCCTAATTTAATTTTATATTAGGGAATTAATTTCCAAATTTTTGTTAATCTTTTATATATGAATAAAAAATATGGTGTGCTAGGTGGAGGAAGTTGGGGAACAGCTATTGTTAAAATACTAACTGAAAATAACAATTTAATTAATTGGTATGTTCGAAATGAGGACAATGTAAATTATTTAAGAGAATTTAAAAAAAATCCCCATTACCTAACTTCAGTTATGTTTGATGTTAAAAAACTAAATATTAGTTCTTCAATTAATGAAGTGGTTGAAAGCTCTGATATTATAATATTAGCCATTCCATCCCCTTTTTTAGCAAGTGAATTAATGAAAGTTAAATCGCTGTTAAAAGAAAAAATAATTTTTTCAGCGCTTAAAGGAGTTGTTCCAGAGTCTCATTTAATTGTTAGCGAGCATTTAAATGAATTCTATGACGTCTCTCTAAGTAAGATTGGGATCATTACTGGGCCTTGCCATGCTGAAGAAGTTGCTTTAGATAAGCTCTCATACTTAACTGTAGCTTGCCAAGTTGATCAAATCGGTAAAGACATGAAAACGTCTTTAGAATCAAAAAAAATCAAAGTAAAGCTCTCCAAAGATACTACGGGGATAGAATATGCCGCCATGCTTAAAAATGTTTATGCTATTGTAGCAGGAATCGCGCATGGTCTTGGCTATGGTGATAATTTTCAAAGTGTTTTAATCAGTAATTCTGTTCGAGAAATGAAACGCTTTGTAAATGATGTTTGTAAAATCAATAGAGATATCAATGACACCGAATATTTAGGCGATTTATTGGTGACTGCCTACTCTACTTTTAGTAGAAACAGAACTCTTGGTAATATGCTTGGAAAAGGATATTCTTTAAAGGCAGCTATCGCTGAAATGTCTATGATTTCAGAAGGTTATTATGCCACTAAAAATGCTTATGAAATTGTAAAAAAAGATTTTAAAAAATTCCCAATTATACACGCTGCTTATGATTCTCTTTATAAAAACATAAGTTTAAAAAAAATATTTCAAAATTTGAGTGAAAAATTAAATTGAATTCTTAAACTGACTTAAAAATCGTGCATCATTTTGATATAAAATTCTAATATCTTCTATTTGATATAAAAGCATTGCTATTCTTTCTATACCCATTCCAAAAGCAAAACCTGAATATTCATTTGAATCTATATTACAATTTTCTAAAACATTCGGATCAACCATGCCACATCCCATTATTTCTAGCCACCCGGTTCCTTTGGTTATTCTGTAATCAGTTTCTGAATTTAACCCCCAATAAATATCAACTTCTGCACTTGGTTCAGTAAAAGGGAAATAAGAAGGTCTTAATCTTATTTTAGAATTTCCAAAAAGTTCTTTTGTGAAATATATGAGTGTTTGCTTTAAATCCGCAAAAGAGACATTTTTATCAATATACAACCCCTCTACTTGATGAAAAAAACAATGTGATCTTGCTGAAATATCCTCATTCCTATAAACTCTCCCAGGTGAAATTGTTCTAATTGGAGGTTGATTATTTTCCATGTGCCTTATCTGAACTGAAGAAGTGTGAGTTCTAAGTAATAAATCTGGGTTTTTATTTATAAAAAAAGTATCCTGCATGTCTCTAGCAGGATGATGTTCTGGCAGATTTAAGGCGGTAAAATTATGCCAATCATCTTCAATTTCTGGGCCTTCAGAAATATTAAATCCTATTTTATAAAAAATATCAATTATTTTATCTCTAATAATAGAAATTGGATGTCTAGACCCTAACTCTAACATTGAAGCTGGCCTAGTCAGATCCTTATTAGCTGTCTTTGAAACTTTTTTAGCATTTAAAAAAAATTTTAAATCCTCTAGTTTCAAAAGAGTTGCTTTTTTTAATTCATTTATAGCTAAACCATATTCTTTTTTTTCGGAGACATTTACTTTTTTGAATTGAGCAAAGTAAGAACTTATGTGTCCTTTTTTTCCTAAATATTCTATTCTAAATTTCTCTAACTCTTTTGGGTCATTAGTAATAAAAGTCGAAGCTTCTTTAATTCTTTTTTGTATTTCAGCAATCATAAATAAACTTAAAATTGTTCTTCAAAAGTAATGTTTTTCAGCTATTGAATTAATTCTTTTTCTATAAAATAATTAACCACAGCCTCTTTCATTAAAAGAGTTTGTTCTCCAGATTTTAAATTCGGCAACTTATTTATCACTTTGTAGTGAGGCCAGCCGTCGTTGTCAATATATTCAAATTGATAAAATCCAAAAGGCTCTAAAAGCCTGCAAATGGCTATATGCATCAAGTCTAACTTTTGATCTTTATTAAACTTGTTGTCTGTTTGACCTAGTTCTTGAACTCCAATTAAATAAATTACATTTTCTAAATCTAGAGGCTCACCATCGTTAAATTGGCTGCTTAAAATATCTAAAATTGTAATCCATTTATTTTTTAAATCATTGTTGTTATTCATTGCTCATAGTATTCAAAATTCATAGCGCACAATATACTTATATTTGTAAAAAAAATGTATTGAATTACTTAGATATTTTTATTGTTTCTATTTTGGTTTTTGGTTTTTTTAGAGGTTTTATAAAGGGCCTTATCATGGAACTATCCTCTTTATTGGCTATTGTTTTAGGAACTTATGGTTCTCTAAAATTTTCTGACATTACACACGATTGGCTATCAATAAATTTTTCAAGTCAAATCGAAAGTATTGATGAAAATTATTTAAAAGTAGCTTCATTTGCTTTTACTTTTCTAATAATTATAGTATTTGTTTCTATTATTGGCAAGGGCCTTACTAGTGTTATTAAAATGGTTTCGTTAGGCTTAATCAATAAGGTTTTAGGAGGATTGTTTGGGTCTGTAAAATATGTTCTTATTTTATCTTTTTGTTTTGTTTTCTTTGAAAACTTAAACTCTACTTTATTCTTAATTGATGAAAGTTTCTTTGAAGCGACTTTGTTTTATGGATCAATTATTGAATTAGGAGATACTTTGCTGAATTTTTTTAATTCAAACAAAGAATCAATTAATTTTTTTAATTGACTTTAATTCAATCCACCCGCTATTTCCATCGTTAATTTTAACTAGGCCCCACTCATTTAATTCTTCTTGTATAACAACTTTTGTTCCTTCATGTAAATTAAAAAGAATTTCACTTCTAAAATTAGGTTCAGCTCTGAAGTCTATTTTATTTTCAAAAATTATAGCACTAATAGTCTTCTTTTTGTTTTCAAAGCGATTAATTCCATTAAAAATAAAAAGAATACTAAGACTAAAAAATATTGCAGAAAAGGTGAAATAATTTTTCTTTGATATAGTTTTAGTATTGAAGAAGTATAACAAAAATGTTGCTAAAAAAAAATACCACAGGACTAAGCCTGTAATTAACCATTGCTGCATATTTAAGATTTTTGAAATATAATTCAAAAAATCTGAAACTTGATTGGTTGGGAGCTTTTCTATTTTGTCAATTAACATGTTTTGAGAATAGGCCAGGTTATTTAAAATATCCCTGTCATTAGGCTTTAACATTAAGGCCTTCTCGTAAAAGTATATGCTATTTGCAATATCATTTATTTTATAAAAGGAGTTTCCTAAATTAAAATACAAGGCTTCAGAATGCTCTCCATTTTCAATTATTGATTTAAATTGAACAATAGCCTCTTCATATTTGCCATTGTTGTATAACTTTACTCCATTATTAAAATAATCAGTGCTGTTAGTTTGTGAAAAAACTAACGTTGAGAAAAGCGAATAAACTATAACAATAATTTTTTTCATCTTTAAATTTGTTTGTCAATTTCTGAAATTATATTTACTGCATTCTCGTAATCATTGTTAATTGCAACATTTGACGCTGGTGTAAATCTGGCATACTCACAGTTCTCTATCAATTTAACGAACAGTTCTATTGATTCTATTTGAATATTTTTATTTGCCAATAACCTTTTAATTTTTTCTTTACTATAATCTGATGTTTCGATTAAAAGTTTAGATTTTAAAAAATTGTGTAAAGCTCTTTCTAGTGCGTCATAAAAGACCTCTTTCTTTTGCAAATTTATTTTTGCTTCTGATAAATATTTTTTAGCTAATTTATTAGCTCGTCTTGATTTATATCCTTTTAAATCAGAATCTGAAACTTTTTTAAATTTAAAAAACACTAATAGAACAAATATAATTATTAAGGGCATGACAATAAGAATATAAAACAAAGTCGAGTAAATGAAGTTTTGACTCTTTAATTTAATTAATCCTGGTTTTGTTTTTATAAATCTAAATTGATTTTGAGAATTAGAAATACTATTAGTGTTTTCAGACAATACTTTAACTTTATTGTTTTGAGAATATGAAGAGGGATCTTCTAATACACTAATTACTATCTCCTTTGTAAATGTGGATTTGTATTTTTTTGTTTTAGGGTCAAAATAAACAAACTCAACGGGTGAAATTGGATATTTCCCTTTAAATTGTGGTACTAATGTGTAGGTGTCCGAGATATCGCCTGACATTCCTCCTAGATTAGTTGTTATGTTTTCATTATGTTCAGGATCATATTTTTCAAGTGAACTTGGAACTGATAAATCAGGAGTAGAAAATAATTTTAAATTCCCCGATCCTTTAACTTTAATTGTTAATTGAAATGACTCCGAAGCATTTAATTGATTTTTTGAAGATAATAATTCAATTTTAAAATCTCCAACTGCTCCGCTAAAATTAGATGGAGCATCTTTAGGCAATGGCTTTACTTTTATTAATCGGTTTCCTGCAACAACCGTTTTAGGAATCTGAGTATAAATTCTATTTCCAAAAAAATCTCTTTTACTTGTTGGCACATCAACTGAAACATCTAAAGAAAGAGGCTTAATGTTTAACTCTCCTTCTTTTTGAGGGTAAAGGACCATTTTTTTCCAAATAACGTAATTATAACTATCTCCCTTGTATGATCCTCTTTCGATTTGGAGTCTTGGTATTTTGATGTTATTAGACCAAAAATCCACATATTCAGGGCTGTCAATTTCACCGACATTGGTAACATTAATTTGAGGGCTAAAAAAGAGTTTATAAACAACAGAAATACCTTCATTTAAGAAAGGGTTAGTATTGGATACTTCAGCTACCAAATGTAAATTTTCATTGACTAAATAGTTTGAATTATTTGGATCATTATTAATTGAAACAGATTCGCTAACTATAACCTTAACTGGCATAGTTTTATAAAGTTTTTCTTTTATTTCTATAGAAGCTTGCCCAATGGATAAAGATCCTTTTTTTAAAGGAGACAAAAAATAAGTATAAACCTTAGAAAAAGATCTTTTCCCATTTATCCAGGAATTGCTTACTGATTGTTGTGGTCCACCAACAACTCGAAAGCCATCAAAATTTGGAGGCGAAAAATTGTCTCCATCTTTATTCATTTTAAAATCTAATCTAAGAGTTTCGTTTATTCCTAAGATTTTTTTGCTAGTTATGGCCTCAAAACTAATTCCTTGATTTTGAGCATTAATTTCAAAAAATATTGTTGAAATAAATAACAGTAAAAGAGTAGCTCGTATTCTCATAGTTTTATTTACCAATCTTTTTTGTTTTTTATAGGAGAGCCTTTAATTTTATTCTTGTTAACCTTTTCCTGAACTTTCTTTTCTTGATTGTCCATTGCTTTTAATAGGTTTTTAAGTTGCTCTGGTGATATTTTCTTTTCTTGAGGTTTGTTTTGCCTGTCATCCTTCTTATTGTCCTTTTTGTTATCCTTCTTATTGTCCTTTTTGTCATCCTTCTTGTCGTCCTTCTTGTCGTCCTTCTTGTCGTCCTTCTTGTCGTCCTTCTTGTCGTCCTTCTTGTCGTCCTTCTTGTCATCCTTCTTGTCGTCCTTCTTGTCATCCTTCTTGTCGTCCTTCTTGTC
>MEHZ011310082.1_pt1 | contig 10060 bp, 9 predicted proteins | sample 897221 | NCBI WGS metagenome assembly MEHZ01 (sample SAMN05514161, study PRJNA337945) | marine metagenome | isolation source: marine surface water | place: Arctic Ocean | collected 2007-12-13 | reverse complement strand
CATTTTATATTTTTACCATTGTTTTTTGTTAAAGTTATGAAATTTTTTAAAACGTTAATTATTATCTAATTTTTGAGAGACTTTGTTATTTTGAGAAATTTCTTCAGCTACCAGAAATGCAAGTTCCAAAGCTTGGCTAGCATTTAATCTCGGGTCGCAAGCTGTATGATATCTATCTGACAAATCTTCATCTGAAACTGCTCTTAAGCCGCCAGTACATTCTGTCACATCCTTACCTGTCATTTCAAAATGAACTCCACCAGGGTGACTGCCTTCCGCATTATGAATAGCAAAAAACTCTCTTACTTCTCTTAGTACACTTTCGAATGGTCTAGTTTTGTATCCTGTTGAGGATTTGATCGTATTTCCATGCATCGGATCACAAGACCAAACTACCTTAAAACCCTCTTTTTCAACTGCATTAATGAGGTTAGGTAAATGCTCTCCAACCAATCCAGCACCAAATCTAGCTATTAACGTTAATCTTCCAGGTTCATTTTCTGGATTTAGTGCTTCAATTAATTTCAGAAGGTCATCCTTACTAATTGAAGGGCCGCACTTTAGTCCGATTGGATTTTGAACCCCTTTGCAAAACTCCACATGTGCGCCATCAAGTTTTCGTGTACGGTCTCCTATCCATATAAGGTGCCCTGAACCAGCGATAGGTAAGCCAGTAGTACTATCTATTCTACATAATGCCTCTTCATACTCCAATAACAAAGCTTCATGACTAGTATAAAAGTCAACCGCTCCTAAAGTATGAGAGTTTTTGCTTGTGACCCCCGCAGCAGTCATAAAATCAAGTGCATCTGAGATACGATTTGCTACTGTTTCATATTTCTCTGCACCAGCTCCATCTAAAAAACCAAGCGTCCAACTGTGAACATGATGTATATCGGCGTAACCACCTTGACTGAATGCTCTTAAAAGATTCAAGGACGCTGCAGATTGCGCATAAGCTTGCAACATTCTTTTGGGATTTGGCTTTCTAGCTTCAGAATTGAAAGCAATATCATTTATAATATCACCACGATAGCTGGGTAGCTCTAATCCGTTAATTATTTCGGTATCTGAGGATCTAGGTTTAGCGAATTGCCCTGCCATCCGGCCAACTTTTATTACAGGGCACTTTGCCCCATAAGTAAGGACAACTGCCATTTGCAACATAACACGAAACGTATCTCTTATATTATCTGCGCTAAATTCCTCAAAACTTTCTGCACAATCACCACCTTGCAGCAAAAAACCTTTACCGTTTGCAACATCACCTAATTGCCGCTTTAAGCTTCGCGCTTCACCCGCAAAAACTAATGGAGGATATTTGGAAAGCTGTGCCTCTACATCATGCAAAACTTTAGTATTTTGATAATCAGGCATCTGTACTCTTGGTTTTTCACGCCAATCAGATTTTTTCCAAATATCCATTCTGACTCCAATTCCAACAAAAATAAACTTCAAATTTCAAAAATTCGGTTACAAACCTTAACTTAACCTCTTGAATAGGATTTATAAACCTGTTTCTGCTTTACTTAGGCATACAAATTTAAACGATTCTTAAGTAATTCGTTTCTTGCAAAGGTAGTTTGTAATGGTAGAGCAAAATTTCACGCAAAAAAAACGGTTTATTTTTCTTTTATTGGATAATTTTTCATTAATATCATTTGCTTGTGCTGTAGAACCTTTAAGATTGGCTAATCGCTATCATAGCAGTGAGTATTATGAGTGGAAAAGTGCTAGTGAAACTGGGAAAACCGCCGAATGCTCAGCTGGCACACACTTCCAAGTTGATATGGGATTAGAGGAGATCAATCGAAATGATACGATTATTATCTGTGGTGGAATTAACGTTAAAGAACACACTTCTAAACCTATTTTAAATTGGTTAAGACGAGAAGCTAGACGAGGGGTGCATATTGGAGCCTTATGCACTGCAAGCTATGTTATGGCTAAGGCAGGCCTTTTGAATGGTAAGACAGCGACAATTCACTGGGAGAACTATGATAGCTTTGAAGAAGAGTTTGATGAAGTAGCACTCTCGAAATCGGTATTTGTGGTCGACGGCAATAGAAGCTCGGCGGCTGGAGGAATAGCGTCAATAGACCTAATCTTAAGAATTATTTCCGATGATTTGGGACAAGATTTAGCAAATACAGTGGCTGATCAATTAATTTATAACGCAATAAGAACCGAAAGAGATGGACAGCGTCTATCAATTCCAACCAGAATTGGAGTTCGACACCCCAAGCTTTCACTAGTTATTCAAATGATGGAAAAAAATATTGAAGAACCTATTTCACCATCTATTTTGGCAAGAGAAGTAGGCATGTCAACACGTCAATTAGAAAGATTATTTAGACGATACCTAAATAGGTCACCTAAAAGATATTACATGGAACTTAGATTACAAAAAGCTCGAAATCTATTAATGCAAACTGAAATGTCAGTAATAAATGTGGCACTAGCTTGTGGTTTTGCTTCACCTTCACATTTTTCGAAATGTTATAGATCTCACTACAACACAACTCCTTATCGCGAACGTGGAGCCCAGGGTGGTAAGGATATTTTAGTTAAAGCATCTTAACCTGGAGTGTTTTTAGATATTCTCAAATGAATTTATCATTTCTTACACAATAAAATCCACAAAAAATTCTTCAAATCATCAATAAAACTAATTATTTAATCAATTGAGACTTTTCTTTTTGTAAAAAAATCAATAAGAATAAGGTTCTGAATTATCCATGTAGGGAGAAAAACATGAAAAAGCTGCTTATAGCTACAACGGTATCAGCTCTTATTGCTGGCACTGCGTTGGCTGAAGACATTAAATTAGGTATAGTATTTGGTTTTACGGGACCAATTGAATCATTAACACAACCAATGGCACAAGCTGCAGAATTGGCAATGAAAGAAGTCACAGACAGTGGCGCTCTTTTAGGCGGATCATCTGTAACTGGTATCAGAGGTGACTCAACATGTATCGATAGTGCCGCTGCTGTTGCTGTTACTGAGAGATTAGTAACATCTGACAAAGTAAGTGGTATTGTGGGCGGAGACTGTTCTGGTGTAACTGGAGCGATGCTTCAAAACGTTGCTAGACCAAATGGTATAGTAATGGTTTCACCATCAGCTACATCACCTGCTCTATCAACAGCTGAAGATGATGGATTGTTCTTCCGAACATCTCCATCAGACGCTCGTCAAGGTCAAGTTATGACTGAAATTATAATGGAGCGTGGAATAAACGCAGTGGCTGTTACTTATACAAACAGTGACTATGGTAAAGGTCTTGCAGACGCATTTGAATCAGCTTTCGTAGCTGCTGGCGGTACTGTAACAATCAACCTAGCGCACGAAGACGGCAAAGCAGATTATTCTGCTGAAGTTGGATCTTTAGCATCTGCAGGTGGCGATATGTTAGTTGTAGCAGGTTATATTGACCAAGGTGGTAACGGAATTATGAGAGCTGCTTTAGATACTGGAGCATTCGATTTATTCCATTTTCCAGATGGTATGATCAGTGTTAATCTAGAAGAAAACTTCGGTAGCGAAGTTAATGGATCTTCTGGCCAACACCCAGGCACAGACAGCCCAGGCGCAGCTAATGTGGCAGCAATGGGCGAAGCAAATGGTTTTGACGGTACTTCACCATTCGCTCCAGAATCTTATGATGCAGCAGCGCTAATAATGTTAGCTATGCAAGCAGCTGGTTCTTCTTCATCTGCTGATTACAAATCCAAAATTATGGATGTTGCAAACGCGCCTGGTGTTAAAATCTTCCCTGGTGAACTAGCAAAAGGTCTTAAGATACTTGCTGATGGTGGTGAAGTTGATTACGTAGGTGGATCTGCAGTTGAGCTGATCGGACCAGGTGAATCTGCTGGTGCTTATCGTCAAATAGAAATCAAAGATGGTAAGATTACAACGGTAAGTTATCGTTAACTCAATCTGAAATATGAATAAAAAGCAGCCCAGGTTAATATACTTGGGCTGCTTGAATATTAGGACACACCAAAATGATTAAAGTAGAAAATATTCAAAAATATTTTGGTGGCTTTTGCGCTGTAGACGGTGCGTCTTTAGAAATAAAAAAAGGCTCAATAACTGGACTAATTGGTCCCAATGGAGCAGGCAAAACAACTCTTTTCAACGTTATAGCAGGTGTATTGAAACCAAGCTCAGGTAAAGTTACAATGGAGGGCACAGATATAACTGGACTTCCTCCTCACGAATTATTTGCGAAAGGGCTTCTAAGGACCTTTCAAATTCCTCACGAATTCGCATCAATGACAGTTAGAGAAAATTTATTAATGGTTCCTGGCTCACAGTCAGGCGAGGTTCTTTGGAAAACATGGTTTTTAAGAAATAAAGTTGCCGAGGAAGAAGAAGTAATAATCCAAAAAGCAAACGAAGTTTTGGAATTTCTAACTATCGATCACTTAGCAAACGAACGCGCAGGAAACTTATCAGGTGGGCAAAAAAAATTATTAGAACTTGGTCGCACCATGATGGTTGATGCAAAAGTCGTGTTTTTAGATGAAGTTGGAGCCGGTGTTAACAGAACACTTCTTAAAACCATAGCTGAAGCGATTATTCGATTAAATAAAGAACGTGGATATACCTTTTGCGTAATTGAACATGACATGGATTTTATTTCTAAATTATGTGATCCCGTCATTTGTATGGCTGAGGGGAAAGTATTAGCCGAAGGCACAATTCAAGAGATCAAAGACAATGAACATGTAATTGAAGCTTATCTTGGAACTGGTTTGAAAAACAAAGTAACAGCAGGTGTTACCTAAATGCTTCATACTTTAGAATTATTTAAATGGATAAAAAAAGAAAGGGGTTTCAAATGAGTGAAAATCCATTCTTGATAGGTGATTCAATGACTGGAGGGTATGGCAATGGGGCAGATATTCTTAGTAATTGCACTGTCGCTGTAAATAAGGGAGAAATCGCAGTAATTGTTGGTCCTAATGGGGCCGGCAAATCAACTGCGATGAAAGCAATTTTTGGCATGTTGAATATGCGTACAGGAAAAGTAAGTATTGATGGTGAAGATATTACAAACCTTTCACCTCAAAATAGGGTAGCAAAAGGAATGGCTTTTGTACCACAAAATCAAAATATTTTTACATCTTTGTCAGTTGAAGAAAACTTAGAAATGGGTGCCTTTTTACGCACAGATGATATTTCTGAAACTATGACGCAAGTTTTTGACCTTTTTCCAATTCTAAAGGAAAAAAGAAAACAAGCAGCTGGCGAACTCTCAGGTGGACAACGACAGCAGGTGGCAGTTGGGCGAGCGCTAATGACCCAACCAAAGGTATTAATGCTTGATGAACCGACAGCCGGAGTATCACCTATTGTTATGGATGAACTTTTTGATCGAATTATAGACGTTGCGCGATCTGGGATTTCAATTTTAATGGTTGAGCAAAATGCTAGACAAGCTTTAGCAATAGCAGACAAGGGTTATGTTCTTGTCCAGGGTGAAAATCGTTTTACTGATACTGGTGCTAATCTTCTCGCTAACCCTGAAGTTCGAAAAAGCTTTTTGGGGGGATAATATTATGATAATTTTTTGTTCTATCAATATGAATTTTAGAAAAGTTAAGAGAGTAACTTAATGGATGCACTTCATGCCTTAATAGTATTAGCTAATTTCATAATTGTGCCCGCAATTGCATATGGCAGTCAAATAGCGATTGGCGCATTAGGAATTACACTTGTTGTTGGAGTTCTTAGGTTCTCTAACTTCGCTCATGGAGAAACCATGGCGTTTGGAACAATGCTCGTAATTTTAGTAACTTGGTGGTTTAAAGCAATCGGCTTGTCAATTCATCCACTGCCAACTGCTTTATTAGCGTTACCTTTTGGTATTCTAGGTTGCACTGCAATGGTACTGTTAACCGATAAATTTGTTTATAAGTTTTACCGAAAGACTAAATCATCACCAGTCGTACTGGTAATGGCTTCATTAGGCGTGACCTTTATTATGAACGGTTTAATTAGATTTATAATAGGCCCTGGGGATCAAAGGTTTGCGGATGGTGCTAGATTCATAATTAAGGCACGTGAATTCAAAGAAATGACTGGCCTAAAAGAAGGACTCGCAATTAAGGTAACTCAGAGTATTACTTTGGTGACAGCCATTATTATTGTAGTAGTCCTATTTTGGTTCTTAAACAAAACCAGGACAGGAAAATCAATGCGGGCTTTCTCTGATAATGAAGATCTAGCTTTGTTATCAGGAATTAATCCTGAACGTGTGGTGGCAATTACTTGGATCATTGTCGCAATTCTTGCGACTGTAGCGGGCACCTTATACGGCTTAGATAAAACGTTTAAACCTTTTACTTATTTTCAACTTCTTTTGCCAATGTTTGCAGCGGCAGTTGTCGGAGGTATGGGAAATCCAGTTGGAGCAATTGTTGGTGGCTTTGTTATTGCCTTTTCCGAAATTTCAATAACTTACGCTTACAAAAAAGTATTCACATATTTACTACCTAGTGAGTTTGCTCCCACAACCTTAGTCCAACTTTTGTCAACAGATTATAAATTTGCGGTATCATTTTCTATATTGGTCTTAGTCTTACTATTCCGTCCAACAGGTTTATTTAAGGGACAATCAACATGAATTACCGCAACATTTCGCTTTTCTCTATGGTTTTCATATTCTTGATAATAGTAGGATTTTATCAAAGTTGGAACGTTGCCTTTGGTCTCCTAAATCTATGTTTATTATCAGCCATTATGGCACTTGGAGTGAACATACAGTGGGGCTATGCCGGCCTATTTTCAATTGGAACTGTAGGTTTCGTCGCTCTCGGCGGTGTGGCTGCAGTAGTAACAGCAATGCCACAAGTTGCAGAAGCTTGGACGAAGGGTGGACCTGGAATACTTACAGCATTATTAACTGCAGCAATTACAATAATTGTGGCTAGTCAAATATGGAAAAGGCTAGCTTCTGGTTTAACTCGAAATTTATTAATGATCATAGTGCTAGTTGGTGGCTTCTTTCTATTTAGAGGAATACTGGACCCAGCGACTGCTATCATAGAAAAGATCAATCCTGCTGGAGAAGGCTATTTAGGTGGTTTGGGACTTCCAGTTATTTTCTCGTGGCTAGTTGGAGGGTTATTTGCAGCAGGTGCTGCATGGGTCATTGGAAAGGTTGCACTTGGTTTGAGAGCCGATTACTTAGCAATTGCCACATTAGGAATCGCTGAAATAATAATAGCAGTAATAAAAAATGAAGATTGGTTAACTCGCGGCGTCAAAAATGTAATTGGAATACCACGACCAACTGCATACGAGGTGGATCTACAGAAAAGTGAGACATTCATTAATAATGTAAACTGGATAGGCATGGAGGTTGTTCAAGCTTCATCTCTGTACGTTAAGTTTTCTTACGGCATTCTTTTTATAATTGTATTGGCAATTATAATGTGGTTGTCAGAAAAAGCACTGAATTCTCCTTGGGGAAGAATGATGCGTGCAATTCGTGATAACGAAGAAGCAGCCGAAGCAATGGGTAAAGACGTAACAAAACGCCATCTACAAGTATTTATTTTGGGTTCTGCCGTTTGCGGTATAGCCGGAGCTATGATGACTTCATTAGATGGATTATTAACACCTCAATCCTATCAACCACTAAGGTTTACATTTTTGATATGGGTAATGGTGATAGTTGGTGGTTCTGGAAATAACTGGGGAGCAGTCTTAGGTGGTTTTCTATTATGGTTCTTCTGGATTGAAGTTGAGCCAATGGGACATTGGTTTTTATCAGTTCTAACTAGTGGGTTACCTGATGACATGCCATTAAAAGAACACTTACTTAAATCAGCTGCACACATGAGGCTTATAACAATGGGTGCAATATTGTTGTTAACTCTACGATTTGCACCAAAAGGTTTGATACCTGAAAAATAAATATCTACTGTAGTTTAAATCTTAGTTTTAATCATCTGGTTTATTGATGCTATATCGACTTAGCATAGAACTTTGAGAGATAAAAAAAGCAAACAAGACTAAAGGTAAAACAAAAGTTTTAAAACTGACCCAAGAATCTGTACTCATAAGGCGCCAAACTAATTCATTCGATACAGCTAAAATAAAGAAAAATAACGCTAACCTACGTGTCAAAATCATCCAACCCTCTTGCTTTAAAGGCATCACTTCAGCCATAATTACTGCCAAAAAGCTTTTACCTCGCAAAAGACCAACAAATAAAATAATTGAAAATGCCAAATATAAGATGGTTGGTTTCATTTTAAAAAACCTCTCATCATTAAACCAAATACCAAGTCCACCAAATATGACCACGAGTAAAGCAGTCATTAATTGCATTTTTGATAATTTTCCAGTCAAAGCCCAAAGTATTACTGTGGTAGTCAATATCAAAGGAATAAATAAAGCTGTTGCTACAATAAAACCTTCATATTCCCTTCCAGATATTACAAATACTTGGTCTTTAATTTTACCATAACCAATAAAAAATATAATTATTGGTCCTAATTCTAAAGCCATTTTTAGCAAAGGATGTATCTTATTCTTTTCCATCAATATATTTTCCTCTAACTTCCCAATTCAACAGTAACTGCACCAATAGCGATTAAAGCTATCATTAAAAACCTAACTATTCCAACTGTTTCTTTTAAAAAGATATACCCGATAATTGCAGCAAATATTGTTGAAGTTTCTCTTAATACTGCGGCTTCACCGACCTTATCCAAACGAGTTGCCATCATAATTGCGCCAAAACTTAATATAGCAATTATTCCACCACATAATCCTCTTAAATATAAAGGTCCCAAAGTAGGAATATTTGTGATATTTCTAAGTCGCCAAATTGCAATAATTGGAAAAACAACTCCATCAAAAACAAACAACCAGGCGATAAAAGTAAAAGGATCCACTGTTTGTCGTATCCCATAAGCATCAAAAGCAGTATATGCTGCAGCCCCTACCCCTGTTAAAATCGCCAATATAATCGCCATTTTTAAAATATCCCTGTCAACAGAAGTTTTAAATAAATTATACAAAGCAATACCAAATATCCCGATACACATTGTTAAAACCCCTACCCATTGAATAATTGAGAACTTTTCACCAAACAAAATTCCAGCTATAAATATTGTAAGGATTGGACTTGTACCTCTAACAATAGGGTAAACGACCGTATAAGCGCCCCTAGAATAAGCTTCAGCCTGAAACCATTTGTAGATCGTATGTATTAACCAAGCACAGAAAAAAATAGGCCACATTTTTGGTTCTGGCCATGGAACCACAAAAAGCGCTACTGGCAACATAATCATAAAGTAATTTATATCTATTGAACCTCTGGATAACCAAGGGTCATGTCGACCTTTTTGCAATGCACCAAAAGATGCGTGCAACACGGCAGCGATTAAAACTAACCATAAGGCTAAATTGCGGCCATACTCTGTTCCTTCAATATTGAATATGAATTCACTCAACTATCCCGGCCAGTCAGAGCATCCGCAAATTCTTTTGGATCAAATGGTTGAAGGTCTTCAATTTTTTCACCAACACCTATGGCGTGAATTGGCAAGTTAAACTTATCAGCCAATGCAACTAAAACTCCACCTTTTGCTGTCCCATCTAATTTAGTCATGATGAGGCCAGAAACATCAGAGATTTTTTTAAAAGTTTCAACCTGACTTAAGGCGTTCTGTCCTGTTGTTGCATCCAAGACAAGAAGCGTATTATGTGGCGCAGTTTCGTCTTTCTTTCTTATTACCCGAACAATTTTAGCTAACTCTTCCATTAAGTCTTGTCGGTTTTGTAATCTTCCTGCTGTATCAATCATTAATAAATCCACACCATCATCTTGAGCCTTTTGCATAGCATCAAATGATAAACTAGCTGGATCCGAACCTTCTGGAGCGGTTAGTACAGGAACTCCAGCACGATCTCCCCATACTTGTAATTGCTCTACCGCAGCTGCTCGAAAGGTATCTCCAGCTGCAATTATTACTGTTTTACCAGCTGCTTTAAATTGAGCAGCTAGTTTTCCAATTGTTGTAGTTTTCCC
>MEHZ011632864.1_pt1 | contig 10073 bp, 10 predicted proteins | sample 897221 | NCBI WGS metagenome assembly MEHZ01 (sample SAMN05514161, study PRJNA337945) | marine metagenome | isolation source: marine surface water | place: Arctic Ocean | collected 2007-12-13 | reverse complement strand
GGAGGACTCAGCCACGATGAAGCCGAAAACACCACGCCTGAACAAGTAGCTGCAGGGACAGATGTTTTGCTAAATTCAATTCTTGCAAGCGCAAACCACTAAATTTAAAAAGGATGATGATGAACTTTTACCAACCGTTTTTACTTACTCATATTTCTGAATCTGTTACTGTCTGTGGATTGACTTGAAACACTTGAAGTTTCCAGAACTCCGGAAGACATCAGTTTTGCGATTGGACAAACCGATGCCGATTCGATTCAAAAACAAGTACTTCAGCTTGCAGAATTTCGCGGAACTGAACGAACCTGGCAGAGCAGCAGCTATTTGAAAATGCTTGTCACCGTGAAGAAGTGAAAGTGAGTGAAATTCGAGAAACAGTGCGGATGGGAATCAAAGATCCAGACAGCCTCATGTCTATGACACGTTGTGGTATGGGTTATTGTCAGGCCAGAATGTCTGGTCTTACCGTCTCTGATATAATTGCAGATGAAAAAAAGTTTCTCCAGAAGAGATTTGGTATCTTAGGGTTCGCTCTCCCATAAGACCGATTACACTTGTACAACTTGCGGGAATAGACTGAACAGGACTGTTAAGTCACATGCTTCTTTGATTAATAATTTTTCTTGACATTTATTTTACCGAGAGTTAGCGTGAATCGTCAGTTTGTGAGAACTTCTTTGATTTTTACGGAAGCCCGGGCATAATACGAAAATTGTTCCGTTTGGGACAATTTTAATTCTTTAACCCCAAAGGAGAAATTGGATAACCGCAATACTGCACTGGTGGTGGAAGAGCTGCATAAGTATTTTGGTAGTGAAGAAGTTCTCAAAGGCATTTCACTGGAAGCTAGTGAAGGTGACGTGATTGCAATGGTTGGTGCCAGCGGTTCTGGAAAAAGTACTTTTCTACGCTGCATAAATTTGCTGGAAATTCCAACCAGCGGGAGAATCTTTGTGCGTGGTGAATTGATTCGCATGAAACAAGACCGCTATGGTGTCACTGTCCCGGAAGATCTAAAACAGGTCGAACGTATTCGTACTCGGCTGGGTATGGTTTTTCAGCAGTTCAATCTTTGGTCTCACATGACGGTTTTAGAAAATGTAATCGAAGCACCTGTACATGTCCTCAAAATGGACAAAATTGAAGCCATTGAGCGAGCTGAAGAATTGTTGCATAAGGTCGGAATTCACGACCGAATGAACTATCATCCGGCCCATCTTTCAGGAGGCCAGCAGCAGCGGGTTGCAATTGCAAGAGCGCTTGCTATGGAGCCGGACATGCTTCTTTTTGACGAACCGACTTCTGCTCTTGATCCGGAACTTGTGGGGGAGGTTTTGCGCGTGATACGTCAGCTTGCAGAAGAGGGGCGAACAATGATTGTGGTAACGCACGAAATGGATTTCGCCAGGGATGTCTCATCTAGAGTGGTCTTTCTGCATGAAGGCAGCATCGAAGAAGACGGTCCGCCAGGGGAAGTGTTTAATAACCCTTCCTCAGAACGGTTTCGACAGTTTGTTTCAAAATATGTCGAGCAGTAATATTAGGCCATTCAGGCTTAATCTGGAAAAATTTATAATAAGTTTTTCCAGCAAATTGTTAATCATTTCTAAATGGAGTGACTTATGAAAAAGTTAATTACAGTGGCCGTAGTGGCCATGATGATGCTGGGAACAAATGTTTTCGCAAATGAATGGAATAAAATTCGTATTGGTGTTGAGGGTGCTTACCCTCCGTTTAGCTCGGTCGAGAAGGATGGGACACTGAAAGGATTTGACATTGATATCGCTATGGCACTATGCGAGGAAATTGGTGCTGAATGTGTTCTAATTCCTCAGGACTGGGACGGCATCATTCCGGCTTTGATGGCCCGCAAATATGATGCGATCATAGCATCAATGTCGATCACAGAAGAGCGTAAAAAGAAAGTCGCTTTCTCGGACAAGTATTACAACACTCCCGCTAAGTTTGCACGCAAAAAAGGCTCTGGAATCGCGATTTCCAAGGCCGGTTTGAAAGGCAAAACCGTTGGCGTTCAGCGAGCGACTATTCATGACAACTTCATTACCGGAGAGTTTGGTGACAGCGTTGAAATAAAGCGATACGGGACTCAGGACGAAGCCTATCTCGACGCGATTTCAGGACGCGTTGACCTGCTACTTGCAGATTCAATTGCGATGGAGGCTGGCTTCCTAAAAACCGATCAAGGCAAAGGTTGGGAGTTTGTAGGGCCTGGCTATTCTGATCCAAAATATTTTGGTGTTGGTGCCGGTATCGCAGTGCGCAAGAGTGATGGTGAATTAGCTAAACTTTTCAGTTTAGCCATTAAGGTCATTCGCTCTAATGGTGTTTATCATATGATTAACGGCAAATATTTTGCCTTTGACGTTTACTAAGATTTATCTTGGTTGAGGTTTACCATAATACTCAGTGGATGCCTCTAAAAAGTTAGAATCTTTCTCTTATTTTGCCACGGAATTTGAGGATTCCGTGGCCTTCCCCATTTTTCCCTAACACAATTCAGGAATGTTTGATTTACATGGCTATTTCCCGATGATTCTTGAAGGAATGACGCTAACCATAGAAGTCGCCTTACTTTCCCTTTTAATTGCTGTCATTCTTGGTTTATTTGGAGCTATAGCCAAGCTCTCCAAATCCAGGATAGCCCGAAGCATCGCAACTGTTTATACCACTCTGATCCGCGGAATCCCTGATTTGGTACTGATGACCATTATTTACTATGGCGGGCAAATCCAGGTCAATAACATAGGAGACGCTTTGGGTTGGGACTACATAGACATCAGCCCTTTTGTTGCCGGAACCCTGACAATAGGTTTTATTTTTGGAGCATACATGACTGAAACTTTTCGCGGTGGCATACTGGCTGTGTCCCATGGAGAAATTGAAGCGGCTCTTGCCTTTGGAATGCCAAGCTGGAAAGTATTTTTACGCATTACATTACCACTGATGGTGCGCCACGCTTTGCCAGGATTCGGAAATAACTGGATGGTTCTGGCCAAAACGACTGCTCTCGTTTCAGTGATTGGATTGCACGACATGATGTACAATGCAGGTGTTGCTGGAGGGGCCACTCGCCAGCCTTTTACTTTTTTCCTGGTGGTTGCACTAATGTTTTTGAGCATTACCGGGATATCTGACCTTGGTTTACGTTGGGCAAATCGTCGTTACAGTGTTGGGGTACGCAAGGTTTGAATCATGGATTATAATGTTATTATTGACAATCTCCCGCTTTATTTGAATGGACTTTGGGTGACAATCCAGTTGGTCGTGATCGCCCTGGTTTCAGGATTTGGATTAGCAGTTCCATTAGCCTTGATGGCTGTTTCAAAAAACTCATTATTGAGATTTCCTGCAAAGACTTATATCTATTTTTTTCGTGGAACACCGTTATTGGTGCAGATGTTTTTGCTCTATTACGGCATGGGCCAGTTTGAAGCAGTTCGTGAAAGCGTGCTCTGGATACTTTTCAAGGAAGCATATTGGTGTGCCATTACAGCTTTTGCCCTGAATACTGCGGGGTACACTGCAGAAATATTACGGGGTGCAATTGAACAAACGCCATTTGGCGAAACCGAAGCAGCCCAGGCTTGCGGCATGTCCAAAAGCACGATGTACCGCCGCATTATCCTTCCCGGTTCCTTCCGGCGTGCTTTACCTGCTTACGGCAATGAAGTGATTTTTATGCTGCATGGCAGTGCTCTTGCGGGAGTGATTACGATTGTAGATCTTTTTGGTGCAGCAAAAATTGTAAATTCCAGATATTTTGTACCTTTTGAGTCGTTCATAACAGCAGGGTTCTTCTATCTATGCTGCACTTTTTGTTTTGTCTGGTTTTTCAAGTGGGTTGAAAAACACTGGTACGCACATTTGCGGCCAAGAATTTCCTGAAATGAATTGCGCAATACATCAATTAGAGTTTTCATTTTACTAAGAAAACAAAATCACAATGGCGGCTAAGATCATTTCTACACAACCAAAAAACGACAACAGTTGCGGTTGGATTAAACAACTGCCGCCTCGCCGGAGTCGTCCTTCTCTTTCCGGTGAACAGCATGCGGATTGGGTTGTGCTTGGTGCCGGTTACACAGGACTTACCGCGGCTCGGCAATTGTCTATTTTGCATCCTCAGTCACGCATAATTCTTTTAGAAGGCCAAAACGCAGGCGAAGGTTCAAGCGCGAGGAATTCCGGATTTCTGGTGGATTCGATTCTAAATGAAGGTCATTATTCTGCATCCAATCTCGAGGAGTATCGGAAAAAATATGATATCAAACATGCCGGAGTGGAAGCAGTTCAGCGGCTGGTAGTTGAACTGGATATTGACTGCGACCTGGAAGAAAATGGAAAAATTCATGCTACTGCAGTTAAGGACCATGAGAAAAAACTGCTGAATTTCAGCAAGTTGTTGTCAGAGCTGGAACTGAAACATAAAATTCTTGAAGGTGAAGAACTGCATCAGCGACTCGGCAGTTCTCATTACTGCATGGGCTTATGGACGGAGGGCGGGATATTGCTGCAGCCAGCCAAACTCGCACGTGGTATGGTAGAAAATTTACCGGAACAAGTGGAGTTGTATGAAAATGCTCCGGTCTTAAATTGGCGAAAACGAAGCAATGCTGAAGGCTACCAATTGTATACGCCCTCGGGGCAGGTGACCTGTCAAAAACTGATTGTGACGGTGAATAGTTTTATGGCCAGTTGTGGCGTAAAATCGAATCGGACATTTCCCCTCACGCTAACTGCCAGCATGACTCGCCCGTTGACCGAAAAAGAAGATGAATCTATTGGCCGGCCGGCTCCATGGGGAGTGTTATCCGCTCAATCAATGGGAGCCACTGTCCGTTTAACAAAAGATCGACGGATTTTAATGCGTAACACTGTTGAAGCATGGCCGGCAATAAATATGAAATTCACCGATTTAAAGACCCGTAAAGTGAAACATTTAGAGGGACTGAAACGGCGTTTTCCGCGTCTTGCTGGTGATTTGTTTGAATCCACCTGGTCGGGTACGATTTGTATAAGCGCAAATAACGCGAATGTGTTTACAGAAGTAGAATACGGTATGTACGCTGCAGGCTGTTATAATGCAAGTGGAATTGGTTTGGCCGTTTTATTCGGAACAGAAATTGCCAACCTTGCCAGCGGAAACATGACCGACTCAATTGCGTTGATCCAAACTAACTCAAAACCAATGCTGCTTCCTCCACAACCTTTTCTTCGCTGGGGAATAGGTTTACGTCTCTTGCGGGACCGCTTTTTAGCGCGGCATGAGCAATAATGACTTCATTAAAAATAATCCCATTTTCTGCAGTGGGAAGTTTTATGATAGGAATTCTACAGGATAGTTTATCTTAACGTTAGCCCCGGCAAACTGTCCCGAAACTCCGGTGGTGGCGAAGGGAAGCATCGTCGATAGGCAATGCAAGGGAAAGGGCTTATCCTAACCCATCTATGATTTGAGTTTTATTCAGCCGTATAAATCCCGCTCCTCTATTCCCGCTTCCTCAGGAATGATAATTTTATTACAAGTTCATTAATGAAAAGTAGTGTTTCCTTTTTTGAAGGTGTGAAAGCGTAGGGGAGAAGCCCCTGCAACAACCGTGAGAACCACTTCACTACTCGATTTTACTAATTTTATGATTACAGATGTATGCTTCCGCAGAAACATGCTGCGGAAACCCAAGGAGTGAAAGACCTTTACTAATCAACTGCCGTGAGGTGTGTTGAAATCAGACTATTTGCTATTCCAACATTTTATGAGAGATAAATAAATTTAGTAAATTGCGTATTTAGACGTGAATTATTTTTTATGAAGTGCTATACTTTATTGTTTTATTTACCCATAAACCTTTAAAGGAGTTAATTAGATGTTTCCATTTGAATCAGTTGCATATGCCCAATCTGTGGGTGAGGAGTCTTCACAGAGTCCATTTTTCCAATTTATCCCACTTGTATTAATCCTAGGAGTTTTCTGGTTTCTAATTATCCGTCCACAACAAAAAAAACAGAAAGAACACCAGAGAATGGTAGAGAGCCTTAGCAAGGGTGACAAGGTTGTCACAAACGGTGGAATCTTTGGAACAATAGTTAAAGTGGGAGACGATCGGATTACACTTGAAGTTGCAAGTAAGGTGCAGATCAATATAGAGCTGCAGCAAGTCTCCAGAATGGATAAAAAAACCGGTGTAAAAAAGGATGAAGAAAAAGATGATTCTAAAGAAGAAAAAAAAGTGGCAAAAAAGGAATAAAGAACACAGAAGAATTGAAAAAGTTAGCATTAAATAATAATAAATCTATAACCAGAAATTATGGACATTAAACTTAAAGGATCCATCATACTCATTGTCTTGCTAGGAGCACTTTATTATGCGTTTCCAACATACAGAGCCTACCAGCCGGGTGTAGATCCACAGACTGTGGACAACAAGGTAAATCTTGGTCTTGATTTACAAGGCGGTATGTACCTTGATATTGAAATAAAGGTAGATGAAGCGGTTAAGGAAATTGTACGCAGAACATCCCTCGAGCTGGAAGATTTACTGATTGACGAACAGGTTGATTTTGTTGAGGTACGTCAAGCAACAAACTCCCTGATTCTGGAAATGGAGCCTGGCAAAAAAGTAAATTTGGAAATTGCTCCCTACGATCGTTTTCTGGAACAGTTTGAAATGAATGTACAGGACGATCTTACATATCTAAAACTAAAATCAGAAGAAGCCCAGCTTATACGGGAGAACTCAGTGAGTCAGGCATTGGAAGTATTACGGAACCGTATCGACAGCTTGGGAATTAGTGAACCTTCTCTGCAGAAACAGGGTGCGGACAACATTGTCATCCAGCTTCCAGGGTTAAAAGACAGGGACCGTGCAATCGAATTGATTGGCCCTCAGGCAATTTTGCAGTTTCAAATTGTCAACAATAATGCCACTCCAAGCAACTACAACCGGCTTACTGAAGTGGTCAAATATGAAGAGGTTTGGGACAAGACAGCAAACAAATTGATTTCCAAACGGCCTTATGTTTTAGATAAAAAGATATTAATGACAGGCGAGTTTATCAGAGATGCAAGAGTCCGGATTGATTCCAGGGACAACAGACCCTATGTTGCACTTTCATTCGATTCAATCGGGGCGGATCGTTTTGCAAAAATCACTCGCCGCAACGTTGGAAGAAACATGGCAATTGTACTGGACGACAAGGTACAGTCTGCACCAGTGATCCGGGAAGCAATTACCGGCGGAGAAGCTTCAATTTCAGGACAATTTACAGTAGAAGAAGCTGACACTCTCAAAATCGTCCTGCGTTCCGGTTCTTTACCTGCACCAATTGAGATACGCGAGGAGCGGACTGTAGGCGCCAGCCTTGGAGAAGATTCTGTAGATCAGGGACTGAAGTCATTAATGATCGGCAGCACACTTGTTTTGATTTTTATGATTTTTTATTATCGACTGGCCGGAGTATTTGCGGCAGCAGCATTGATTTTCAATGTATTATTAATTATTTCAGTTCTTGGAGTTTTTGGAGCAACACTGACCTTACCAGGAATGGCTGGAATTGTGCTGACTATAGGTATGGCAGTTGATGCAAATGTTTTGATTTTCCAGCGTATTCGTGAAGAAATAAAGCGTACTGATAACCCACGAGCAGCCATTCAGGAAGGCTTTGGTAAGGCTTTCCGGACTATTCTAGATGCAAACGTTACAACTCTTTTTGCCGCTCTTGCACTCCTGCAATTTGGAACAGGCCCCATCAAGGGCTTTGCAGTCACACTCTCTGTGGGCATCATTGCAAGCATGTTTACAGCAATTATTGTGACCCGTTTCTTTTTTGATTTTGTTTATTTGCGAAAAACTAAATTACGTTCACTCAGCATTTAATTTAACCATAACACAGCAGATCAACTTACAGAAAGACTATGCAGTTTCTTAATTTTAAAGACGGGCAATTTATTGATTTCCTTGGTTTCAAACGTTTAGCCGCAATTATATCCGGTATTCTAATTCTTGCCGGCATTGTTTCGATTGTTGCACACAATGGTTTGAAATACGGAATAGATTTTCGAGGTGGAACAAATGTCCAAATTCAATTTTCGACTCCACCAAATCTGGATCAGTTACGTAATTTTTTTGCTGAGAATGGCATGAAAAACGTGGTTCTGCAAACTTTTGGAGATTTGGCAGATCACGAAATCCTGCTTGGTCTTCCCCTAAACAGTCCGCTTGGTACAGGCGAGAACCTGACTTCAGAATTACGGAAAATTCTTGAACCGCAACATCCAAAACTCGAAATCCGCCGCATTGAAACAATTGGACCGAAAGTCGGAGACGAACTTAAAATCAGTGCTGTAAAGGCCATTTTAATTGCGCTCGGATTGGTTTTGCTTTACATCACAATTCGTTTTCAATGGAGACAGGGAGTCAGTGCAATAGTGGCTTTAGTACATGATGTGCTTGTTGTGGTTGGAATGTTTTCCATTTTTGACAAAGAATTTTCTTTGACCGTCGTTGCAGCCCTGTTAACAGTGGTAGGATACTCTCTCAATGATACCATTGTAGTCTTTGACCGTATCAGGGAAAATCAGGGTAAATACCGAAAAAAGTCGTTTGAAGAAACTATCAATTTGAGCATTACCGAAACATTGAGCAGGACCCTGATTACTTCCGGAACAACACTGTTCGTCGTGTTGTCTTTATTTTTACTGGGAGGCGAAATTATCCACGATTTCGCATTTGCCCTACTCGTTGGTGTGTTAATCGGAACCTACTCATCGATTTATGTTGCAAGTCCTTTGGCAGTATTCCTGACCAAATTAGTACCACCGAGTGGAACTGTTATCAAATCAAACTGAGTTGTAAATGTCTGCCCCCGGATTCAGACAGTTTGACACATTGGCAGTAGTTGGTCTCGGACTGATCGGAGGTTCATTTGCCATGGATGTTCGCCGTTTAGGATTGGCAAAGCGCATTCTTGGTTATGACAATAATTCAGAATATAGGGCAGAAATCAGCAGCAGAAATTTAGTTGATTATCTGGCAGAGGCTCCAGACGCCAAACTGGCCGAAGCACAATTGGTTATGCTGGCTGTACCGGTCAAAGCCTTTGCTGATGTGCTTTCAGACATACGTCCCCATCTTTCTGCATCAGTAATTCTAACAGACACTGGCAGCGTAAAATCCCCACTTATACAGATGATGCTCGCACCGGAGTACGCAGGAATTAGTTTTGTCGGTGGGCATCCCATTGCTGGGTCAGAGAACTTCGGACCGCGTGCTGCAAGAGAAAATTTATTTTCTGGTAAGCGTTGTATACTTACTCCTGAAATGGGAACTGATAGAAATGTTGTCAGAACAGTTTGTGAAATGTGGGAATCAATGGGTTCAATGGTATCTGAAATGGACGCTGAAGATCATGATCGGATGTTCGCTTCAGTCAGTCATTTACCACATCTACTGGCTTACGCAAGCATTCAGGCAATCGCAGATTCCAGTACTCCGGAGGCCATGAGTCATTCAGGTGCGGGTCTTAAAGATTTTTCCCGTATTGCATCATCCAGTCCTGAAATGTGGGCAGATATTTTTCTGGAAAATCAAGAAAATTTGCTTTCACGTATGAATACATTCAAAGATGTTGTGGTTAAGCTTGAGGATGCAATTAAGAGTAATGATAAAGAAAAGTTAATTGAGCTTCTTACCCAGGCTAAAACAGAGCGGGACCAATGGATGACCTAGTTTGTGAGAACAATGCTATCAGTGTTTTATTTTTGGCCAGTAAGTTTCAAAATTAAACATTGGGGAATGACTACCCTGGTGACAACTCACACATGTTGATTTTGGCTCTTTATTCCCAGGATGGATTTTACTGTTTTCCAAGTGAGCTCTAGCAGGGCCATGACAATTCTCGCACTGAACATTTTTCAAATGCGGTGTTAGTTGGGAACTCAGAAAACCTGTTCCTCCAGAAAATTTGAGAACTGTTTCTGAAGCATCAGCCGGTGCCTCCCATGGTTTCAGTCCAACAACATGACATTCCAGACATTCCGGATCAAAATGCTTTCC
>MEHZ011545258.1_pt1 | contig 10073 bp, 8 predicted proteins | sample 897221 | NCBI WGS metagenome assembly MEHZ01 (sample SAMN05514161, study PRJNA337945) | marine metagenome | isolation source: marine surface water | place: Arctic Ocean | collected 2007-12-13 | reverse complement strand
GACGGCACCCTTTGGGTATGCGACAGCTGGAATGACCGCGTATTAACTTTAAAGAACTACTAACCATGAAAAACAACCTCTGCTTCCTCACCCTTCTTTTAACGATTTTGCTCTGCACCCATGCTGCCGATCTGCCTAATATTCTCTGGTTAACTAGCGAGGACAACGGACCTCACCTAAATTGCTACGGCGACGACTACGCCACTACTCCCAATTTAGACGCCCTTGCTAAAAAAGGGATGATCTACACCCGGGCCATCTCCAATGCTCCAGTTTGCGCCCCCGCACGGACCACCATCATCTCAGGCATGTATCCACCCTCAACCGGTTCTGAGCATATGCGCAGCATGACTAGCCTACCCGCCCAGTTTAAGATGTACCCAGCCTACCTCAGAAAAATGGGGTATTATTGCACCAATAACTCCAAAGAGGACTACAACCTCAAAAAGGAAGGCGAGGTTTGGGATGAGAGCGGTCGCAAAGGCCATTGGAAAAATCGTCCAAAGGGAAAACCTTTTTTCGCAATATTTAATTCGACTGTCAGTCACGAGAGTCAGATCAGAAAACGGCCACACAAACAAGTTCACGATCCCGCAAAAGTTCGAATTCCCGCCTACCATCCGGATCATCCTGAAGTTCGTAAGGATTGGGCCCAATATTATGACAAGTTAACTGACATGGACTCTCAGGTCGGCGCCAAGCTTAAGGAATTGAAGGATGCAGGACTCGAAGATGACACCATTGTCTTCTACTTCGGCGATCACGGGTCAGGTATGCCACGAAGTAAGCGTTGGCCTTTCTTCTCGGGACTTCAAGTTCCCCTCATTATCCACATCCCCGAGAAATGGAAACACCTCGCCTCCTCAAACTACCAAGCCAATACTAAGTCGGATCGTCAGGTCGGATTCGTTGATCTGGCCCCCACCCTGCTGAGTATTGCAGGCATGAAACCACCCTCTCACATGCAGGGCCACGCCTTCATGGGAAAGCACGAGGCTCCCATTCAGATGTACGGCTATGGTTTCCGCGGACGAATGGACGAACGTTACGACATGGTTCGTTCCGTCGTAGGTAAACGCTACATCTACATACGTAACTATATGCCGCACAAGCTCTATGGGCAGCATGTTGGATACATGTTCGTTACCACCACAACCCAGGTATGGAAACGCCTCTACGACGAAGGTAAATTGAACGAGGCTCAGAGTCATTTTTGGAAGACTAAGCCCGCAGAAGAACTCTACGATTTAGAAAAGGATCCTGATGAAGTAAATAACTTGGCCAACTCTAAAGGACATGCCAAGATCCTCGCTCAAATGCGCCAAGCTCATCGGGCACATGTCACCAAGATTCGAGACGTAGGATTTCTCCCCGAGGGAGAAATTCACAACCGTTCCAAAGGGTCTACCCCCTATGAGATGGGGCATGATAATAATAAGTATCCATTCGAGAAAATCCGTTCGGCTGCTGACCTCGCCTCTTCGATGAACAAGAATGAACTACCGGCCATTACCAAGCTTTTAACACATTCTGATTCTGCTGTCCGTTACTGGGGAGCCCTAGGTCTTCTCATGCAAGAAAAATCAGGTGTTAGGCATGGCAAGGAATCACTCGTTAAAGCCCTGAATGATTCCTCGCTCTATGTACGGGTAATTGCCGCGGAGGCTTTGGGTAAATACGGATCCAAAAATGAAATCAAATTGGCGGTCAAGGTACTCGGGGCTATCGCGGATCCGATTAAGAACGGATGCTTTCCTTCGATGATGGCAATGAACGCCATTGATCATCTTGATGACAAGGCAAAATCCCTACTCCCCTTAATTCAATCCATGCCACGTACCCCGACCGAGGTAGATAAACGTTTCCAGGGTTATGTCGGGCGTCTTGTGGATACGACTATTAATGAACTTACGATAAAGAAATAGAAAATGAAAAATAATCTTATTCTTAAAATTATACTAATCGGATCTTTTCTTGCGGGTGCGGCCAGCTTGGCCAAACCCAACCTTATTTTTATAATGGCGGATGATCTAGGCTATGGCGACCTTGGTTGCTACGGACAGAAACTAATCAAGACGCCACGACTGGATCAAATGGCTCAGGAGGGTATGAAGTTCACCCGTTTCTATGCGGGTTGTACTGTATGTGCCCCCTCCCGTAGCGTTTTAATGACTGGTCAACACATGGGGCACACCCATGTTCGTGGAAATGCAGGAGGTGATATGAATAGACAAAGCCTACGTGATCAAGACTTCACCGTGGCAGAGGCATTTAAAATGGCGAAGTACTCCACTGCACTGATCGGCAAGTGGGGCTTAGGAGAAGTGGCACAGGAAGGGCATCCATTAAAGCAAGGCTTCGACTACTTCTATGGCTACCTCAATCAGGTTCATGCCCACAACTTCTACCCCGAGTTTCTATGGAGAAATCGTGAAAAACACATACTAGCTAACATCGTGCAACCAGTATCCAAGAACTCTCGTGCGGGGTTTATTGGTGGAGCGGCCACCAAGCGGGTCGACTATAGCCACGACCTATTTGCGGAGGAAGCCTTGGAGTGGATTCGCAAAAACAAAAACAATCCATTCTTTCTCTACCTTCCTCTTACTATACCCCATGCCAATAACGAAGGATCCCGGCTATTTGGAGATGGCGCAGAAGTTCCAGATTATGGAATTTACGAGAAGAAAGATTGGCCCAAGCAGGATAAGGGGCAAGCCGCCATGATCACACGGATGGATAAGGATGTCGGGCAGATCCTCGACCTACTCGAATCGCTCAATATCGCCAAGAATACCTTGGTTATATTTACCTCAGACAACGGTCCGCACAACGAAGCGGGGCATAACCCCGAACGCTTCACTCCATCTGGGCCCCTCAGAGGTATGAAAAGAACCCTCACCGAGGGTGGAATTCGCATGCCCACCATTGCGTGGCAACCCGATACTGTTGCAAAAGGCTCGCAGTGCGACCAACCCTTTTATTTCGGTGACCTGATGGCAACCACCTGCGAAATGACCGGTACGCCTCTCCCCCAAAATACTGACAGCATATCTTTCCTGCCCACCCTCAAGGGAAAGACTTCCGAGCAGTCTAGTCATAAGTACCTTTATTGGGAATTCTATGAACGAATATTTCGCCAAGCTGTAGTGAAAAACGAGTGGAAACTCATTCGCTCGGGCATGGATAATTCGCAAGTTGAACTCTACGACCTTAATAAAGATATTCATGAAGATAAAAATCTCGCGAGAACGCACCCTGCCTTAGTTCAAAGACTTATATCCCACATGGAGGAAGCCCATGTACCACATCCTAACTGGAAGGCTTCTCAATCCCAAAAAAAATAGTTCTAAGTTTTACAATCCTCGAATCGCCTGATCTCTCACTTACATCATCAAGTTTCTTAAACAGATCCTTGCTCATTTATGAGAAATGAACCACTCAGCTTTTATAAATAAGTGTAGAAAGTTTTGTCCAGCTTAGTCCAAAGAAGAATTACTATGAACAGGGCATTAATGCTCCGTCTTTCATTCCATGTATAATCTTTTTATCCGCAGGGCAGAAGGTGGCCAGAGTTCCGGACCATTTCACCTTATCCCCCAAGACAAAGAAATATGGGGAAATTCGTACACGTCCAATCATTTGCTTTACTGATTTGTCGTCGGCAAATACTGGGTGTTCCAACCGAACGGGTTTTTTAAACTCCTGCAAAATCGAAATTGGAGTGGGATAAGAATTCAAAACAGATTGTAGGGCAATCGTCCATTCCTCTAAGGATACATCATCCCCCACCACTACACTTCTAGCCCCCCATGCGGTTTCATGAAACCCACTCGCCTTAATCACCAGAGCTCTTTCTTTTTTGGATACTTTCACCAAATCAATCCAGTCTCCCAAAAGTCCACCCTTTACCAAAGGACCATCCACCGTAGATCCAGGGGGTACAGGTGCCGGATCGAGAATCCATGTTTTTGGAATGACCCGGCGAAGAAGGGACAATTCATCCCTTTTTAAATTCTCCTCCCAAAATTCTTGCAAACGATGGTGATGAAAAAGGGCCAAGGACAGTTTCTCCTCCTGAAAGGGTCGCATCGGTGGAGTGACCACAAGTTTTTCTTCTTCAACTAACTTAGCCAACTCCCTCATTTCTGGGATTTCTTCATGGTCAAATAATTCCCAGAAGCGATACACTAGATTGATTTTTTCACCATTCAGAAAAACACCAGAATCTGTAATTTTAAGATCGCTTGGCGAACATGCCTCGATCCAATAATTTTGAACCCGAAGTCTTTCTGCGAGCCATTCCATTTCCGGTAAATATGTCTTTGCTTCTTCACTAACAACTATAGCAAATTTATAATCCCCATCATCATTCGAGCCACAAGCCCTCATTAATGATTCGCCAAAAGAGTCGACCATTAACGAATGTTCTTTCCCCAAATAAATCTCATTTAAAAACGCAGTTAATCCAATTCCACCAGGTACTGCATCCCATTCAGTTAATGCAAACCCATTTGAAGTGGGTAATAAATCAGGTCGCAAAACAGCGGGCATTGTACCAAGCACTTGCCTTGAAATCGAGTGTTTAACTAACCACTCGGGTTTCCCCTCATCATAATAGTCTGCCACCCAAGGTGCTTTAAAATCGTGATTTCTTAAAATCTTTTCTCCGTTCTTTGACTTTAAATACAACCTCTCAATTGCCCGGTAAAAAGAAACTGCCGCTAAGCCAAGAGCTTCAAGCTCATTTTGGGTATCTTCTAGAATCGACCAGGAAGCAGGAGACCATTTCCAAGTCTTCCCCGCAAATAATGGATTCTTTCGATAAGGCTCAAGTTCTGCCAAAGACAGGTCAGTGAGTGCCCTCACTCAATTAATCCTCTACTTGGATTTCTTTATTTCGTTGCCTTGGGCAACCCGCACGTAACCAACCATTGACGAATTGATCCAATTCCCCATCCATTACTGCCTGAACTCCTGAGGTTTCCACTCCAGTGCGTAAATCCTTTACCATTTGATAGGGTTGAAATACATAGCTGCGTATTTGGTCCCCCCAGCCCATCTCCCCTTTTGAACCGTAAAACTTTTCCATCTCTACCCGCTTTTCATCCTGTTCCTTTTCATAGATTCGAGATTTTAAAACCCGCATCGCGGTTTGTTTATTCTTTAATTGGGAACGCTCATTTTGACATTGAACAACAATATTCGTGGGCAAATGAGTCAAGCGAACTGCCGAATCCGTCTTATTGACATGCTGACCTCCCTTACCACTCGATCGATAAGTATCAATTCGAAGATCATCATCTGGTATTTCCATATCCACATCATCATCCTCCATCTCTGCAATTACATCCACTGAACAAAAGGAAGTATGTCGACGCTTGTTGGAATCAAATGGACTGATTCGAACCAATCGATGAACACCACGCTCGGCTTTCGCATATCCATAAGCATGTAATCCCTCCATCCTGATTGAACAACGACTCACTCCCGCCTCTTCTCCTGGTTGTAGATCTTGTAGCTCAACCTTAAATCCTCTTCGTTCCGCCCAGCGCATGTACATTCGCATAAGCATATCGGCCCAGTCACAGGATTCTGTTCCTCCAGCTCCGGCATGTATGCTTAACAATGCTGGCCTATCATCAAATGGCTCACCCAGAAAACTCGCAACTTCTAAGTCCTCAACATGGCTTAGTAAAGTTTCCAAAGTATTTAAAAATTCCTTGGCCATCTCGACCTCGTCCTCATCTTCATCACATAATTCGGCGAGTGCTTCTAAGTCTTCCACTTGAACTCGAAAAGATTCAATCTTTTCTACTGTTTGTTTAAGCTGATTCGCTTCTGAGCTTACTCGCTTAGCTTCATTTTGATCATTCCAAAAAGAAGGAGACGACATTGCGTCTTCAAGTTCAAGAATGGCTTTCTTTTTTTTGTCACAATCGAGAAAGCGCCACAGGTGCCTGGTTTTTTTTGTCAGTTTTTGCAAACGGGTTTTATCTTCAGGCAAAATCATATGTTATTAGGTTGAGATTATACCGAAAAGTCAAGCCCCTCAGGTAAATCCAAATGTAATCCACATTCACGGCCATGACCACCATGTCTCGAATCCTCGGCTGCTTGAGTGGGATCAATTTTATTGGTACTGTGATGATCTCCTACAGAATCGTACCCCATTCCTTCCAGTGGGTGGTAGGGAATGTCGTTGTTAGGTATATACTTGTAGGTTTGTCGATCATCCCAATCAAGAATTGGATAAATTTTCACAACCTGATCTTGGCTCTCGATAAAAGGTCTCTTGCCTCGATCCTTGGATTGAGACCTACGCAAACCAGAAAGCCATGCAGTCGCACCCAGTTCATTCAACGCACGCTCCATGGGTTCTTTTTTGTTAATGAAATTATACCTCTTCATTTCATCCGTGCCCTGGTCCCACAATTTGCCGAATACAACTTCTTGAAATGCAGGACTCATCTTGGCCGAGTAAGTTCTGACTCGAAATCCAAATCTTTCCTGAATGGTCAGGGCATATTGATAAGTTTCAGCAAATAAATAACCAGTATCGACAAAAATAACGGGGATTTCTTTACTCACTTTTAATACAAGGTCGAGCATCACGGAGCTCTGTAGTCCAAAACTTGTGGATAGAACTAATCCCGCACCAAATCGATCCCATGCCCAAGCGATTCGCTCCTCGGCAGACAGCGATTCCATTTCGGTATTAATTACCTTTAATTCTGGTTCAGTCAGATTCATTTAAAAAATCAAAAAAACTAACATGACAAAGTTAATCGGTTTAGTAAAGAATAGGCTGAGTCATAAATTAAAGGAAATTGATTCGCACTTTTAATTATATTTCCTATAAGGAATATTTGTGGAAGATATTACTCAATTATTAAAAAGAAGACCCGAACTGGAAGTTTGCAAGGATGACATTCAATCTGCCTGTGAACTCCTTCTTCATTCTTTTCGTAGTGGCAATCAACTTCTGCTCTGTGGAAATGGGGGAAGTGCTGCCGACTGCGAGCACATAGCAGGAGAATTAGTCAAACGCTTCTCTCGCCCCCGTCCCCTCGCTCCTGAGCTTGCAGAAAAGCTTGGCCCGGAACTCGCAGCGAACCTGCATGGTGCTCTCCCCGCACTTTCACTTCCTTCCATGGTTGGCTTCACTACTGCGTTTGTAAATGACGACGAACCTGAATATGCCTTCGCTCAACAAGTAGTCGCTTTCGGGAAACCGGGCGATATTCTTCTCGGCATTAGCACATCAGGAAACTCGCGTAATATCGTTCACGCAGTAAAGGCAGCCAATGCACTCGGACTCCATACTCTTGGTTTAACCGGAGAATCCGGCGGTGCCCTTTCCTCGCTGTGCAAACTTTGCATCCAAGTTCCCGCTACTGAAGTTCCTCGAGTTCAGGAACTTCACCTACCCGTCTATCATACACTCTGCCAAGTGGTTGAGGATACTCTTTTTCCTTAATTATGAGCAAATCTCTTGATTTGCAAAACCGCCTGCCTAAAAACCTGGCCCATCTTGCCCAATCAATCGCCACCCTTATTCATCAAAATGGCGGACATCTACTTTTAGTGGGAGGAACCGTTCGCGACCTGTTCATTAACCAAATCCCCCATGAAATCGATGCCGAAGTTCGCGGACTCAACACCGAGCAACTTATTCATTGTTTACAACCCACTTACCAGACTGATCAAGTAGGTAAATCATTTGGCGTCCTCAAACTAAAAGGTTTCCCCGTAGAAATCGCCCTACCCCGAACCGAAATTAAAACCGGAGCTGGACACAAGGGTTTCTCCGTCGAAGTAGACCCAAACCTTCCTTTTGAACAAGCGGCTTCTCGTCGAGACTTCACTATTAATGCAATTGGCCTCGATCCGCTTAATGGGAAGATTATAGATCCCTACAATGGAGAACAAGACCTGCAAAGCAAAACCCTGCGGCATGTAAGTCCAGCCTTCTCCGAAGATCCACTTCGCGTTCTTCGGGGGATGCAATTAGCCGCTCGATTTTCTTTAGAGGCAACCCCTGAAACCATTAACCTTTGTCAACAAATTGGCCTTGAAGGTTTAGCCACCGAAAGAATTTATGGTGAATGGAAAAAATTAATCCTCCAAGGAACTTCCATTTCTCATGGATTACAGTTCCTTCGAAAAACTAATTGGTTAAAATATTTTCCAGAAATTCAAGCTTTAGTTAATTGCCCACAGGATCCGGAATGGCACCCTGAGGGAGATGTGTGGATTCATACCCTTCATTGCTTAGATGCATTTGCTAAAAAAAGAATCGGAGATGATTGGGAAGACCTAGTAGTTGGATTCGCGATTCTCTGTCACGATCTTGGTAAACCACTCACTACACATCATTCCGAGGATGGACGGATTCGTTCGCCCAAGCACGAAGCAAGAGGCGAAGAACCTACTAGGACATTTCTTTCAAGGCTTACCAATCAAAACAATTTAATCGATCAAGTAGTTCCCTTGGTTAGGCGCCATCTTGCCCCCCGTACATTTTATAATGATCAGGCAAGTGACAGTGCGATTCGCCGCTTGGCCAGACAAGTAGTTCGGATTGATCGACTCGTTCGTGTTGCAGATGCCGATATTGCCGGTCGCCCACCCAGGCAAGACGAATTCCCCGAAGGGCCATGGTTACTCAAACGGGCAGAGGAATTAAAAGTTAAAGATTCTGCTCCAAAATCTATCGTAATGGGTCGTCATCTTATAGATTATGGACTCTCCCCCAGTCCGAAATTTTCTGACATTTTAGAAAAATGCTTCGACGCTCAACTTGATGGAATATTTTTTGATGAAGTCGGGGGGCTCGACTTTCTTAATTCACTGCTAAAGTCAGAAACCTGATCAACAGTTCATCTACACAGATAATTTAAAACTTACTAGTTTCGTAAAATTCGCTGTTGAGAGGCCCTATTCAATCCGCTTTCGGGTAACCATGACCAAGTTCCATTGGGATCTTTTTTGTAAAGCTTTTGGGTAATATGAACCGCAATTTTCTCTCGCCCCAAAGCATCCTGCATCAACAAAGCCTGTTCGATTGCGGAATAGGGATCATTTTCAGCCATTCTCATTGCAGAAGTGGGAACCCATAACTCGGGCTCTAATGTTCAAGCCTATGCAAAAAGCAGCGGTCGAAACTTTTCTTGCCCAGGTACCGGCGATATCTCCAGCTCAATCCTGATTACAGACCTTAGTTCCTTTTAGATTATCGATGTAACTCGCGACCGCAGTGGGGTCTCGCTTCACCCACTTGGAGACAACCCGACACAGAACCTGAGAATTAACCTTTTTATTTCCTAAATGAGGCTCAAGCGAACTGGCTGCTAATACTGGATCACACTCAGCCAGTTTGTTCGCCGATCTTTCAAATATCCAAGAATTAAGTAATTATTATCGGAATTCCGACTCATCCACTCTGGCCTTACGGTTTACCTTCCTAGACCCCATCGTGATGAAGTGGATCGACACTTGGAACTCGTCCCCGCCAAAGAAACCGAGCGTTATTCATCCACGGTCTACTTCGTCGGCGTCTTGATGTGTATGCACGAGGAAATGGTCTCGGTCAAACCGATGTATCCGTCAGAACCGATGCCCCGAATCTGCAGGCGATGCCTCGCACATCATTCGCAAGAAGAACAGGACGGTAAAGCATTCTTCTTCCGGATGTGGCGTTAAAACCGATCTCAATGTCCTCAACAAATTTCCAGGTATGGTATTCATCAACAACTCATTTGGTTAAGCGGTGGAAGACTGGCGGCGGCAACCGCCTGCCCATGGCGCTTGTCTTTTTCGTTCGGCGTGACAATCTCAACATTCTTGGCCAATCTAGGGAACTCGGTCTCGAGCACCTTTACGGCGTTTTCAATAATGATGGTCCCCCCCGCACCGCTGGTCACGCGACCAAGTAGTAGCATTTTACGGATTTCGTAGAAGTCGGCATAGTGAGCGATACTGTATCCCAAATAGGTACCGATGGTTTTGTAGATTTTTCGTGCCCGTTCGTCACCCTCGGCCATCAGCTTCTGGACTTCCATGAGCTGTTC
>MEHZ011498353.1_pt1 | contig 10080 bp, 16 predicted proteins | sample 897221 | NCBI WGS metagenome assembly MEHZ01 (sample SAMN05514161, study PRJNA337945) | marine metagenome | isolation source: marine surface water | place: Arctic Ocean | collected 2007-12-13 | reverse complement strand
AAAATATTAACAGCAGGACCGGCCCCATACCGAACACCGCCCAGGCCATGGGCATCATGGACCCGTCCAACATCCGTGCTGTTACTGTGCCGATGACCGCTGCGGTCGACATCTGCAGGCAGCTCAGCATCGATGAAGCCGCGCCTGCCATTTTTGGATAGGGCGAGATCCCGCCTGCCTGTCCGCTCGGGAAAACGAAACTGGTGTCGAAGGCAAACCCAGCAAAGGGCAGAATCACGGTCCAGATGTCGAAGTAGCCGAGCATCGGCAGGATGACGCCGATCTCGCCCAAAATCGTCATGATTAAGCCGCCATAGACGATCATCCGGTTAATCCCAACCCGGCGGGTAATCTGGCTCACCACCAGGGTTCCGACGCCCTAAGCGCTGACCGTTACCGCGTACAGCGCGCCGAACACATCGGGGGAAACCTTCAGAAAGCCGATCAGGATATAGGCGCTGCAGGACGTGAAAGCGAAGATACCGCCGTAACAGATCGCGTTGCACAGCACGTAGCCCATATAGAGCCGGGTTGATAACAGGGTCGCGTAATTGCCAATCAGCCGGGCGGGGCGGGGCGCGTCGCGTCTCGGTTGAGGTTGGTGTTTGTCTCCCGCAGCAGGAAGACTATCGTGAGCAGCATCAGGCAGCCGAATGCAGCGAGACAAATAACCACGCTGCACCAGCCTGCTGTAACTTCGATGACCCCGCCGAATATCGGCCCGACAATCGGGCCAAGCGCCAGCGCAGTGCCGACATAGGCATAAACCTGCGCCATTTTATCCGACGCGAAACTGTCGCGTTGCCGACCGACAGTGTCGCACTCGCGCCGAGTGCCTGAACCAGGCGGGCCGCGCACAGGCTGCACAGAACCGACGCGAAGATGAACAATACCAGCTACATCGTGAGGACCGCCTTGCGGCCCAAGCATAACGAGGGCGGAGACGAACAGAATCAGAACAGGGCGGGACATTTACACGCATCATGCAATGGTTGTGATTGCGAACCAAATGATGATTTGTGGTTTTATCGAAATTCTTGTTCCACGTTCTTCGACATCCGCTCGGCACACCTGCGCCCGCCAAGGCACTTGTCTTGTAGCGACGGCCTGCAGGCCTTTATTTCGGACGGGATGGCGGCTCCGGGTTGTCGTCTTCAGGACGCCGCGCTGAAGCCGGCCGCCCCTAAAGCGGCCCAGAATGCTTCTGCCGTTACCGCATCTAGCGGTTGGAGCGGTGGGCGCAGGGTCCGCCATGCGGCGTCGCCGGTCTTGCGCGCTATCGCTTCCTTGAGCGCTTCGACGAGCGGGAATTTCTGCGTTGCCAGACGGATTGCGCTCAGTGCTGTCTGGTAAGTATCTGCATCGTCACCCTGCCAGTTCGCCAGAACGGCTGCGGATTCACGGGCAGAGATGTTGTTGCAAGCGGTGATGGAGCCCGCGCCGCCGATCCGCAAGATATCGAGCAGGTAGGCGTCTGAGCCGGAGAATACATTGAAGTCTGGGAAATTCTCGACCATCGCCTGCATATTCGCGAAATCGCCGGCCGAATCCTTGATGCCGACCACGGTGTCGGGATAGGCCGTCACCAGATTCTCGATCAGTGACAGGGTGATCGGAACGCCGGTATTCTGAGGAATATGATACATCAGAATTTTGAGCTTCGAATCGCTGACACGCTGAATGATCTCTGAATAGGCGGCGAATAGACCATCATCGCTCGCCGGCTTGTAGTAAAACGGCGGCAGCATCAGCACGCCGGCGGCACCGATTTCCAACGCCTTGCGGCAGAGTTCGACGGTGTCGGGCAGGGCACAACAGCCCACGCCTGGCACGGACAGTCCCGAATCGACGTCGCTCTCGCCGAGAGCGTCGAGCATGGCCAACCGTTCTGACAGGCTGAACGAATTGGCCTCGCTAGTGGTGCCGAGAACGGCGATTCCGGTACAGCCCTGTGCCATCAGGTCGCGGCTGTGGTCCAGCCAGGCCGCGTGGTTTGGAGACAGATCGTCGTTCAAGGGGGTCAGGACAGCGGCCATGACGCCGCCGTCGATCGGGGAAAGTGTGCTCATCGGATTGCTTCCAGTCTGTCGGTTATTTGGAATTCACATTTATATTATTCGGGCCAGGTCACGATATGGTCTTCGGGGTCGATGCGCTGCGATTCATGGACCACTTTGTCGCGGACCGACATGCCTGCGGTATGGACCGTCTCGCGGCTCCCCGAAATCAGGGGGTGCCACCAGCTCAGCTCTTTACCCTCGGCGAGCAGACGATACGCGCAGGTCGATGGCAGCCAGTTGGCGGTCCGCGCGAGCTCTGGGGTTACCTGCAGGCAGTCGGGTACGCGGCCACTCCGGTTCGGATAGTCCGAGCATGCGCAGGTGCCGAGTTCGAGCAGCCGACAGACGACTTCGGTAAACGCGATCTCTCCGGTGTCGACATCTTCAAGCTTGATCAGGCAGCACTTGGCGCAGCCGTCGCAAAGCGATTCCCACTCGTCGGAGTCCATCTCGTCGATCGACTTCGTTTCCCAGAAAGGTGCAGTATCTGTCACGGTGTCAGGAACCCGCTGCCTTAGCGACCTTCGCCGCCATTTTCTCCGGCGGGGTCGCATGGGTGAAATGGGTGACGTATTCGCCGTCGGCGTTCATCAGGAAGATGATGGAACTGTGATCCATCAGGTAGTCCGTTGATTCTTCTTCTGCGCCCTTCGCGCGGCCAAAATATACCCTGTAGACCTGCGCGGTCTTAGCGATCTCTTTCGGCGTGCCTGTCAGGCCGACCATGCTGGGGTGAAAATTTTCGATATAGGCATTCAGCTGCTCCGCCGTATCGCGTTTGGGATCGATGGTGATGAAAACCGGTGTGATTTTTTTCTGCGTTTCAGGGTCGAGCTGGTTCATCGCCAGTGTCATCGACTGCAACGCTGTCGGGCAGACATCCGGACAATAGGTGTAGCCGAAATAGATCAGCATATGTTTGCCCCGGAAATCCTTGTCGGTTTTCGGTTGCCCCTTGTGATCGACCAGCGCAAAAGGCCCTCCGATAGACGCAACACCTTTTACGCCTGTGCCACCGCCATAAAGAATGAATGCCGCAATGGCCGCGATAACAATGCCGGTTACCGCCAATAGAACAACCTGATAGACGCGCATGGGCCCGTTTCTCCTGAAACATAATCTGGAGAAGATATAAGCACCGGCCGGCCTGAAGGCCATAGAAAGACTTGACCCTGGGCACCCGGACGAACAAGTTTACGTTATGCGCATAATCCTAAATTCCGTTGCAACCGGCCTCACCTTTGTCTTGCTTGCATTTCTGCCTCTGGGCGCAACTGCAGAGATAAACCTGCTCAGCAACGACCGTTTGTTCGAAGCCGTAAAGGCCAACGACATCAACGAGGCTGAGGATATGCTCTTGCGGAAGCATGACGTGGATGTCCGGGATGAAAACCGCAGGACGGTGCTGTTTTTCGCGGCGATCCAGGGCAATGAAGATTTTGTCGAGCTTCTGCTGCGCTTCAACCCCAAAATCGGGGCGCTCGACAAATTTGGCAGTTCGCCGATTTATTACGCCGCCGCGGCAAACCATGTCGGTGTTATTGAGATGCTGGCAGAAAAGGACGGTGATCTCGATCAGCAGAACCGCCAGGGGCTCACTCCCCTGATGGTTGCTGCGTCCGAGGGTCATCTTTCCGCGGTGCAAATCCTGATTGAGCTAAAAGCCGATACCGCGATGACGGATTTCACGGGACGCACCGCTTATGACTGGGCAGTCCGAAACAAGCGGCGGGTCGTTATCCGTTATTTAAAATCTGCCGGACTCGGCAGTTAGGACTTTGTTCACCATAAATGCGTAACTGTTGCCCCTTCGGTTTTTAAGCCGTGGGGGACGATGCCTATTTTACCAGACTGGTTCTATGGGAGCGATTATCTGTTCGTGGTGCTTTGCGCTGCGCTCGCGCTAGAATTTCTGGTCGGTGGCCTGCCCAGTTTTCGGCAGGTTCTGTTATTTCCACGGACGATCAGCGTTTTCTGGCGCATCGTGCAGGCCGCTGTCTGAACCGTCAGAACCGATCGACCCGTAGCTGCCGGATGCGCGGCGCGTTGCTGGTTTTTGTCCTAGTTCCGCTATTCGCCATATTCGGGCTCCATGCAGCTGAATTCTGCCGGTCTCTGGCAGATGGCTGGATCGTTGAGACTGTTCTGGTTGCCATGTGCGTCGGTCTCCAGCGGCCGTTGATGAATGCCGGAGCCCTGCGCCGTGCGCTGGCGCGTAAGAGCCTTAAGCGCGCGCACGATACCCTTGGCCGCGTGGTCGATTATGAAACAGATAATATTGACGAGCATGGACTGGCCCGTGGATCAGTTGAGATCTTTGCCGTTCGGCTCTGAGATGGTCTTGTCGGGCCGGTTTTCTGGTACGTGATTGCCGGATTACCGGGTGTGTTCGTGTATTGTGTGACGACAGCGCTTGCCGACGCGCATTCTCATCCGACGGAAAAGTACGCGGCGTTCGGTGGGGTTGCCGACGCGCTTGACCGGCTTATGAACCTGATTCTGGCGCCTGTGACAGCGATGCTGATTGTGGCCGGGACGCTTTTCGCGCCAACGGCGCGTCCCATTGCGGCAATACGAGGGCTATACGGCGGTGCGGCCTCTGGCCAGTCGCCAAGAGCCGGCTGGATCCAGGGCGCCGTTGCCGGCGCTATTGGTTTGTCGCTATCCGGACCCCGTCGATATGACGGCGCGGTTGCCCCCGGTGCATGGATCGGCGATGGGCGTGCCCGCGCCAACTCCACCGACATTGCCCGTGCGATGTGGCTTTCCATGATCGCCGGGTTCCTCGGCGTTGCTCCACTGGTACTGCTGGCTCTCGTCGCCCAGTACTTTTGAAATACTAATATTTCTGAAATATCGTTTTCGCTATTCACCCATTTGCAGCAACTGGCCGCGATGTCGGGCTACACGGAACGCCCAGAGGAAAGCGGCCATACCGAGGCCGAGATACAACACGTTCAGCGACACCGACCAGATGAAACGATCGACCAGGAAGACCCCGTCCATTGCCGCGGCGCGCATGCCTTCGAAAACATGCGCGGATGGCAGGCTGTAGGCGATCGGCTGCAGCGAGTCGGGCAGGGTGCTGATCGGATAGTAAATACCGCTTAACGGGGCGACGGTGAATATAACGGCCCAGGCAAGGCTTTCCGCCCCCAACCCACAGCGCAGTACCAGCCCGGATACCACCAGACCGACGGCGGCGCCGAAGATGAGCAGGTTCAGGAAAAACGCGATTAGGGGCAAGCCCATCTCAAAAATCGAATAGTGATAAAGCGGGATGGCCAGAAGCGCTGCCGGCACCGCGCCGATCATGGTCCGGATCGCGCTGATAACTAGGAGCGAGTAGGCCCATTCATAGGGCCGCAGCGGGCTTACAAAAAGCTGCCCCAGATCAGCATCTGCATTGTCGGCCAGTAGGCGAGTTCAATGATGCGGGGAAGCGATCCGCGCAGCAGATAGAAATAGCGCAGCACCATTGCGCCCACGCGCCCTGGCGAAAAATAGTATCCCTTCTCACGACTGTCTCGTCTCATGCCCTGTATAGATATTGCGCTGCCTGCTCCGGCTGGTTGGCGCTGAGGTCGCGCGCGATATCCAGAAACACCTCTTCAAGCGTCGTGCGGCCATATTTTTTCAACAGTCCGGTAGGGCTGTCGCGGTCCATGACACTCCCCTGTTTCATCATCACCACTTGGTCGCACAGGCGTTCGACCTCGGCCATGTTATGGGATGCGAGAAGAATGGTCGCCCCCTTCTTTTCCTGAAAGTCCTTCAGATAGGTACGCACCCAGTCGGCCGTGTCGGGATCGAGAGAGGCCGTCGGTTCGTCGAGCAGCAGAAGATCGGGTTAGTTCAGCAGGGATTTCGCCAACGACACCCGGGTCTTCTGGCCCGATGACAGTTCGCCGACCCGCCGGTCGAGCAGCCCGTCTATTGCCAGATCCGCCGACAGCTCCCCAAGTCGGCGTGCCGGATCGGGAACGCTATAGAGTTTCGCGTATACCATCAGGTTTTCCCGTGACGTCAGGCGCTTGGGTAGGTCCACATAGGGCGATGAAAAATTAATTCGCGGCAGCACCTGGTAGCCGTGGCGCAACATGTTCGTGCCGAGCATTTCAAGCGAACCCGATGTGGGTATAAGCAGGCCGAGGATCATGGAAATGGTCGTCGTTTTGCCGGCACCATTGCCACCCAGAAGACCCACTATTTCTCCCTCGTGGGCGTCGAAGCTCAGGTTCTCGACGGCGACGACATCGCCAAAACGCTTGGTGAGATTGTCTATTCTGATCGCGATATCGAGGATAGCGGGAATATGGGGCGCAGCGGCGTGACGCGCCAGTCCCTTTCCTGTTCGTCGGGTCCAGTTCCTTTCTCCGTTCTTCTGGAAATGTGCGGAATAAGCTTCACTCCGGCGAGACATCGCGATAGACGTGATCCAGCGTTTTCTGAGGTGAATTATGGATGCCCCGAGCAGCAGCCGTGCGATCGACGATATGCCGTCGATAAACGTGGCTTACGATACGGTGCCCGCAGCGACCGATCCGGTCCGCCTGCGGACCCTGACCCTGATCCGTTGGGTTGCGATCGGTGGCCAGGCACTGGCCCTGCTGGTCGTCCATTTCGGCTTCGGGTTTCCTGTGCCACTGGCAGCGGCGTTTTCGGTCGTGGGCGCCTCGCTTCTGTTGAACCTCATTGTGATGTCTGGGCATCCAACCCCGGTCCGGCTGGGTGAGCGGGCGGCCGCCGCCTTCCTCGCTTTTGATATAATGCAGCTGGCCGCGCTGCTGTATCTGACAGGTGGCCTTGAAAACCCGTTCTCGTTCCTGTTGCTCGCGCCGGTCGCCGTGTCGGCGACGATTCTGTCAATCCGCAGTACTTTTGCGTTGTGCGTTCTGTCCGTTGCCAGCATTACGCTGCTCGCCGTGCGGCATTACCCCTTGCCCTGGGCCGAAGGCGGCTTCTCGGTGCCGCAGGTCTATGTTCTGGGAACATGGGTCGCACTTGCCGTCGGTATTGTCTTTTTCGCGATCTACACGTGGCGCGTTGCCGAGGAAGCGCGCCGGATGGCCAATGCTCTTACCGCCAGCCAGCTTGCCCTCGCACGCGAACAACAGTTCGCGGCCCTGGGCGGCCTCGCGGCGGCGGCGGCTCATGAGCTTGGCAGCCCTCTGGGGACGATTGCCGTCGTATCAGGCGAAATAGCCCGCGATCTGCCGGCGGATAGTCCCATCACTGAAGATGTCCGCCTGCTGATAAGTGAGACCGCCCGCTGCCGGGATATCCTGGCCGAACTTTCCGATCGCTCCGATGATGGCGAAGACCGCTCATCGCCGTTTGCCCTGCTGCCGCTTCATGCGCTGGTTCAGGTGGCGGCCGACCGCCACCATCAGGATCATATAACGTTTTCCTTTGAGGAAACGCCGATACGGAACGATGACGATAAAGGTGCCGAACCTATGGTTATACGCAGCCCTGAGATCATTCATGGACTTGGCAATATCATTCAGAACGCCGTCCAGTTCGCGCGTTCAACCGTATATATCTCGAGTGGTTGGGACGCCGAGAGTATCCGCGTTTCGATTCGCGACGACGGCTCGGGTTTTCCGCCAGGTGTTCTTGAGCATGTCGGTGAACCGTATATATCTTCACGGACGAACTCAGCTGGGCATATGGGCCTGGGAATTTTTATCGCGCGAACACTCCTGCAACGATCCGGTGCAGGGGTCGCCTTTGAGAACGACCGGACAGGGGGCGCGCGGGTTGATATCGTGTGGCACCGTGCTCAGCTTGAAGTGAAAGATATGGAACTGTCAGCATGACCAAAGAAACACTAGACCATTTCGAAGACAGGTCGCTTCTTATCGTCGATGACGACGAACCGTTCCGCACCCGCCTTGTGCGGGCTATGGAGAATCGTGGCTTCGAAGTGGTGACGGCCGCGAGTGTGCGGGATGGCGTGTCCGCGGCCCGGTCGAAACCGCCGGCCTTTGCTGTTCTAGATCTGCGGCTTGCAGATGGCAGTGGGCTCGATATCGTGTCGGCGATCCAGGAAGGGCGCCCCGAATCGCGAATCGTTATGCTGACCGGCTATGGCAATATCGCGACGGCCGTCGCCGCCGTCAAAGCAGGTGCGCTGGACTATCTGGCAAAACCGGCGGATGCAGACGCGATCGAGGCTGCCCTGCTTGCGAAAGGTGACGGCCTGCCGCCGCCACCTGAAAATCCGATGTCGGCCGACCGGGTCCGTTGGGAACATATTCAGCGTGTCTACGAGCAATGCGACCGCAACGTTTCTGAAACGGCGCGGCGTCTGAACATGCACCGGCGAACTCTGCAACGGATTCTGTCGAAGCGTGCCCCCCGAGAGTCTCCTCCCGGCGATGCTTGATCCTGTTGGCGCAGAAGAAAATTCGGCCCCAAATTTCTGGTGGGTCGGTCCGGAGGACAATCCCGTTCTGGTTGAGAACGCGGAAGCGGTGATGGCGTATCTGCCGTATTACATGGCGGGCTGGCCTTTGAAATGGGCGGGGAAAACAGCCCAGAGGGCGCCCGATGTTCGGGTGATAGATCACCCTGACGGGACATTTCAGGTCATCAGCGTTGGTCCTGGCGGGTCGAATTTTAAGTTCGATAATCCTTATGATGCGGCCAATGGCCTTGCCGGCGGTCTGATCAGCGTTTTTGTTTCGCGCGACCCTCAAATGGTGTGCCTCCATGCCGGTGCGGCTCGGGTCGGTGACGGTCTCGTCGTCGTCATTGGGGACTCTTTCGCCGGAAAATCGATCGTAGCACTCCACCTCGCCGTCCTTGGGAACACGTTTTTTGGCGACGAGCAGGTCTGTGTGACCTTTGAAAACCCTTCTCAGGGCATGTGTCTGGGACTTATGCCAAAAGTGCGCCTGCCCCTGCCTGAAGATTGTGGTGACGCATTCCGCGAGTTCGTTGACGGGTATTCGTCGATGCAGGGCGACGAGATGGCCTATCTCAAACTCTGGGAGGGAGAAGCTGGGATATTCGGGGAAACGGCGCCGGTGCGTGCCCTTGTCTTTCTGGACCGGATGGAGACTGGCGATTCTGAATTGCGCCCGGCGTCGTATCAGGAGCTGGTCAAGACAATGGTCTGTACCGCCTTTGCCCCACATATACCCTCCTCCGATCTGTTGGCAGGGCTAACGCGGCTCGCGGGTGCTATAGAAGTCTATCATCTCAAGTTTTCGAGCAGTCGTGATGCGGCTGCTCTGCTATCGCAGGAATTCCGGCAACCGGGTGCAGGGTCGGATTTGGGGCCGGATTCGGGGTTGGGAAGATAACGGCAGAGGTTATCTATATCCGGAACCCGGCAGGCTCCGGCGACCGAGATCGATTCGGAAACCCTCCTCGTTGAGCCGAAAACGGGCGAAGTCTTTTATCTGGATGAGGTCACTAGCGCGCTTTGGTGCTTTCTCAGCGAACCGCGTCATAACGTTGAAATCGTCCAGGCCGTTACTGAAGCCTTTCCCGATACCGGCAGGGACCGAATCGCCGCCGATATCGAGGTCGGCTCTGGTGGAATGGATCTGCGGTGCGTTTCTGGAAGAAAAATCGATTACGGCAAATGTATCGTTCCCGGCCATACGATCACCGCCGATATCGACGGGGGCCCGAACACGTATCGGGATAGATACCGGTGACTATTAAGGCGGCACGTCGAGTTGTCTCGTGTTAGACTGCGAGTCCCGCGCGGTCCTTCAGATCTGATCAATAGCCTCGGCCGGGCTCTCACCAAATCGGGCAATACGGGCAGAGCCATCACTCTGGCGCGCGATATTTCCCCCTGCCGGCCCGCTGCTCGCGCCTTGGCAGGCCGGGCTGCTGATGGATGATGCCCAGCGGCTTGCCCACCTGGTCACACCAGCGCTTGCCGTCCATTGTCTGAAAGCTGCAGAGAATCGGCCCGGAAAGTCATTCCTGAAGGCCGACACCGTCAAACAAAGCCTTCTGATCAACTGGTTCAATGGTGGCGTTCAGCGCCGGTGGG
>MEHZ011614442.1_pt1 | contig 10108 bp, 10 predicted proteins | sample 897221 | NCBI WGS metagenome assembly MEHZ01 (sample SAMN05514161, study PRJNA337945) | marine metagenome | isolation source: marine surface water | place: Arctic Ocean | collected 2007-12-13 | reverse complement strand
ATGATGGTGCCGCAGGTCAGAACTACGGCAGGCGTGCGCCACGATCCTTGCATGTTCGGGAGTCCTTATTGGAGGGATCTTCGGATAACGGTGCCCGTAGTCTATCGCAGGGTGCGCTCACGCGCCACGGCGGAGCCATGCGTTAGGCGCAACAATGTGTTGCGCTGGCGGGTTAGAACTTGCCGCTACCCGTCAGATAGGCGCCATAGGTCGCATCGAGGGCCGCCATGCAGACGGGGTCGAAATCGGCTGCCGGTTCCGGGTCCTCGCGCCAGTGACCGTGGGTGTCCGTGCCGCGCACCAGCGTCGCCGCCGCGACTTCCTTGAGCTTCACTTGATGCACATTCGGCGCGATATAGTGGATTGACAGCCCGATCCGCGGACGCGGCGCGTTATTGGCGCCGGACCCGTGCACCACGGCCTCGTGATGGATTGAAAACTCGCCGGCCTGCAGGGTCACATCCACAGCCTTGTTTTCGTCAACATCCTGGATGGTCTGGCCCTTCATCAGCAGGTTACCCTCGCCGTGAAGTTCGTCGTGGTCTATCTGGCCGATGTTATGGGTACCAGGAATAAACCGCATGCAGCCAGATTCCACATCCGATCCGTTGAACGCATACCAGACGGTCACCGTCGCGCGCTCCGACAGCCCGTAATATGTGGAATCCTGATGCCACGAGACATAGCGCGTATCATGCGCGTTCTTGCAGAAGAACGACGAGCCCCAGCACAGTATATCCGGGCCGAGAATATCCTCGACCGAACCCAGGATTGTGTCGTTGCGGATGATGTCCCACATCCAGGGAAACGGCAGGTGCGCCTTTATCTTGAAGCGGTTCTGAGGTTCCTCGCCGATTTTCTCTTCGAGTGCTGAAAACCGCGCGAGGTTTGCGCCCGCCTCTGCAGGCGAATCCGCCCGGATCGGGAATATGCAGCCGTCGCTGTCCCAGGCCGCAATCTGTTCTTCCGTCAGAATTTTGGGCATTTCACAAACTCGTTGTTGGTCACAGACTCGCCGTTGGTCACAGTCCCGGTATTGGTTTCGAAAATCTAGTAGGGCCGACCGTGTCCTTCGATCGTAGTGCGCAACAGAAGCCGGCGCTCAGTTTCGGGGAAATCGGTGCGTGCATGCATTGAACAACGGTTGTCCCACAATACCAGGTCGCCGACCTCCCATTCGTGTTCGTAGACGAATTCGGGGCTTTCCGAATGATCGTACACAGCGGTGAGAAGGCGGTCGGCTTCGGCCTGCTCCATATCGACGATGCCTTCGGTCATCAGCCGGTTGACGTAGATGGCTTTCTTGCCGGTGTCGTCATGGGTGCGGAACACCGGGTGGCTAGATTCCGAGAACGCTTCCGTTCCGTTCTTGTCGCCCTTGTGTGTGGTGCCGTAATTGTAATGATGAAAGGCCCTGCGGCCCTCAAGCGGGGCGCGGATGTCTTCCCGCAAGGTCTCATAGGCTGCGTAGCCGCTCGCAAATAATGTATTGCCGCCATGCGACGGTATATCCACGGCGTTCAGCATGGTCGCCTTGTGCGGCTCGTCGGCATGCATCATGTCGTGGTGAAACAACATGTCACCGTCAGGCAGGGCGCCGATTGGCTCGCCGTTTTCGCGGATATTCGTGATCAGCATCACGCCCTCCGGAAGGGCGGCATAGCCTTTCGGGAACGTGTCTCTCGGCCGGGCGATTGATGCCAGTTTACCAAACCATTCTGTCACCTCGGTCTGTCGTTCCGCGCTCAGGTTCTGGCCGCGAAACAGCAGGATGATATTGTCGAACCAGGCCTGGTTGATAGCGGCGACAATCTCGGCGCTCTGGTCCTCGTTCAGGTCGATGTCCTGGATCTCAGCGCCGATCGCCTGAGACAGTTTGCGAATGTTCAAAGCCATGTTGCTACTTCCCTGTCGCTCCGCCTATTCGAAGAGCTGTTGTCCCTTGACCGTGCAGCGCCGCAGCATCCGGCGTTCGTTTGCCGGGAAGTCGGTACGGGCGTGGCACGAACACCAGTTATCCCACATCAACACATCGCCGAGGCGCCATTCGTGTTCGTAAACGATGTCGCGATTATCCGCGAAGCTAAACAGTTCATCGAGCATGGCACGGCTTTCGTCGTCGGGCATATCTTCGATGCGGGCGGTGATCAGCGGGTTGACGTAAAGCGCGCGGCGACCGGTGACCGGATGGGTGACCGTGACCGGCTGGACACAGTGCTTGTACTGCGCGATATCACCGGATATGTCGACCGCCTCGCGGGTCGCGAAATCGTAAATCTGGAGAGCTGTTAGCCCCTTGGTACGTTTCTTCATCGCATCGTCGAGCGCGTCATAGGCCATGTACATATTGGCGAACAACGTGTTGCCGCCGGTCGACGGCAATTCCATGGAATACAAGAACGTGCCCTTGTGGGGGGCAATGTCGTAGCACATGTCGTGATGGAACCACATTTCGCCATCCGGCAGCGAGCCGATATATTCGCCGTCCTTCTTGATGTTCGAAACCAGCATGATGGCGGCATTGTAATCGGCCCCTTCAGGGCGCCGTGCCGGCGGCCGTGAGCGGGTGCCGACATCGCCGAAACGTTCGGCAAAGGCGGTCTGCTGATCGGAGTCGAAGTCCTGATCGCGGAACAGCAGCACTATATGTTCGTGCCACGCGTCCTTGATCGCCGCCACCGTCGCGTCATCGAGCGGCTGCGACAGGTCGACACCGTGGATTTCGGCGCCCAGCGCATCGGATAAGGGCCGGATATCCAGGTCCGTTAATGTTTCACTCATTCTGCTGCCACCTCCGCCAGGCCGGGCGGGTCGCCCATCATTACCGGGTTCTCATCGATCACTGTCAGCCGGCGAAGCTTGCGGCGCTCGGTGTCGGGAAAATCCGTCCGCGCGTGAATGCTGCAACGGTTGTCCCAGATTACCATATCGTTCGGCTGCCACACATGCTCGTAGCAGAATTTTTCCTGACGTTGATGGGCAAACAGCAGATCGAGTATCTCGCGGCTCTCGTCCTCGGGCAGGCCGACGATTTCCTCTGTCATCAATTCACTGACATACAGCGCGCTGTGTCCCGTAACCGGGTGCTTACGGAATATCGGCTGGGCAAAATGAGGGGCGTTCTCACGGTCGAACTTGCCGGACTTGGTCGCGGCGCCGTATTCGAACACATGCACCGCCTTGCGCCCTTTAAGCTGGCGTTTGACGTCTTCCGGCAGCGTTTCCGCCGCCATATAACTATTGGCGAAAATCGTATGCCCACCCACAGACGGGATCTCCATCGCAAAAAGCATCGTCGCCTTGTCCGGGTGCTCCCGGTAGGGCGTATCGGAATGGAACATCATCTCCCCATCCGGCAGCGAACCGATGGGCTTACCGTTCTCGCGGATGTTGGAGACCAGCATCACGTTGGGGCCAAGCTCGGCCGCCTCGTTCCGCATCGCCTTCGGTCTCATATGCTTGCCGATCTCGCCGAAATACCCGGCGAACCGGGTATGCTCTTCCAGGCCCAGCGGCTGGCCGCGGAACAGCAGAACAATATGTTCATGCCACGCATCGTTTATTGCGGTGATCGTCTCGGCATCCTGCGGTTCCGACAGGTCTATACCTCGTATCTCGGCGCCGATTGCATCTGAAAGCAGTACGATTTCCATCGCGTTGACCATTCCCCGTGGCGTTTCATGTGGCATTGCCTGTGGCGTTTCCGGCCGTTTAGTCCGGTTTTTAGTTCGTTATCTAATTATAGCCGAAAACAATTTTCGCTGTACAGGATTTGCAAAGTAAGCCGGCTTACTATAAGTAAGCTTACTATGATCGAACAGCCCGTTAGCCCCGCAACGAAACACCCGAAGGACGACAGAGTGGACGCAACGTCTCCAGACATCGAAAAACCGATCAAAGATGACACCAACGGTCAAACCCGCGCCGACTATGTCGGCTATCTGATCGGCGCCGTGTCGCGGATGATCCGCAGGGTCTATGACCGCCGGGTCGAGCCACTGGGGCTAACCCGCGCGCAATGGCGGGTCATGACACGGCTGAACCGGCTCGAAAGCTGCACCCAAACCGAACTGGCGACCGAGCTTGAGATCGAGAAACCGACTCTCGGCAAGCTGATCGAGCGTCTCGAATCAAAGGGCTGGGTCGAACGCCGGGTGGATGAAAACGACGCGCGCTCCAAACGCCTGTTCCTGACGGCTGCCGCACGCCCCCTGCTCACTGAAATGGCCGGCCTCGCCGACGAAGTGATCGAAGGTGTCTTTGCCGGTATCGGCGCGGATAAATCGGCGCAGCTCCGCGAAACGCTGAGCCGTATCAAGGGCAATCTTGCAGGTATGCTCGAAGACGATACGGCCCCCGGTGGCACAGCCGCCTCCCCCGGCGGGGGGACCGGGTCATGAGCCGCAATCTCCGCCGCGGCACGGTGCGCTTCGTGTTGCTGTTTGTCCTGCCGGTCATCACGATCGTCGCGGGCGGGCATTACTGGGTAAAGGCAACCCGCTACATCACGACCGAAAATGCCTATGTAAAAGCCCATCACATCGCCATCAGCGCCGATATCGACGGGCGCACCGTGCGCGTCCTGGTGAAGGAGAACGACCGGGTAAAAAAAGGCGACCTGCTGTTCGAGCTCGACCCCGAACGCCACCGCATCGAACTGACCAAAACCGGGGCCGAGCTAGCCGGCATCCGCAATACGCTGGATGCGCTGCGGGCCGAATACCGCACCGCGCAGGCCGAGCTTGCCGATGCTCGACAGGAAATCGACTATTTCAAACGCGTGTTCGAGCGTCAGAAAAAACTGTCTGCCCGCGGCGTCTCCTCGCGCGCATCATTCGATGCCGCCGAACGCAGCCTGACCCAGGCACGGCAGGCGGCCCGCACCACCAACCAGAAGATCCAGCAGGCGCGGGCCAAGCTCGGCGGCCGGCTCGATATCCCCGCCGAACAGCACCCGATGTACATGGAGGCACAGGCGCGGCGGGAACAGGCAGCATTGAGCCTGCGGCGCACGCGCATCTACGCCCCGGACGACGGCATCGTCGGTAAGGTCTCGCTGCAACCCGGCGAATATGTCGAAGAAGGTAAAGCGGTCATCCCCATCATCCAGTCCGGCGACAACTGGGTTGAAGCCAACCTGAAGGAAACCCAGCTTGCGCACGTGCGACCGGGCCAGACCGCAACCATCGTGATCGATGCTTACCCCGACCATCAGTTGACGGCGAAGATCCTGTCGATCAGCCCGACCACGGGCGCGGAGCTTTCCGTGCTGCCGCCGCAGAATGCGAGCGGCAACTGGGTCAAGGTTGTCCAGCGCGTACCGGTGCGTCTTGCCATCGACCGCGTCCATGACGGGCTGCCGCTGCGCGCCGGCATGACGGTGGAGGTCTCGATCGATACCGGGCGCGACCGCTCGCTGTTCCGCATGATCGGTACGGCGTTCGCGAACATCACCGGCAAATGACCACCGCTCCCGCCGTTTCTGCCGCCTCCGGCGGTGATGATCTGCTGAACCGGCGCATGATCACCGCGTCGGTGATGATGGCAACCACCGTCGTGATCCTCGACATGACCATCGCCACCATCGCGCTCCCACACATGCAGGGCGGGCTGGGGGCGACGCAGGACCAGATTTCGTGGGTGATGACGACCTATTTCATGATGCAGGCTATCACTATGTCTGCGACCGGCTGGCTGGCCGGACGACTGGGACGCAAACGGCTGTTTATCGGCGCATTGGCGGGCTTCGCCGTGTTTTCGATCCTGTCCGGCAACGCGACCTCGCTCGAGGAAATCCTGATCTTCCGCTCGCTTCAGGGCATGTTTTCAGCGCCCATCATACCGATCAGCCAGGCGCTGATGCTCGATTCATACCCGCGCGAACGTCATGCCCAGGCCATGTCTATATGGGGCATGGGGGTGATGCTGGCGCCGGTCATGGGGCCGGTTGTCGGCGGCTGGCTCACCGATGAATACAGCTGGCGCTGGGTGTTCTATCTGTCGATGCCGTTCTCGGTCCTCGGCATCCTCGGCGCAGTCCTGTTTATCCGGGAATCGCCAAAGAACCTCGACCGCAAGTTCGACGTCTTCGGTTTCACGATGCTGGCACTCGCCCTGGCGGGAACACAGTTCCTACTCGATCGCGGCGAAAGCGAAGGCTGGTTCGGCTCGGACCTGATCATCGTGACGGCTGCCATCGCGATCCTGTCGCTATACATGTTCGTCGTCCACAGCACGACGACGAAGAACCCGTTCATCAGCGCCGGCATGATCAAAGACCGCAATTTCATGATCGGGCTCGGCTTCATGTTCCTGCTCGGCGTCCTCGTGCTGTCGATGAACGTCCTCATGCCGCTGTTCCTGCAGAACCTGCGCGGCTACCCGATCCTGACGGCCGCAATGGTGATGATGCCGCGCGGCCTGGGCTCGCTGTTCGGGTTGATCCTGGCGGGGAAGCTGAGCGGCAGGATGGACCCGCGCACCCAGATCGCGCTGGGTTTCGCATCAACCGCCTATTCGGCCTATCTGTTTTCGACCTTCACGCCCGATGTCGGCATATGGGCGTTTATCTTTGCCGCGTTCTTCAACGGCATCGGCATCGGCATGATCTTCGTGCCATTGACCGCCGTGTCGTTCTGGACCCTGCCGGTAAGCCTGCGAACCGAGGCATCGACCTTTACCAGCCTGATGCGCAATTACGGCAGCGGGATCGGCGTTTCCATCGTCATGACCGTGCTGTCGCGCACGCAATCGACCAGCCATGCCTACATGGCCGAGCGGATAAACCCCTATAGCGAGGCCATGCAGGCGCCGTGGCTGCCCGAGCAATGGGATATTCTGACAAATGACGGGCTCGCGATGCTGAACGTCGAGGTAAACCGCCAGGCGCTGGCGCTCGGTTTTCTCAATGATTTCACGCTCATCATGGTCGGCGCGCTGATTTCGATGCCGCTGGTCTTCCTGCTGGCGCGCAGCCGCGAGGACAAACCGGAACCTGCCGGCGTGGCTGAGTGATGGAAAGGAAATTTTGTGAAACTTATGTCAATCCAGCGAAAGCCGGAATCTTCTGACGCGCATTCCTCTTTCGGAAGATCCCGGCTTTCGCCGAGATGACAGCATTGGTATAGGGATGGGATACAGAGCCCTTCCCCTTCATTGCTAAGACGTCACCATCATGCCCCTGCAAAACAAATCCCGCCTGCGGAACACGCTCAAGAAGCTGAACAAGATCCCGTCAGACCGCACCGACATGCGCGAGGCGCAGGCCGGTGCGCAGGAGGCGCTCGATTTTCTGGCTATGATAGCCGGTGAGAAGCCCGTAATGCTGCTGGGGCGCGGTTATAACGACCCGATCTGGATCACGGGTGTGCTACAGGTCGCAACCAATACCAAGCTGCATATCGTCGAAGGACCGTTCTGGGATGCAAGCCCAGATGCCGGTGCAGGCGCCGACCTGCCGGACTGGTATCTCGACCACACCCGCCGGGCCTTCACCGAACACCGCGCCTGGTACATCAGCCGGGCAAAATCGGCCGCCGACGAAGTCGCCGAAATTTGCGAGACCGCAGCGATCACGGTGGCCGACGAAGCGCGCTTGCTGAACTATCCCGACTGCTGCGTGTGCGCTCATTACGACCGCGCAGCCGAATACCAGCGCATCTGGCTCGACATGCTGCGCCGCAAGGCCGGCGGTGACGACCAGAAAGCCGTAGACCTGCTCGCCGCCAACGAACCGCTGGAACCCGAAACCGACGAAGACATCAAACGTCTCGAAGCCGCCATGCGCGCCATTCCGGTGCCGTTCACCAGCATCAATGCGTGCGATGCCTGTATCAACGGCGGACCCAGTGCACCCGCAAACGTCAAATCTCTCGAAGGCCGCGCACTTGCGAACGAAATCGACGAGGGGCTGTCGCGGTCGATCGGATAGAGGCGTCACCGCCGCAAGTTTTAGGATGACGCGACGCTGTCCCCGGGGCAGTGTGACCTTCCGAATTTCCGCGAAATCCATTTCAGGGAAACCGACACTTGCGCCCGACCGTCGACGAAAAACGTCGGACCTTCCGCGATCTGCACGAGACAGGCTGTTTCGTGATCCCCAACCCGTGGGATGCGGGATCCGCGGCGATCCTGCAAAGCCTCGGCTTCAAGGCACTGGCGTCCACAAGTGCAGGCCTTGAATGGTCCGAAGCGAGACCGGTACCGATTGTCTCTATGCGCCAGGGCTGCGCGAAGAAGACCAGGTAGCCGCGGTCGCGCCCAAGCCGGTCAACGTGCTGACCTTCGGGATGTCGTTGGAAACATTGAGCAAACTGGGTGTACGGCGCATCAGCATCGGCGGCCAGCTCGTCCGCAGCGCCTATGCCGATCTCATCCGGGTCGGGACCGAGATCGCGGAGAGCGTCGATTTCATCGGGATACAGGGCGGCAAGCTGAACCTGAACAAGCTATATGAGACCTATCGGGGGGATTAAGTTTCCCGACACGACTGTCGTTTCCAAACAGGTGAAATAGAAAACTTATTCCCTCGGTCTCACACCGAGGGCCCATGGCAGACATATGCGCGCTTGATAAATGGAATCCCGATCCAAGATCGGGGGCGTAAAGTTTGTGGTGGCGCTACAGCGGACGATACACCCCCTCTAATCCGTCGACGCCAGAAACCGGCTCAAATTTGAGACAGTTGTTTCACGAGTGAAACACGTCAAATGAAGGGCGGTTTTGGATCGATACCGAGCGACAGACGCCCGCGATTCTGCGCCGCGTTGTTCGGATCGATCACGACGTGCGAGCGGATCGCATACATATCGCGAAACATCCGCTGCAGCGGATTACGATCGAACATCGCGCCGGTACCCGCATCCATAAACACGTCCGTCACCACCTGAGTACACATGCGCATCACCTCCGCCATGCGCAAACGGTGACCGATACGATCTTCGGCGGTGAATGTATAACCGGCCTCGGCGCGACGCTGAAAATCGTTTGCGGCGCCGAGCAGGATATCGCGTGCCGTTACCGCCTGATCGGTCGCACGGCCGAGCGCGATCTGCGACACTGCGTTCTCAGACTGCTTGCCAGACATCAGCGCGGACGACCGGGTTTCAAGCCGTTCGCGATAAGCCTCCACCGCCGATTGCGCAATCCCCAGCGCGGGCGCCACCAGCATGGTCGTAAAAATCATGATCCGTGGCACGCCCTGAAACATCGCACCGGGATTAACCGTCGCACCGGGCGGCGGATCGGCATCATAGTTCCACACGTTGAGCGCGCGATACGCTGGCACAAAGACATCTTCGAGCACCACCGTCTTCGATCCGGTCCCGCGCAAGCCCATCACGTACCAGTCGTCGATCACCTCGGCCACCGCATCGCGCGGCACCAGGAAGGTCAGCGACGCGTTTGCGCCACTCCCCTCCTCCGCGCCGCCATCGAATGCCGAAAGCAGCAGCCAATTGCACTGATCAACGCCGCTGACATAAGGCCACTTGCCGGTAAGCCGGAAACCGCCCTCGACCCGCTCGGCCGTTGTCGTTGGCCCGGTGACAAGACAGGTGATCAGATGATCGCCGTCCTTGGCATAAACTTCTTCCTGCGCTTCCGCCGGATAGCAACCGACAAAACGGTTCTGATTGCCGCACAACCCAACGATCCAGGCGTCCGACGCGGAACCGCGCGCGATCTCCGCGGTGATCTCGGCCATGGCCGGCAGGCCCATCTCATAGCCGCCATAGCGCCGCGCCTGCATGACCTTGAACAACCCGGCATCCGTCAGCTCAACGAGCGTCTCATCCAGCATAGACCGGTTGTCCTCGGTCGCTGCCGCACGCTCGGCCAGGGTCGGCACCAGCGCGCGGGTGCGTGCCACAAGGTCTGCGACCGACGGCATGTTTGTTGCTTCGGCGTCCATTCCTTCACCATCTTTTCTGCGCGGGCGATCTGCGCGGGCGTCATCTCCCCTTTGAGATCGCCCGTTATCTGCATCGCCCGCTCCCCGCCCATTTTGACGGCGAGCCGGAACCATTTATAGGGCACCACGATGTTCGGATCACCGGAATTCCCACGATAGCTGACCGACCCCATGGTCATCAGCTCCTCCACATGGCCC
>MEHZ011358774.1_pt1 | contig 10113 bp, 3 predicted proteins | sample 897221 | NCBI WGS metagenome assembly MEHZ01 (sample SAMN05514161, study PRJNA337945) | marine metagenome | isolation source: marine surface water | place: Arctic Ocean | collected 2007-12-13 | reverse complement strand
AAAATATCAACAAATATAAAAACACAAAATATTGATAAAATAGTTTTTTTCATTTATTTAATAATAGTTTAGTTTTAGGTTCTGAAACTAAACAAGAAATGATACATTATCCTTTGAAATTTTGGTTTTGTCGTAATCCTGGCTTAGCATTACCTTTGATAGCACTACAATATCACGAAGTTCAGGTGAAATTTACATGGGGTGTCGGAAAATATGACTCTAACAAGGAAAATAATTTAACACGAGGTTCCGCTTCTAAAGCACTTACAGTCGCTGATATAGATAATCATAGATCTTTACAAGAACAACACTCTGTAGAGGTCTGGGCCGACTATATATATTTAGATACCGATGAGAGAAGAAGATTTTCACAGGTTTCACATGAATATTTAATTGAACAATTACAAATTCAAAAAGAAATAGATGTGCTATCTGGAAGTTTTAAATTAAATTTAGAACATCCTATTAAAGAAATAATATGGACCACGCCACAAAATACACCCTTTACAGACCAGAAGGTCAAATTATCTATTAATGGACACGATCGGTTTTATGAGAGGAATAAAGAATATTTTACCCTAGAACAACCCTATAAGTATCATACATCAATACCTGGATATAATATTAAAGAGACAGAACATCCTGTATTATTAAATGAATCTATATTTAGTAAAGATTATACATATGCCGAGATGAATGGTCTAACTTTGGATACCACCCCAGGCGATAATAGATTCTTCCGTAAGTATATAGTCGACAAAACACTACCCAATGAAGGCGGAAATAGTGTTTCTCAACTCACCGCCGATGAGAATATATTTTCATTTGTTAGTAGTGGAACTACACCAAATCCATCAATGGAATTTAAAATAGGAGATATTGTTAGAGTTAATTATTATAATATAGATGACCTCAATCGCACAGGCACCGACGGCACTGGCGACATAACCGGTTACCTCTCCGTGCCCGCCGTGAGTATTTTGAGGGGTGCTGGACTGGCGCACACGCACCCAGCCCAAGGCGACCCGGCGAACCCAACGGGGGACCCGATCTATCAACCAGTAAGTGTCGCGCTTGACATTGGCGAGACTGGACTTACTATTAACGGAAACTATAGCGATAGAAGTGTTGAAAATGTAGTCAGGAATCTCACCGTTCTTGGAGTTTATAAGAGTGAAACATTACTCAATGGAAAAACTGTTTATGAAATCAAATTCAATGATAGTATCGGGAATTTCGGCAACGCAGACGGTGATAGAGTATCTTTTGAAATCATTGGTAGAGTTCAAAATCCTGTTTCAAGGTGTTCCCAGTTAAAGAAAGATATATATGTTTATTCTTTTGCTTTGGAACCCGAAGAACATCAGCCAAGTGGGTCCTGTAATTTCTCAAGGATAGATAGTGCGAAACTAATATTTAGTGCTGAAGGTGCGATTAGTAATATTTATGCTGTAAATTACAATGTTCTGAGAATAATTTCAGGAATGGGTGGACTCGCTTATTCAAGTTAAATATAATTAATATTAATATAAGTATATTAAAATGGGTGGTGGGCTAATACAATTAGTATTGAAAGGTAAAATGGATACATACCTAACCGGTAATCCCGAGTTCTCCTTTTTTAAAGCCGTATATAGAAGGCATACCAATTTTTCTATAGAATCTATAAGACAACAAATCTCAAACAAAGGTGTTGGTGAAAGGGTCATTAAATCAAAATTATCCCGTGCAGGAGATTTAATCGGAAAGGTTACATTAGAAGTTAAATTAGATCGCGGGGATGCTAGAAATATTACAAGCGATGGGACTTATTTAAATTGGGTAAATAATACAGGTCATGCATTTATAAAAGAGTGTGAACTAATAATCGGAGGTCAAACAATCGACAAACATACATCTAAGTGGTTGGATATTCGTAATGAGGTATATGATAAATATGAACAAGAATGGATCGGAATTAATAAACATCCTGGTAAATATGGATACTTCAAAAAAGGTAGTAAGGATATTGATTCTCAACAGTTAAAGTTGTACATACCTTTACACTTCTGGTTTTGCGATAATCCCGGATTATACCTGCCAATAATAGGTATCACAAAGCATGAAGTTGAAATTCATATATTAACACGTTCCGTGGAACATTTATTTAATTTAGATGGTGAACTATCATTTACAAATACCGAACCCGATGTAAATTTATGGTGTGAATATATATTCCTAGACAATGATGAAAAGAGGAAATTTGTATTAGAGAAAAAAGCCTACTTAATTGAACAAGTCCAGGTATATGAAACAAAAATGCAATTGATAAATGATATAAGCTTATATCATCCTGTCAAACAGTTATTCTGGGTAATTCAGGAATCAGTTGTTAACTCTGAGTCTGGTAACGGTTCTAGTGATACAGATACTCTATTAAATATATCGGGATATACACAAAATAATAAAAATGATTATTTCAATTATCAATCAATTAATATCGGAAATAAAGAAATTATATATGCTACAAATTCATATGAATCTTTTAAAACCTGTAAATTATGTCTAAATGGTATTGATAGATTTTCTGAAAGAGATGCGAGTTATTTTAGACTACTCCAACCATTAAATAGTGGATTAAAAATCCCTACCAAACATATTTATATGTATAGTTTTTCATTAAATCCTAAAGAATTCCAACCAAGTGGTTCATGTAACTTTTCCCGTTTAGATAAAAGTCAATTAGTATTTACCACTGGATATAATTTTATAAATGAAAGGTTGTGTGTTTATGCTGTAAATTATAATGTATTAATAGTTTCAGCCGGTATGGCTGGTTTAGTATATAAATAATTATTTCCTTAAGATTTCTTTCCTTAGTTTTTCAATCTCCTCTTTAAAGAATTGTTCCATTTTTTCCCTTTTATCTTTCTCTTCATCTAATTTTTTTTCAAGTTCTTTTATTTTGTTATTATTTTCTTGTGCACCCTTTACAAGATAAGGTGTTAACTTTGAGTAATCAATTGTTAAAAGACCATCCATTGCTTTACTTACAAGTAATGGGAATACTTTTTGGACTTCCTGAGCTATAAATCCAACATCCTTTTTATCATTTGATTTTAATGTATAAAACACCGGTTCCAACATATCTATTTTATCATTAATATATTCATCTATTTTAAAGATATCTTTCTTTAGAGAGATATCTGAGTAAGTATACCAATAAGAAGAGTATGCCTCCTCCCCACTCTTTACATAAAATCTACTATTGACTCTAACATATCTAGATGTAGATGTTGGTGGTCCATATCCATATATTAAAGAATCAGTTCCCTTTCGCGTGTAGGGGTCTATATAAAGGCCATAATTGGCAGAAGAAGGTACGGTTGGTCCAGCATTGTGTCCTATACACGTATTATAAGACCCTTTTACAAAATATCCTGTATAAAACCCTAAACAAGTATTGTACTTACCAGTTGAATTAATGAATAACGACCTTGGCCCTATTGCTGTACAGTATTCGGATGATAATCCGTTGTATCCAGAATCATATCCTATATATGTGTTATAATCAGCAGATGAATTAGATTGATGGCCAGAACGATAACCAAAAAATGTATTGCCTGTGGTGCCTGTGGAATAACCCGTCCTTACACCACCGAATGCACTTTGGTAACCTAGATACATATTAGTATCCAAACCACTAACAATTACTTGATTTATACTTGGTATAGTAATGGTTTTATTTGATGGGACAGTGACACCCCCTGTAATATCTGCTGTAATAGATCCAAATAAACCAGCCGTCAATGACCCCGTAATGGTTAATGAACCATTTATTTTTATGTTTCGGGAAGACATATCTCCATAAATAAGAGAGAGTTGTCCAAGTCTTGATTTATCGATATATAATAGGTTACTGGATGTAGTATCTGTTGATATTGGTCCTGCGTTCGTTCCAATACATATATTATCATCACCCGAAATAGTTCCTCCTGCGTTGCTTCCCAAAGCAACATTTCTATGACCACTCGTATTTTCCTTTCCACAGTTTTCTCCTATAAATACATTACTATGACCACTCGTATTTTCCGTTCCACAGTTTTCTCCTATAAATACATTACTATCACCAATATTAGTTGCCATACCTGCTTGATAACCGATTGAAATATTGTTCAGAGCACTTGTCAGTGAACTACAAGCCTTGTAACCAATTGCTATAGTATGGGAAAATACCTTGGCATTAGCACCGTCGCTGGACCCCGCACCGGCCTCTCTCCCCAAACAAATATTATAATGTCCTGTTCCCAAATATCTTAAACTTAAGGTGCCAACTCCGATATTATTGCCACCCGTTGTAATCCTCCCCGCCTCATTTCCAATAAAATTATTATCAACCCCTGTAGATCCTTGCCCGGCATAATTCCCAATACCGACACAGTAGGATAACCCGTTGCTGGAGCTCGTCCCTTGCACGCATTGGTATCCGATTCCAATATTATACGACCCCTGGACATTAATGCAATTACTAGTCCCAATACCTATGTTACCATCCCCACCATCCCCTGTATTATACATATTATGAGATCCAATACCAACCGAAAAATTTGTAGTTTTCGTAGTATATAAATTATCTACTCCAATTAATGTATTCCTGTAACCCGTTGTTAAACTATAACCATTATCTACTCCAATTAATGTATTCCTGTCTCCTACTGTTATATCTTGACCACAACCATGCCCGAATAGGGTGTTTGAATGTGAATTAGTCGTAATACCTACCGCGTTCGTATATGTTCCAATAATCGTAGTTTTCTCTATACCACCTACTCCAGAAGAAAAAGGTACATTATTAGAGTTATTAGTAATTAAAAAATTATACTTATATTCATTTGGGGGCGGCTCTGTGTCACGCGATGATGGAATTAAATCAATATTATAATCAAGGAAAGTAATACCTGATAGAGAGGCAGTTAATTCACCGGTTATAACAGCATCACCTTCAACGGTTAAAGAACCATCCGACTGGGGGTCGGCGCCGATACCTGTTTTCTTGATAGTCACACCCGCATTAAAACTCAGTGTGTTATTCTGCGGCGTCCCAGTGCTGGCGGATTTATTTCCATAGATAAGGGAATCTGTTCCTTTGGGAGAACCACTTGGATCAATTATTAGATGATTACTATTACTGTTGGCGCTTGAACTGAATCCACTATTGTATCCAATACATATTGATTGACTGCCCGCCATCCCGACGCCAGATTTACTTCCAATAAATGTATTTCCTGTTTGTGACCCATTCTCGTAATTTCCACTCTTGTATCCTATAAATGTATTATCATCTTGACTTGTCGTCGTCGTCTGACCAGCGTTTCCAGCCTCGGCCCCTAAAATAGTCGTCCGTGACCCGTTAGCCTTTGAACCACTACCTATAACAGTTGTGTTCACGCGATTGCTCGTTATTTCTATTCCTACACTATCAGAAATCACTAAATTTGTATCTGTGCCTTGGTCGGTGGGACCAGGTGAAAATATCTTCCATGGTCCTGCTGTCCCGAGACCTTCATTATGCATTTTGGATGCCCCCCAGAAACTTATTTCACCTCCTTGAACCGTTAAAGTTCCATTAGAAGAACCGGATGTTTTTTTGATAGTGGTGTTCGCATTAAAACTCAGTGTCTGTAGTGTTAATGAACTTTGATCCCCATAGATTAAAGAATCTTCACCTGCCACTGCGCCGGTTGCGGCGGTGATCCTTCCGGCGTCAATATATACCCTGTAACTGGAGGGCCCAGAGCTGGAAGGACCGGCCCTGTAACCTAAACATATATTACTAATACTGCTAGTGGAAAGAGTGTTACCGGCCTTACCCCCTATTAATGTATTATAACTCCCGGAGGTGAACTGCGATCCGGCTTGGGATCCCACCATTGTGTTGAACCCGCCACCCGGCGAGACGACCCCGACGTTGTACCCTGCCAATCTTCCTATTATGGTATTTTCCCCCCCGCTGATATTATTATAACCTGCTTGCATTCCTATATATGTATTATTTCCGGCTGTGGTCATTTTGTATCCTGCCGAAGACCCGAAAATACTGTTACCGTCACCCGACGGGTTAGTGCTTGACCCATAACAGACCCGAAATCCCATAAATGTGTTGTAGGTCCCCACCATACCTGTAGGCATTCCAGAACCTTCATCAACTACCTGAATATTTGTGTCTCTCTGACCGTCAAACGTGGAAGAGCCGTTTGGTGCATTTATCTTCCAGTTTGTCCCAGCTGCGAGGTTAGTGGCTTTTTTTTCCCCTGCAAAGTTAATAGTCCCACCTTGAACATATAGTGTTCCAGCACTATTCTGATTACTAATTGTCACCGCGGCATTAAAACTTAATGCGTTGTTTTCTTGGGCTGCGGCGGTAGCCTGAAAACCATGGATAAGGGAATCTGATCCAGTCGTGCCGCGGGCATCTATATAAAGGCGGTTTCCGAGCAATTCATCCCCCGATGTTGGACCAGTCCCCCTCCCAATACAAACATTGTCATATCCAGAAGTAATATTATATCCAGATTCCTTACCAAAACAAGAATTCGAATTACCAGTAGTAATATTATCACCTGCGTGCCTCCCAATTAATGTATTATCGTTGCCGGTGGTCACCTTGTTTCCTGTCACTACCCCTATTAATACATTTCCATCTCCCGTGCAGACCCCCCCTGTGTTAAATCCTAAAAAGACACCATTACTTCCAGATGCTTCTCTCCCTGATCCAGAACCAGCATACAGATTATTACTCCCACCTCTACTTTCTGTTTGGTAACCCAAATAAACATTATGCTCCCCCGCATGACCAACAACGACACCTCCCGAAGAATAACCCGCATAACCCGCAAGAGACCCTATTGCCGTATTATATCCCCCCGTTAGAAACCCCCCTGCTTGATTTCCAACGCATACGGAATCGGTTGTTATTAATCCTCTAAATCCTGCTTTAAAACCAATATATGTATTCTTCTCCCCATCTGTATTCAAAAGACCCGAATTAGAACCATAAAATGTATTATCTTTTGCTATTGTTGTTGAATTATACCCAGATTGATAACCTGAAAATGTTACATCTTTATTTGTCGTATTCTTTATCCCCCCGATTTTACCAGCTTCAAAACCAAATAAAAAATTACTATCATCTTCAGAAAAGGAAAAATTAGATGGTTTGCCGAGTTCGACTGCTCCTTGTCCCTGAACTTTTAAAGTTCCTTCGAAATTTTGATCACCCGCGATATATAAATCTTGAAAATATCCATCATATCTAACATCTGGATTATTTACCTGTGCACTTATGTAGCGAGAATCATTAACTTGAGGCGTAAGGATTGCGGAGCTCCCTGAATTAGTTGTTACACTTATAATTGGAAGAGTTGTTGAAGAATAACCAAGACCACTATATCTAATTGATATAGTTGTTATTTCTCCTGTTACCGACACTGCTACAATTGTAGCGATTGCTGTATATGCTGCCCCGAATGGAGATTCTGTAATTACGAGTGTGTCTCCCAATGAATAACCAGAGCCACGATTATCAATATTTATACTTTCTATAATACCTTTCCGAACTGATAGACCATCCGTATCTATATTTACAACTTCTGATATATCCCCGATATCAAATTGTATTGTTGAATCATTATTTGTTTTAGAACTCTGTGTTTGAATGATTGTTTTGTCAAGATAGTTGTCAGGGGATATACCTACCGCGGAACCATTAGCGGGTGCCACATCGCCCGTTAATTCGATGCTGTTTGAGCCAGGTAGAACATTCGCAGCCACCTCAATGGTTGTTGTGGTAGTGTCTGGTAAGGTGAATTTTAAATTCGTCCCTTGTGGAATTATATCAGTAACTACCTTGTTAATTACGATAGTCGAAGTCCCCCCACCGGAACTTATAATTGTCCCTAATTGGATACCAAGATCTACGGATGTTTTATATTCTCCTTTAATTTTAAGATTGTCAAAATCACCTTTACCTATCTCTACGAAATGTGTTGGGTGATTATTTGTCGTAGCAAAAATTTTGAAGTTATCAGATATATTATTTGGTATGCTTTGAGAACCACTTACTGTTAATTTTCCCGTTGAACTATCTGAGAGTAAACCAGTTCCCGCGATAGATGATAAAAAGTTTGAGATTGTAGGCATATTCGTCTGACTACCACTCTGAATAAGTATTTTATCGCCATTAACACTCATATAATTAGAAGTTCCTGGCGCCGCTCCGGATAAATCAAGATTAATCGCGATATTATTTGATATATTTCCTCCACCAGTTAACCCTGGACCTACAACTACTTCTCCAGGTGGTGTAGTGAATGCTGCATCCGCTGACACACTCCAACCTAATTTAGTTTGTGAAGAGACTTCTACGAGTATGTCCTGATTGGGAATGTATCCCGAGCCAACATATAAAAGCTCTATGTCGGCGTTGGTTATTCCACCAGTGGTTAAAGAAGTTATTTTAATACTTGCTGGGACGATTGTATGGTTTGTTAAACTAGATATTTCGTTAGATATTGTAGCTTCTGAGGGTGGCTGAGAAGACCAATCAATAGTTATGACCCCATCTGACGGAGTGTAAGATGTGATTATTCCTTTATAAAGAATACTTAATACATCAACTACTATCGTCCAATTGATGTAATAATCAGGAGTTGCGCTTAGAGTTATTCCATCAACATCATAACTTAAACTATAAACATCCGATGCATCTTTTGATAATTTAACAGTCCCATGTCCCTGAACTAATTTATACTGTGTTGATGTTGTTGTCGCTTCTGTCATTACAGAAGATAATATTACGTCCGTTGAACCAATATTGCCTGTATTCTGAGATATAATTCTTTCCGAATTGGGGTTTATCGTTTCTATGGTCCATCCATTGTAAAAATTAGCGGTGTTGCTACCTTGTGCAAGGGATATAGTATTCGAACCGATGACCGACGCACTACTGATATTTCCATTTTGTTTTAGCGTACTACCTGTCATATTAACATTTGTATTAATTTCGGGGTAATAATTCAAATCGTAATCTTGCCCAGCATTTTGCGATACGACGCTTGTTATAAAACCATTAGAATCCGAGACCATTTTTATAATGGCTCCGAAACCCACGCTAACAACAGATAATACATTACCTGCATCACCTTTATCTGCTGGTAATTCGATTGTATATCCAGGGGCGCTTGTTGATACGGAAGGTCTAAAACCTGAAAAATTAGTATCCCTAAATGTGTTTAGTCTTAATTCTCTACTTTTAAGGATATTAAGATTACCACGCGAGTCAATTTTTAAACTATCGTGTTTTCCACTATTTATATCACTTCCACCGCTATTTGAAAAGATGATTTCACTACCACTATACTTCGTACCATAGCTCTTTTTGTATGTTTTTATATTAATTCCAGCGGTTTCTATGTATGTGGTCCCTACATATGGTTGAAAGGATAAAGCACCTATATTGTTTCCGTGGAAAGTCTCCGTTTTATTTAAGGATATTCCTCTTGACCTTTTAAATAATGTATTAGCATCTTCATTATCATTTGATTTATCAAATATAAACTGCCCCATGTTTGTTTGCTGATTTAATCCACTAATGTTTCTATCCAAATCGGTGATAACAACTTTATTAGAATATATAAATCCATCATCATTATCTATTAATTTTGATAACTGTGATTGTTTTAATGTTGACCGCCCACTCCCACCAGGGTTTATTAACGTAAAGTCCCCGCGAAAAGAAATATCTCTTGGAATATCTATACTTTTATCAAACATACTTGAGACACGCGCCGCACTACTAGTACTCATGCTTGACATTTATGAAGCTATATTACATTAATGTAGAAATATAATATAAGATATAAACTATAAAATATAAACTATATAATAGTATATGGAAGAAGAAAAAATTAACAATAATAGATTCTATCTATTGTTACTAGTAATGTTTATTTTATCAGTTGTAATGAGTTATTTTAATTATAAAATGGTTGATGTATCCATAATACCTGGTCTTGGTAATGCAACATATGACCGCATAATAGAACATACGAAAATGTTAAAATTACTAAAAAATAA
>MEHZ011201724.1_pt1 | contig 10113 bp, 10 predicted proteins | sample 897221 | NCBI WGS metagenome assembly MEHZ01 (sample SAMN05514161, study PRJNA337945) | marine metagenome | isolation source: marine surface water | place: Arctic Ocean | collected 2007-12-13 | reverse complement strand
CCAAAAAATAAACCAATTTTCATTTTTTTATTTTAAAAAATTCTTAACTAAAACTAACACTTCTTCACATGCAGTAGCAAAATTATCATTCAATACTATATGATCAAAATCGCTTCTCTTTGCTATTTCCTGTTCGGCCTTATATATTCTTTTATCTATACTTGATTTTGTTTCAGAACCACGATTTAATAATCTCTCTTCCAACACACTAACTGAAGGTGGCATAATAAAAATTGAGATACAATTAGAATGAAATTTATTTTTCAAATTTATACCGCCAGCAACATCTATATCAAAAAGAACATGTTTATTTTCACCCCATATTCTTTTTAACTCAGAATTTAAAGTGCCATAATACTGATTTGTATACACCTCTTCCCACTCTAAAAAATCACCCTTAGAGATCTTTGATTTAAATATTGAGGCTTCTAAAAAATAGTAGTTTTTACCATTAATTTCATCTGATCTTTTTTTTCTACTACAGGCAGAAATAGAAAAACTTAATGACGAAATTTTACTTAGCAGGAAATTTACTATAGAAGTTTTTCCTGCTCCAGATGGTGCTGATATTACAACTGTTTTACCTTCCATCTATAAAATATTTAATAACTGCTCTTTAATTTTCTCCAACTCATCTTTCATTTGAACAACAATCTTCTGCATATCAGCATTAGAGGATTTTGAACCAATAGTATTAATTTCTCTACCAATTTCTTGAGCTATGAATCCAAGTTTTTTTCCATTTGGCGCGTCAGCATGAATAACCTCGATAAAATAATCAAGATGGGTTTTAAGACGAACCTGTTCTTCGGTAATATCTTGCTTTTCAAGATAGTAGATAAGCTCTTGTTCTAATCGATTTTCATCAATATTTTTATTATCAATTTCCTCTAATTTTTCTAATAAGCTTCTTTTAACTTTTATGATTCTTTCTTCTGCAAATGGAGGTATTTGATTTAACAGTATACTGATCGTATTAATTCTTAAGCTCACATCTTCTTCTAATTTACCTCCTTCATCTAACCTGTATGTAATCAGATTATCAATTGCTGTATGTATTCCATTAATGATTTCCTTCCATTCATTTTCATCAGCCTTGTCTTCACCTTTTTGCATTACATCTGGCATTTTTAATAATGAAGGAATTAAATCAGATTCAAAAGAATTTATAGTAAGCATATTATCTTTAGTTCCAAGTTCTTTTTTTAACTGTTGTATTTGCTTGAAGTAATCTTTAATTAATGAAGTGTTTAAAGAATATTTAAAAGAAGACTCTTGTTTTTCTTTCCATACAGAAAGCTCAATCTTTCCTCTTTGTAGTTTTTGAGAAAGGAGGTTTCTGAGTGTAATTTCTTTGTCTCTGTAAATAGATGAGATTTTAACACTTGTATCAAGCTGCTTCGAGTTGAGAGATTTTACTTCAATTGTAAAATTAGCATGTTTCAGATTTAATTCATGCCTACCGTAGCCTGTCATTGAGTGAATCATAATTACTTATTTTATACAAAACTATAAAAGTTAATTTGTAATAACTTTTTTTGAAGGTATACTTACTAAGAATACAGCAGTGAAAATAAAAAAAGAAGAGAGTATTTTTATATAGTCTATAGAGTCACTATTGTAAATTATTGCAATTACCGATGCTAGCACGGGCTGTAGATATATATAAATACTTACTACAGATGGGCTAAGTGTCTTTAATGCAAAGGCATTAAATAGATAAGCTATAAAGGTTGTACATACAACTACAAATAATACTTTTAAATAAATATCATTAGTAAATAAATCAATATTAATAGAGGTTAGTTGATGGTATCCAAAAGGAAAAACAAAAAAGAATCCAAATAAGAAAACAAAAAACATTACAGTAAGAGGCTGGTATTTTGTCATCAAGCCTTTAACAAGTACTATATATATGGCATAGCTAGTAGCATTTATAAAGACTAAAATATTGCCAATAAAAAAATCATTATCAAAGCTAATACTTCCTGAGTTTAAAATCAACGTTCCAGCTCCTACTATACCGAAAAAAATACCTATTATCTTTTGAAGTGTAATCTTCTCTCCAATTAAAAAAGCCGAAATAACAATAACTAGAATAGGATTAGTGGTCATAATAATAGCTGCATTAATTGGAGTTGTCAGGTTTAATCCTTCAAAAAAAAACAATTGATTAATTGCAACTCCAAACAAACCACAAAGAGCAAAAGAAAAATAATCTTTTTTATCTACCCTCTCTCTAATAAAAAAGGCATAAAAGATTAGAAAAAGAAATCCACCACCCAATACTCTCAATAAAATAAAGCCAGAAGGTTCAATATAATTCGGCATTACATCTTTTGCTATTGTATAATTTAATGCATAGATTAAATTAACTATAAAAAGAGCTGTATGCGCTAAGAAAACCCTCTTCATGTTTATGGTTGATTATATTAATAAAATTGATTTCAGAATCTGTTTTTAATACTTTTGTAAAAGTATATAATCTATACAGCATTAAATAGATTATTAAAAAATTTGATAAACTCATTAAAAAATTAAAATGTCTAAACATGTTCTTTTAACTGGTAGTAGCAAGGGAATTGGAAAAGAAATTGCTATTCTATTACTTAAGCAAAAATTTAAGGTTTATGGATTTTCAAGATCTAACTCAATTAATCATCAAGATTTTATATTTAACAAAATTAATTTATCAAAACCAAAAACTATAGATAAACTAGAGCTTCCTGTTATTAAAAAAAACGAATATGTTTTCTTAATTAATAACGCTGGTGATATTGGGGAGATAGATAGGTTTGGTAATAAAAACAATAATGAGATTATTAGTGAATTCAATATTAATTTAGTTTCTCCAACAATATTATGCAATAAAGTCATAGACAAGTATAGGTTGAAAACTGAAAATATCATTATTATTAATATAAGCTCAGGTGCAGCACTTAGAGCTATTGAAGGTTGGGGTACATATTGTCAAAGTAAAGCGGCAATTGATATGTTAACAAGTGTAATAAAAGCTGAAAACAATCAAAAAATTAAGGTTTTTTCTATTTATCCTGGTATTGTAGATACGGATATGCAGCTTAAAATCAGAAGTACTACAGAGGAAAAATTTCCATTACAGAAGAAATTTGTAGATTATTTTCAAAATAATGAGCTTGTTGATCCATTAGTTGTTGCTAAAAAAATAGTACACATAATGACTAATCTAAACAAATACCAAAGCAATATGATCTCTTTGAGAGATTCGTCAATATAGTAGCTCAAAAACAAGTAAAAACAGCTAAAATTAGACATAATCTATTGATTTTCAAATACTTAATCAGTTTTGCAATTTTTAACAATAAAATGTTGAAAAAAGTCATTAAAAAAAAGGGTTATCCTTTTAAAAAAATAACCTAAAATACTGAAAAACAATAAGTTAAAAGATAAACTATCTATTTTAGATTAAGTTAACAGCAATATAGTTTAGTAAAACATTTTTAACTTTAAAGCGGATGACCAATGTCTTTTATTTCTAAGTTTGTCGACAGTATTAACCAAATTATTAAAATTATGGACAATGTATTTAAATATTTCAATGGCTTTTTTAAAGGCTTAACTGGATTAATAATGACTGTATTAGGTCTAGGTGTAGCAGTGGAAATCCTTTTCGGAGGAGGTTCAATGTTTGGAATGACAGTTATTGACAATGTAATGGCAGTAATCAATGGACTTGGTGGAGCAGGATTTGCTGGCTTAGTTGGATTATGTGTTTTATTCTCACTTTTAACAGCTAAGTAAGAATACCAATATGTTTTAATTAAAATAGCCCTACTGTTAAGTAGGGCTATTTTATTTTAAAATTTTACTTACCTTTATCTAATCTTTAAAATACTAAATCATGGAAAAATTATATAATTTCATACTTGACACGTTAAATAAAGCAATAAAATTATCATTAACTTTCTTGTGTCTAGGTGTAATTATTCAGTTATTAATTAATGATGAGCTTTTAAGTTGGGATCCTGTTAGTAATATTCAAGACGCAGGACCTTCTTTCATTGGTGTAATATCACTCGTTGTACTTTACCTACTTTTTAATAAAAAAAACTAGTGAGCTTCTAACCAATTCGCTCCAGTACCTATATCTATAACCAAAGGAACAGATAAATCGCAGGCATTACTCATAGAGTCCTTAACTATTCGTCTTAAATCACTTTCTTCTTCAGGCAACATATCAAAAACCAGTTCATCATGAACCTGAATTATCATTCGAGATTGCATGTTTTTATCTTTAAGCTCTTTTTCAATAGTAATCATAGCTATCTTTATAATATCAGCAGCAGATCCTTGAATTGGAGCGTTGATAGCATTTCTTTCTGCAGCACCTCTCATTATAGCATTACGTGAGTTTATATCTTTTAAATAACGTCTTCTCCCAAAAATTGTTTCCACATACTCTAGTTCACGAGCCTTCATTATACATTTATCCATGTATGCTTTAATATCTGGAAATTCATCAAAATATTGATCAATAATTATTTTTGCCTCTCCTCTGCTTATTCCAATATTTTGCGATAAGCCAAAAGCTGATATTCCATATATAATACCAAAATTTACTGATTTTGCATTACTTCGCATTTTTCGATCTACATCATTTATATCAACATTATATACTTTAGCAGCAGTTGCAGAGTGAATGTCTAATCCATTATTAAAAGCCTCTATCATGCTTTTGTCTTTACTTAAAGAGGCCATTATCCTTAATTCTATTTGAGAGTAGTCAGCAGCAAGTAATATGCATCCTTTTCTAGGAATAAATGCTTCGCGGATTTTCATCCCTCTATCAGTTCTAATAGGGATGTTTTGTAGGTTTGGTCTTACTGAGCTCAGTCGTCCTGTTGAAGCTACTGATTGATTAAATGTAGTGTGAATACGCTTGGTGTTGATATCAATGATTTCTGGAAGAGCATTAACATATGTTGACAGTAATTTTTTTACTTCTCTATAATCAAGAATATAATCAATTATTTTATGTTCACCTCTAATTTTTTGTAATGTCTCTTCGGAAGTTGAGTACTGTCCTGATTTTGTTTTTTTAGGTTTTTTAACAAGTTCCATTTTCTCAAACAACACCTCTCCTAACTGCTTTGGGGATGATATATTAAATTTAGTTTCAGCAAGAGAATGTATTAGACTTGTAGTGTGTAAAGCTATTTTTTCTAGATCAACTGAATAAATGCTTAGCATATCAACATCTAGATTCACACCCTCTAGCTCCATATTGCTTAGCACTTTTAAAAGTGGCATTTCGATATCATTAAAAAGCTTTACTACTCCATTTTTATTTAGCTCCTCTTTGAAAATACTATGTAATTTGTAAATTACATCTACCTGGCTATTAAATCTAAAAGAAAGCGATTCTACACTAAGTTCAGAAAAAGTATATTTATTCTTACCTGTTTTTTTAATGTCTACTTCTAATGAAACTCCTAAATAATTTTCTGAGATTAAATCAAGATTATGACGAAGGTCTGGGTGTAAAATATAGTGCGCTATAGCAGTATCAAAAATATCACCTGATAAATTAATACCATACTTTGACAGTGATTTAATTTGCTCTTTTATATTGTAACTAATTTTAGTAAATTTCTGATTGTCAAATAATTGCATTAACAAATGCAAGTAACTCAGTTTGTTTTTATCATTTAATGGTATGTACATTATTTGATCAGTGCAGAATTTTATTGAAATTCCTAGAATATCTTTCTTATTATTTACTTCATTAATTACAGTATTAAATGTGAGTTCATTCTCATTAACTGCAACTTTCAAAAAATCTCTTAACTCGCCTTCTGTCTTACAAATTAGGTGGTTCGCATCAATTAATTTTATATTTTCTTTATTATTAATTTGATTATTCTTATTAGAAAAAAGATCAATTTGATCAGTGGCTAGCTTTTGAATATCACCAGTTAGTTTATCTTCAGTGATAACTCTAGAGGTATCTTGTTTTTTAAATAGTCTATCAAATACATTTCTAAATTCAAGCTCACTAAAAAATTCTAATACTGCATCAGGATTATCTAAATTAAGCAACATTTTGTTTTCATCAAACTCTACAGGAACATCCGTTATGATTGTTACTAGCTTTTTAGAAAGTAATCCAATCTCTTTAGAGGCAATTACTTTTTCTTTAATTTTTCCTTTTAAAGAATCAACATTTGCAAATAACCCTTCAACAGAATCATATTCTGCAATAAACTTTTGGGCAGTTTTTTTTCCAACTCCAGATATTCCAGGAATATTATCTGCCGCATCGCCCATCATAGCTAAAAAGTCAATAACTTGGCTTACCTTTTTTATACTAAATTTATCTAGAACCTCTTTAATCCCCCATGTTTCAGTAGGCTGCCATTTGTTCCCTGGCCTATACATAAAAATATTTTCAGAAACCAATTGAGCAAAATCTTTATCTGAAGTCATCATAAAGACTTGAAAACCTTCTTTTTCTGCTTTTTTTGCTAGCGTGCCTATAACATCGTCTGCTTCAAATCCATCTTTATAAATTTTTGGAATACCTAACACCTTAAGAAGTTTGTCAATGTATGGGAGTGCTTCAGAAATACCTTCTGGCATTGCTTCACGATGAGCCTTATAACTTGGGAAATCAATATGTCTTTGAGTTGGTTTTTTAGTATCAAAAACAACAGCTAGATGAGAAGGTTTTTGCTTTTTAATTACTTCAATTAAAGAATTTGTAAAACCGAAAATTGCTGAGGTATCTAGGCCTTTAGAGTTTATTCTAGGATTTTTTGCAAATGCAAAATAAGCTCTGTATATTAAGGCAAATGCATCTAGTAAAAATAGTTTCTTATGCTCATTCATGTTAAAGTAAAAATACACTTTATAATATACTTTACTTTTAAATATTATACTTTTATAGTATAATTAAAAACACCAATGCAGTTAAAAAATAAATATAATATTTTCAAAGTTTTTAAGGATCCATTTCTTTTTGTTATTATTATGTGGATAGTAAAATCAATTGAATATTTTTATAATTTATCTTTTATTAGAAATGGAGTATTCCCCAGAGATTTTAGTGGCTTGCAAGGTGTTTTGACATCTCCTTTTATTCATAAAAATATTGAACATTTACTTAACAACACCTTGCCTATTATAATATTAGGAGGAGGGCTTTGTTTTTTTTATAAAAAAAATTACAGACAAATATTTTTATGGTTATTTTTTGCTTCTGGAATTTTATTATGGGGAGCAGGAAGGCCTAGTTATCACATAGGTGCAAGTGGAGTAATTTATTCATTGGCTAGCTTTATCTTTTTTAGCGGACTTATCAGTAAAAACCCAAGATTATCTGCTGTTTCTTTAATAGTGATATTTATTTACGGAAGTTTATTTTGGGGGTTATTTCCAACTCAAATAGAGGTGTCATGGGAAGGCCATCTGTCTGGCTTTATAGCTGGAATGATTACTTCATGGTTTTATAGGAAAGAAGGACCTGAACGAAAAAAATATCAATGGGAAATTGATGAAGAATTAGAAAAATTAAATAATGATAAGATAAAAGTTATTTACGAGTATATAGAAAAATAACTAATTCTTTTTTACAACTCCAAAATTAGATGTAAACCAAACTCTTTCATGAAAATAATAAAACACTAATTTCACTATTCTATCTAATATCACTAAAAAACCAGCACCACCTTTTGAAATAGGTTCAAGATCAAAAAATGGAGGTAGCTCTGTTAAGATAAAATATGTAGTAGTCATAGCTAAAAGACTCCAAGTAATTGATTTAAATATATGTCTTTTACGATTTATTTGTACTTTGTTCATCTCTTAATTTTTCCCTTTTACAATAATACAAATTTTAATGAGAGATTAATTTTGAAAAAAATGTATTTTCGCAAGTAATGAAAAATATTAGAAACTTTTGTATTATAGCCCATATTGATCATGGGAAAAGCACTTTAGCAGATAGATTATTAGAATTTACTGGTGCAGTTAGTGAAAGAGATTCAAAAGATCAGCTTTTAGATAATATGGATTTAGAAAAAGAGCGTGGAATAACAATTAAAAGTCATGCTATACAGATGAATTATAAATTTGAAAATATTGACTATGTTCTCAATTTAATTGACACTCCAGGACATGTTGATTTTTCGTACGAAGTTTCTCGATCAATTGCTGCTTGCGAAGGAGCCTTACTAATAGTGGATGCAGCACAAGGAATTCAAGCTCAAACTATATCAAATTTATATTTAGCACTAGACAATGATCTTGAAATAATTCCCGTGCTTAATAAAATAGATCTCCCAAGCGCCGAGCCCGAGTTAGTTAAAGAGCAAATTGTAGATTTAATAGGATGTGAGGAAAATGAAATTATCTCGGCAAGTGCAAAAACTGGAATTGGCATTGGCGATATCATTGAGGCTATTATTAGTAGGGTACCTCATCCTGAAGGGAATCCTGAAGCCCCACTTCAGGCAATGATTTTTGATTCAGTCTATAATACTTTTAGGGGTATTGAGGCTTATTTTAAAATTACTAATGGCACTATAAAAAAGGGCGATAAGGTTAAGTTTATGTCAACAGGAAAAGAATATCTTGCTGAAGAAATTGGAGCTCTTAAGTTTCACCAGTCACCTGCAAAAATAATGAAAGCAGGAGAAGTTGGATATATAATATCAGGCATAAAAGAAGCAAAAGAAGTTCAGGTAGGAGATACAATAACCTCAGTTTTAAATTCAGCTTCCGAACCTGTAAAAGGTTTTGAGGAGGTTAAACCTATGGTTTTTGCAGGAATATACCCAGTTGACAATGAGGATTTTGAAGAGCTAAGAAACTCAATGGAGAAGCTTCAATTAAATGATGCTTCACTTACATATGAAACTGAATCATCTGCAGCATTAGGATTTGGTTTTAGATGTGGTTTTTTAGGTATGCTACATATGGAAATCATACAGGAAAGACTTGAAAGAGAATTTGAAATGACTGTGATAACAACAGTTCCAAATGTATCATATTATGCGTATAAGCATAATGATGAAAAATTAATTATTCATAATCCAAGTGACTATCCGGATCCAAGTACGTTATCACATGTAGAAGAGCCGTATATAAAAGCCCAAATAATAACAAAGTCAGATTTTATTGGTCAAGTAATGACCTTATGTATTTCAAAGCGGGGAGAATTAAAAAACCAAGTATATCTAACAACAGACAGAGTTGAAATTACATTTGAGATGCCTCTTGGAGAAATAGTTTTTGATTTTTACGACAAACTAAAGTCTGTTTCAAAAGGATACGCTTCGTTTGACTACTATCCTATAGATTATAGGATATCTAATTTAGCAAAGCTTGATATTTTATTAAATGGAGATCCTGTTGATGCCCTATCTGCTTTAGTACATAAGGATAACTCTTACACATTAGGTAAGAAATTATGTTCAAAACTAAGAGAATTAATCCCTAGACAACAATTTGATATTGCAATTCAATCTGCTATTGGGTCAAAGATAATATCAAGAGAAACAGTTAAAGCTTTAAGAAAAGATGTTACAGCTAAATGCTATGGGGGAGATATTTCTAGAAAAAGAAAATTATTAGAGAAGCAAAAGAAAGGTAAAAAAAGAATGCGACAAGTTGGTAATGTAGAAATCCCACAAGAAGCTTTTTTATCTGTTTTGCAATTAGATGATTAATGTATTATTTTTGATAAAAACACATAGGGATGGGTAGAGCATTTGAATTTAGGAAAGCTAGAAAGATGAAACGTTGGTCAAAAATGGCTAAAACGTTTACTAGAATAGGAAAGGACATTGTAATAGCTGTTAAAGAAGGTGGAGCTAGTCCTGAAACAAATTCGAGACTTAGGCAGGTAATGCAGAATGCAAAAACTGCCAATATGCCTAAAGACAATGTGTTACGGGCAATAAAAAAAGCCAGCAGTAATGATACTGCCAATTACGAAGAGATTTCTCTTGAGGGATATGCAGTAAACGGAGTTGCTATTTTTGTTGATTGTGCAACTAATAATAACAATAGAACTGTAGCTGATGTTAGGTCTTGTTTTAGCAAATGTAATGGTGCTTTAGGAACTAATGGGTC
>MEHZ011515426.1_pt1 | contig 10119 bp, 6 predicted proteins | sample 897221 | NCBI WGS metagenome assembly MEHZ01 (sample SAMN05514161, study PRJNA337945) | marine metagenome | isolation source: marine surface water | place: Arctic Ocean | collected 2007-12-13 | reverse complement strand
ACTTCGGCGGTGGACACCGAGGTCACGTCACCAGTCACCACACGGCCCAAGATCGCGGCGGTGCGCATTTCTTCGATCATGTTGTGCGGGAAGCTGTCGGTACCTATCCCTAACCGCACGCCGCCGCGAACATAACCACCAAGATCTTCAAGTACCTGGCCATTTCGAGCGAAGACACCCGGGCAATGAGCAACGCCCGTTCCCGTGTCGGCCAGTAGCGCCCGATCGTGTTTACCCGGCCAATGGGTGAAGCTGTGCTCGTCGATGAACATGGCATGAGCCAGGATGCAGTCGGGTCCAAGTAGGCCGATCTGATCAGCCCATTGCACTGGCGTCATGCCGTGGCGGCGCGTCATCTCGTAAAACTCGACAAGGCTCTGCGAAGCATGCGTATGCAGTTTCCAACCATGGTCGCGGGCTGCCGCCAGCGTGGCCATCAGCAGGTCCTCGGTGCAAGTATCGATCTGGGCAGGACCCAACATCGCCGATATTCGACCACTGACATGATTCTCGGCGTCGGTGGCAACGTCGATCGCCTGGTTCAACAGCTGATGTCCTCGAGCCTCGTCCCAGGTGTAGTCGACGCTGTGCCCATTCGTCGTGGACCATTGCGACGAGGCGAAGCTCGGGACCATCCACGCACGTATGCCACTGGCGGCCATTGTTTCAAGCCATCCCTCGTAGGGAAACGATAGATCGACGACCGACGTCACTCCGCTCTTAAGCAGCTCGGCGAGCGCGTACTGCAACCCGACGCATGACCCGGCTGCATCGGTCTGCAGCATGAACGCACGATCATAGAGGGGACTCATATGCATCTGAGGGTTGCCGAACTCCTCACGGAAACCCTTCTTCAGCGGCTCACTTGATGGGTGGCAGTGAACGTTAATGAGGCCTGGCATGACCAGCCGATCGCTGCCGTCGATATCGACATCGACGTCACCGAGGTAGTCGGCTCCGATCCACACGATCGCTGCATCGTCGAACACGACGTCGATATCGGTGCGGTATTCGTGCCTCGACTCGGCATCGTTCCAGGCAATCACCCATCGAGCGTTGCGAATACGAGTGAGCGTCACGACAGCCTGCTCACGAGTCGGGACCAGCTGGGTGTAGGACACCACCGAGGACAGTCCCCCACACATGGATGTCTTTGAGATGCATTGGATCGACTTCGAGTGGGTCTTCGTCGAGCACGGCGATATCAGCCCGTTTGCCCGTCTCGAGGCTGCCGACGTCATGATCCATTTTGATCTGATACGCCGCACCAACAGTGACGGCATGCAGCGCATCCTGGACCGACAGGTTCTCGGTCTCGCCGAGCTTCTGCCCGGTCGCGGTGCGGCGGTTCACTGCACACCACATCGTATGAAGATGTCCGAGCGGCGTTACCGGTGCATCGGAATGAATGGTGAACGGCACTCCCTCGCGCAGTGCACTTGCGCAGGCATCCATGCCCCGGGCTCGTTCGGGGCCAACCGTGAAATCGCGGTGCTGGTCGCCCCAGTAGAAAATATGGTTGCTGAAGATGTTCGCACACATACCCAGCGCCTTCATTCGGCGATATTGCGCACGCGTCGTGAGCTGACAGTGGGTCACGGTGTGGCGGTGATCCCAGCGCGGATAACGCTCAAGAACCGTTTCGACTGCGTTGATGAACGCCTCGGTCGCCTCATCACCGTTGCAGTGACAATGCACCGTGAGACCTGCCCGGTGATAGTGCTCGACGATGTCAGCAATCTGATCTGGGGCCGTGAGCCAAATGCCATTGCCCGGATGGCCCTCGGGAGGGTTGTAGTAATACGGCCACGAGACACGGGCGGTAAACCCCTGGATAGATCCGTCGAGAAACAGCTTCACGATGCCGAACCGCAGGCGGTCCGACTGGGTGTCCTTGAGGTCGGCGCATCGAGCGGCGAGATCAGGAAACACTGCAGGGCGGTCTTGCGGAACCGAAGAGACCACCATCATGCGGACCGGGAAGCCCTCGGCGTCAACCGTGGATCGCCAGGTCGCAACATCGTCCTCGTCAAGCGGGCCACTGGCCAGGTCGATCACCGTTGTATGACCGGCATTGCGGGCTTCGTAACCAAAGTTCAAGATGCCTTCGGGGGTCAGCCGGGCATCCATAAAGTGCTGACGCGCCTCGACACACAGTCCCATCGCTGGTGGTTCTTGAAGTTCGCCGTTCGGCTCGCCGTGTTCATCTCGGTCGACGCCCGGCATCGTCGTATCGCGGGTGATCTCTGCTCGCTGGAGCATTGCCGTATTGACGGTCGCCAGATGCCCGCTCGCATGCATGATGTAGATCGGTCGGGTCTCAGACACTTGATCAAGGTGCCTGGCGTACATGCGATCGCCGTCGAAGTACAACGGATCGACGCCACGCGCCAGCAGAATGTCACCGGCCGGCATCTCCGCGTCGATCTGCTTTAGTCGTTCGACAACAGCGTCGATAGTTTTGCAACCGGCCCAGACGGTGCCGTCTGGCGCCCGAACATCGAAGAAGCCGACGTACGGGAACTGCCACATGGCGCCAGACATGGCATGTGAATGTGCTTCAACGAACCCGGGCATCAGCACCTTGTCCGCGAAGGTTTCGTCGACGACATGTTCGCCCCAACCCACAAGCTCATCGAGGTCGCCGACACCAAGAACACGGCCATCGCGAACTGCAATAGCGGTCCCCTCGGGGTTTGCCGGATTCATTGTGATCACACGGCGGGCAGTGAAGATAGTTGTCTGGGCCATTTCGGAACGCTCCCACATTCCTCGGCCCCGCGCAATCGCGTCAGCTAAGCCGCCGCCAGGGCGCTTCGCGCACCAGGGTATGTGAAACAGCCCTGTGCTGGGGTGCCCACATATCCAAGCGAAAACGAGTGTCGCTTGAGAGTTGGCGCAGCAAGGTATCTCTTGGCATCTGAAATTCTAGGATTCCCACCACTCACCAATAGCGCAACGTGCCCGCCTCCCAAACCTCCAATCTCGGCTCAAAAGCGCTCTATGACACGACCTGCTCAACGACCCGGCCCCGACTCCACACTTGACAACCTCAGCGACAAGCCTGTCGAGGCTGGAGCGAGACTCCTGCACGAATATGGTGCCGAAGTCGGGCTCACCAACATCACACTCCGCGATGCCGTCGCCGAGGTGGGCGTGTCACGATCGATGTCGTATCGGTCTCTGCGGCCCAGGGCCTCGCGCCGCAAGCGACCCTTCCCAGCAGTGCACGCCAAGAAAGAACGGCTGCACTGCGATCCATCATTCGGGGCGGGGCCAACACCAGCTTCACCCACCTCGTCGAGTCAACAGAACATAACTGGGCTCTTCAGCAGTCTCTACGGGCGACTCGCCGAAATGTTCGATTGCGGCATGCGAGCACCATTCACGCTGGACCAGCTGACCAAAGAGGGCGCCTCGCTGATCGAAGGAATCGCGATGCGCCATGGCTTCAACCGTCAGATCACCATGATCAAAAACTCCGCTGATCCTAATGGGAGCCTCGAAGAGCGGAGCCTGTTTGCTCTGTCATTCACGACCCTGTTTACCGGTATGTGCCGGGCCAGCAACATCGAAACACCATTCGACGAGCTGCGTCGCGACTGAGGCGCCAGTGGCCCTCCAGCGCTGCTGTTGGCAAAAACAATCGTTCTTGCGGGCTCTCAACTTCCTTTTGCGGGCTGACGCGACCTAGCGTGGTACTACCGTCTTTTAGTTCTGGAGTTCTCGCGATGCGCGAAGCAGTATTCGTTTCCTATGCCCGAACCGGCCTGGCCAAGGCTGGCCGTGGCGGTTTCAACATGACCCCCGCCATGTCCATGGCAGCCCATGCCATCAAACACGCGGTCGCGAAGTCCGGTGTCGAGCCAGCAGACGTCGAAGACGTATCGCTCGGCAACGGCGCACATGGCTCAGGCAACCTTGGTCGCCTCGCAAGCCTGCTTGCCGGCATGCCTGTTCAGACCGGTGGCAACACTATCCAACGGCACTGTTCCTCGGGCTTGAACTCGATTGCTGTCGCTGCCAACCACATCCGGGTTGACATGTCTGACGTCGTCGTCGCCGCTGGCGTCGAGTCGATCTCCATCCCTAGCCCTGGCATGGGTGGCGCAGTCAATATGGACCCATCCCTCGAAGAGGCCTATCCCGCCATTTACATGGCCATGATCGAAACGGCTGACATCGTCGCCGATCGATACAACGTGTCGCGCGAATCCCAAGACGAGTACAGCCTGCAGTCGCAGATGCGCACTGCAGCCGCCCAAGAGAACGGTCTTTACGAAGACGAAATCGTTCCTATGGAAACCAAGATGAAGCTCGTCGATCGTGAAACCAAAGAAGAGACGATCGTCGATTACACCGTCGATCGCGACGAATGCAACCGGCCCACAACCACTCTCGAAGGCCTACAGAAGCTCGCTCCGATCCGGGGCGAGAGCAACTACATCACTGCTGGTAACGCCAGCCAGCTATCCGACGGTGCAGCAGCCGTTGTGATGATGTCCGACGAAGAAGCGGCCCGCCGCGACATTGAGCCTATGGGTGCGTTCAAGGGCTGGGCTGTTGCTGGCTGCGAACCCGACGAAATGGGCATTGGTCCAATTTATGCCGTACCAAAGCTGCTCAAGCGTCACGGCTTGACCGTCGACGACATCGATATCTGGGAGCTGAACGAGGCCTTCGCTAGCCAGTGCCTTTACAGCCGTGACACCCTCGGCATCGATCCCGAGAAGTACAACGTCAACGGCGGCTCGATCTCGATTGGTCACCCGTTCGGCATGACGGGCACTCGCTGTGCAGGTCACATCCTGCAAGAGGGCAAGCGCCGGGGCGCCAAGTACGGCGTTGTCACGATGTGCATCGGTGGCGGTCAAGGCGCAGCGGGTCTCATCGAGATCTACTAATACAATCTGTGCGGTCATTCTGACCGCACAACCACATCGGCCATGATGCGGTAAGAATTTGTCAGCAGCCCGGGTTCGTCCCGGGCTGCTGCGCGTCTGCCCGTCTTCATGCCCTTGGCGTCGAGCACTCTGGGGAGGCACCCATTCGGTAAAGCACTATTGGGGCCCCGAAGCCCTCAACTTGTCTGCCTCAGCGCCGATTGTCTCCTTGCAGGCGTTGTGCCCCAAGCCAGGAGTCCCATGTCACACGAACTAGATCTCGCAATTACTCTTCCGGGTCAGCCATTCATCCTTGCTGCGCCCGCGGTAACAATCATCGCAATCCTGGCCATCATCGCGATCCGCAAAACGCGCCGCAAGAAGGCCATTATGGCTACCTGGGCGGCCGCAAGCAACGAGCTCGGGCTGCAGTTCGACATCAGTGGCACAGGGCTTGGTCCCCTTGCCCAGGGCCGGGTCAACAACCATGTCGCCTCGATCAAGCGGGCGCACAACGGTCCCAAGAAGCGGGTTGTCACCCAGTACAGCGTGAAGTTTGAAGCGCCCGAAGCCCCAAAGTTCAATCTGGTGAAGCGCATCGACGCCAGCACGCGCGTCATCGACACCGGCAACCCAAAATTTGACGCATTCGTCGCAATACAAACCGATCAGCTGGAGTTACTGGGCCGCTACCTGACCGGTCCACGCCGCTCTGCCATTCTTCGGCTGCTGATCCACTTCCCATCTGCCCAGATCACCAATAGCGAAGCCCACCTCCTGTCAGCCGGCATCGAGCATGACCATGACCAGTTGGTTGACTCGATCTGTCATCTTGTGGCCGCGGCCGAAACCTTCGACCGGCCCACCCGGTCTGTCGACGCGGCCATCACCGTAATTGCCCAGCAAGACACCGGCGATATCACCGCTGCACCCGCAGCCGTAGCCGTCGACCCGGCAACAGCAGACGCAATCGAGGTGTCGAATAGCACCGAATATGAGGTCAACAACGAGAGTGATCTATTGACCAAGTTTCGCTTGGACGAGGTGACCGTGCTCGACGACCTATTCAACTCTGACCTCGACGGTGCGGCAACCACCGCACGCTTTCAGCAGATCTACCAGGGACACAAAGTCAACTGGACCGGCGAGGTACTGCGAGTTGGCGCCATCGAACGAGGCATGCAACGTGTTGCAGTATTCGTCGGCTCTGCCGACGGCGAGAACCCTGAGTCGGGCCGTGTTGTTGCACTCACTACCATGAAGCCTGAACCAGTCGTTGTCGAAGGTGACATCGTTGGCTTCTCTGGATCACTCGTGAACTTGGACGTCACTCAGCGTCTGTTCCACGTCGTCTAAATCACGCATCGCATCTCGTTCATCAGGCGGTGCCTCTAGCGCTATTGAGCCGCGACGCAACAGTCGCCCGCAAGTTCAACCGTCGACAACGAGATAGTTGGTCTCAACTCGGGCCTGTTGGTTAGCGATCCTTTCTCGCCTGCTGTATGTCAATCCTTGGTTTGCTCGTCGTCATCGAGTTCTTCAAGAATCACTAACACCTGACCGTTATCGACCTGATCCCCAACGGCGCACCGCACCTCAGACACCGTGCTCGCAACAGGCGCAGTGATGGTGTGCTCCATCTTCATCGCCTCCATGATGACAAGCGGCTGACCGGCTTGCACACTGTCACCGGGCACAACGTGCACCGACAAAACCTTGCCCGGCATAGGAGCCATCTGACCACCGGCCACCGTGACCAAGGCGTAGTCGGGGAACCGGTCGATGACGGCAAGCTCGACGGTGCCCGCTTGGTTCTGAACCACCAGGCTGTCCTCGGTCTGGGTCACACGATGGTGGTTGCGCACGCCATTGGTCTCGATCGTGATCGCACCGGTGCGCTGATCAGCGTCGACCACATGCACACGTGCACGTTCACCTACCGGCTCACCGTCGACGAGCGAGTCGACCTCGAACGCCCCGCCCCGGATGGAGCGGTACCGAATGCTCACGGCCCGTTCCCCATAGGCGAACAGTGCGGTCTCAGGCGGCATCGACGAGTTCCGGTAGCCGCCAGTCATGAAACCAAGTGCACGAGCGCCACCACGGTTCACTTGTTGTTTCAACATTGCTGCAGCGATTGCCGCCTGTGTCAAGAGTGCATCGTCGGGAACCACTGACGCTCGCGGTTTAACCCGTTCGATGAAGTCCGTTGTTGTATCACCATCAAGGAATGCCTGGTGGCGCAGCGTTGCGACCAGAAAGTCCCGATTGGTAGTGACACCGGCGATCGCCATGGTGTCAAGCACCAGCGCCAGTCGGCTCGCCGCTTCTACTCGAGTGGGCGCATGCACGATGACCTTGGCCAGCATTGGATCGAAGTCGACCCCCACAACTGAACCGGACTCAACACCGCTGTCGATACGAGCCGCTGGCGACGCGGGCGCTTCGAACACGTGCAGCGTACCGATCGCTGGCAGGAAGTTATTTGCTGGGTCTTCGGCGTAGATTCGCGCTTCGATCGCGTGACCAGTGATCGTCAAGTCGTCTTGACTAAAGCTCAGCGGCCAACCGGCGGCAACGCGCAGTTGTTCACGAACAAGATCGATACCGGTGATCTCTTCGGTGACGGGGTGCTCGACCTGGATGCGGGTATTGACCTCGAGGAACCAAAACGCTGCATCGGGTCCATCACCATCGAGCAGGAATTCGACGGTGCCTGCCGACGAGTATCCGATAGCGCTCGCTGCGGCCAACGCCGCGTCACCCATGGCAGTTCGCACCGCCGGATCGAGCACAGGGCTCGGCGCCTCTTCGATGATCTTCTGGTGACGACGCTGAATTGAACACTCTCGTTCGAACAGATGCACAAGCGTGCCGTGTTCGTCGCCCATGACCTGGATCTCGATATGGCGAGGAGCAGGCAGGTATTTTTCGAGGAAGACGATGCCATTGCCAAACGACGCCGCCGCCTCGCGTTGGGCACCTGCAACTGCATCGATGAGCATGTCCGCCGACTCGACAACACGCATCCCCTTGCCGCCACCACCAGCCGTGGCTTTCACCAGCACGGGAAACCCGATGTCGTTTGCGGCTGTTAGAACGTCGAGCTCGTCGGTCACTTCGATCGATGGCAACGTGGGGACGCCAGCCTGAACCATCATGGCCTTGGCCGCGAGCTTGTCGCCCATCGATGCAATTGCATGCGGCGATGGACCGACCCATGTCATGCCTGCGTCGATCACCGCAGTAGCAAAGTCGGCGTTCTCGGCCAGGAAGCCGTATCCCGGGTGAACCGCATCGGCGCCGGTGATGCGTGCAGCATCGAGGACTTTGGCGACATCGAGATAGGACTCAGATGGGGTGCGGCCGCGCAGCGAGACCGCCTGGTGTGCCTCGCTCACGAAGGGAGCGCTGGCGTCGCCATCGGCGAATACCGCAACTGTTTCGATACCCATGTCATGGGCGCTACGGAAGATCCGACGGGCGATCTCTCCCCGGTTGGCAACAAGCAGTCGCCGTATCGGCCGTTGCGCCGATGATGTTGGTTTATCGGAAGACACCGAAACCCTCCGCTCCTTTGACGTCGTTGTTATGGCACACCGACAACGACATCGCCACGACGTCGCGAGTGTCTCGCGGGTCGATGATGCCGTCGTCGCCTATTCGGCCGGTCGCGTACAGCGCCAGCGATTTGAGTTCGTGATAGTGCTCGACTTCGGCAACCATCTCGGCATCGGCGGCTTCGTCGAACTCAAGTCCTTTGCGCTCAGCCTGGCCTCGGCGCACCAGCGACATAACGCCGGCGATCTGCTTAGGACCCATGATGGCAATCTTGGCTGTCGGCCAGAGATAGGTAAAGCGAGAGTTGAATCCCCGTCCGGACATGCCGTAGTTACCAGCGCCATAGCTCGATCCCAGGATCACGCTGATGTGAGGCACGGTCGAATTTGACACCGCATTGATCATGCGGCTGCCGTTCTTCACAATACCGCCGTGCTCGAAGTCCTTCCCGACCATGAAGCCGGTGATGTTGTGCAAAAACAGCAATGGAATATTGCGCTGGTTGCACAGCTGGATGAACTGTGCCGCCTTGTTTGCGCTCTCGCTGAACAACGGTCCGTTGTTGCCGATAATGCCGACCGGGTAGCCATGAACGTGCGCCCATCCGCAGATCAGGGTGGTTCCGTAGCGGGCCTTGAACTCTTCGAACCGACTTCCATCGGTGATACGACCAATCACTTCGCGCACGTCGACCGCAGTTACGAGGTCACGGCTGATAACACCGAGCAGTTCGTCGGGGCCATGAATGGGCGCTTCGCCCTCACCCGTGGAGCCGTAACCCTGCTTGTGATGGTTCAGATGGGCAACAACTTCGCGGCACATCCGAAGAGCATCGAGCTCGTCTTCGGCCAGATAGTCAGCCAGTCCGCTGGTTTCGGCATGCATCTGAGCACCGCCCAGCGTCTCATCATCGGAGATCTCGCCGGTGGCCATCTGGACCAACGGTGGGCCGCCTAAGAAGACCTTGGAGCGCTCCTTGATGAAGATGTTGTAGTCGCTCATTCCTGGCTGATAAGCGCCCCCGGCCGTCGAAGAACCGAACACGACAGCGATGGAAGGGATGCCAAGCTTGGAGAGCTCGGTGACGTCATAGAACAAGCGGCCCGATTCGCCGAAGTGGCCGAGCTCTTCGCGCATTTGCCGCTCGGGATCGTCGGATCCGCGCAAGTCGCCACCCGCTGATTCAACGAACTGCACGTACGGCAGGCGGTTCTCCCTGCTGATCTGAATCGCTCGCATGATCTTCTTGGCAGCGAACGCAGTAAGCGCGCCACCTAACACCGTTGGGTCGTTACCCATGATCATGCACTCGGTGCCTTCGATCACGCCAATACCCATAACGAGGCCAGCGCCGACCGCGTAGTCCGAGCAATAGGCCGCAAGCGGGCTGATTTCGTAGAACGGTGAGTCGGGGGCAATGACGGCCACGCTCACAGGCGGCCGGACGCTATCGCTCGGAAAGAGCCCCTCAGGGGGTGGAGTGACGGTGATTGAAGCAATTCACGTCCAGGAGCAGCCTGTGTGAGTCAGCCTGTGTATCGTCGATACCGTACAGCAGCAGCAGTGATGCGTTGCGCGGTCCTCTCCTCAGCTCCCCACAGCCGAGGGGGGGTGGATTTTCACTGACACACTGATGCATGCCCCTTGCTGGTACATTTATGCGAACAGGCTCGCG
>MEHZ011642854.1_pt1 | contig 10120 bp, 13 predicted proteins | sample 897221 | NCBI WGS metagenome assembly MEHZ01 (sample SAMN05514161, study PRJNA337945) | marine metagenome | isolation source: marine surface water | place: Arctic Ocean | collected 2007-12-13 | reverse complement strand
CTTATACTTTTCAAAACTAATTTACTTTTACTTTTCATGAAATAGTTTAAATAAACTATTAGGATATATCTCAACCCAATTTACTTTCACTTTTTAATCATAATATTTCAAAATCATGGCTAACACTACAGCTCCAGTCATCAATGGTATGTCCCAACCAGGCTCTGACTTTTCACCCCAACCCAACGTAAAATATACACTCAAAAATACACCCAATGCTCTCAATGTAGCCTCAAATCGTACATCCATCTTTATCATCAGTTAAGATTTTTATATCATCCCCACCAAAACAACAATCAGTTAAACCGGGATCCCAAACATTACCATGTGTCTCACATAAAGGACAATTCACACCAATCTCATCAATTCCATGCGTATGCTCAGGTTGAATCTTCTTAGGCTTTGGGGGCTTCTTCACCCTAGGTACCTTACTAGGTCTTGGCGGCCTATCACCATGCATCCTACAATAACAGGAATCGGGGGACGCCCTATTCCTACAATGTGTTCCCTTACCAGTCACACCCTCACATATCGGGACAAGGTCCGGAACGGGGACATCACTAGGTTGGAGGGTCGCCACTATCTCCCTTAAGGCTTTCAACTCCGCAAGTATAGCATCCATCGCCCTTGGGGGGGGGAGTTTTGAATAAAACAACCGGGATGGAGTTTTGAATAAAACAACCGGGATGGAGACATCACTTAGGTCTAAAATCTCCGACTACGACCAACTCCCGTGTCTATCCCACCACCTCCACCTCCACCCGGAAAGCTCGGTCCAGGCTCTGGTGTTAGACCTCCTTGCTGATCCTCTTCTGGACACCAGCCCACAGTCGGTGCCGATACTCCAGTGATTTCAGATCGCAGACATGAATAACCGTTCATATCCGTCCAGCATTCATTTGGTCTCTGCGCCTTATCGTCCTCGCTTGGTGCTAGATGATAATTACATCGCGACGTTGTACATTCTCTTCCATAATCACATATTTTATACCTAAATATCACGTCACCGTCGTCGCTTGTTGGTCTATCAGCCCCCATCGCATCGACCACGTAGTCGTCCTGCAAATGGGAAGTCCAAAAATAATCAGCGTCATCAGGAAATCTAAACGGCAACGTGTCCTCAAATACTGTATTACAGGATTTACCGTTACCCTTCGGATCTCTAGTCGTCGTATAATCTATAGCACGATGCTGCATTGTTCCACATTTCGCTCCCACTGTATTGTAAACCTGTTGACATGAAGTCATATTATTCTCGTAATTGGGTGCAATTTGACAATCATAGTTACAATTATTTGTTACTTCAAAACTTGAGGTAGCGGTTCCAGCTGGACAATTCTTAACCACTCGGGTATGTTTTCGTTTCATTTGACCGTCTATAAACTCACACGCAGCATATCCGCTAACTGGTGCCCACGATCCCTCGTAGCAGCAGTTTACTTCTTTGGTACTGGCAAGTTCCGTCGTTGAATTATCACATGAGGTGGTAGACAAATTATAGGTCATTTTACCATCAGATTTACAAACTCCACTTGCAACGTAATCGCTGCTATCTTCGCAGCACCTCGTCGACGTGGGACAATCAGTTGGGGTAACGTTATAAACAGGATCCTCGCGTAGCTGACAGAGGGTACCGTCTCCGAATGGTTGTGTCTTGATTTCTTCTGTTAAAGTTTTATACTGTTGTTGACCACAACCGTTAAAAACACAAGCAATATCCGCAGCAGGTGTAACAAGTCCTATCGCACAGTCCACATCTTCAAGTGGTGCATCACATTCTTCAGTTTTATAAAGATGACATTTTTCTTTTACCAAATCATCGAAGGATACAGTATTAGTATTAGCTCTGTAAAGAAGTGTTAACCCCTTTCTTCTATCTTCGTCAATTAAATCCAAATCGTACTCCCCATTCTCTTTTCTAACCTCACTAGCCTCGATTGTAAGCAATGGGGTTGGTTTCTCAGATACTTCACCCACTGTGGGTTGAAGATAGTCATCCACTGATTGTTTATTGAAACACATTGCTTTCCCATCATTGTCTCTTATCGGTTGATAGATCGTGCGGTAATAATTACATCCTATATTCTTCATGGGAGTCCCATCGTCAGCTGTTTGATTACAGTTCACAGTACAAAGACTGGTAGATGTTGTACATGTGTTTCCATCGGGGTTTGCATACTCTAAATATTCTTGAACGGTAGAAAAACCAGCTTCTTTAGCATCCTCTAATGAAATATCTCCAGGGATAAGTTCTAATGATTCTTCCCCTGTGCCACAGTACCCAGTTGCTGTAGAAAGTACTGTGACTACACCATTAGGTGTGGTACCAATACATGAAGCACCAATAGTGGAATAATGTTCAGGTAATACTGAACATTCATCTGGACATTCAATGTCACAGTCTACTTCTGTGACACCTTCACATGACCCATTTGCGATAGCACCTTTTATAATAGTTGGATACTTTTGTTTGGTACCAGAATTTGTACCACAACGTCTATTTACCTTAGGTCTGCACATGGAATATGTGTATCCAGATATTTCACAATCGACTGGTATAGTACCTCCATAAACACCTTCTGAGATGTCACGCTGTTCTATACAGTTCTCATTTTGTGGATAGTATCCGATTTTACATCCCTTAAATATACAGTTTTCATCATCGTCGAACTGATAGACACCATTTAGATCTCGACCTACACAAGTTCCTTTGGCTTTGGCGTCTTTAGTAGTTAATGCGTCCCAAATATCCTTAAGAGTTAGTTTACCATTGAACAGGTCCTGAAGAACATCAAACGCTGATCTTTCACTGTCGCTCATCTCGAGACCCCCATATATAACTCCAATCGTACATAAAATTGTTACTATCAAAATAATAGGTACTACCGCCTTACTCGAAGATGCCATATTATACCATTAGATTATTTTACAGACACCTTCGTCATCATATTCGTACCCCTCTTTACATCCTGAACTATAACACTGACCTGAGGATGTCATGGTGTATATAGCATTCATTTTCACCCCCTTAGCTACACATTCATCATCTTTAGATCCTGAATTAAGATAAAATGTTCCCGAAGATATCAGTAGAACTAATAACAAAATTCCAGCTGCAGTTATTAATAAGAATATAGTACTAGAATTTTCATATCCAGATGTACGATAATTAGATCTCATACTATATTATATTGTGATATATTTTATTAAATTGTGATTAGTTTGCGTCACATGAACCAGTAGTAGCATTTAATGTATGAGTCGCCTCGCACGTTGCGACCCTACACACTCCATCCGCACCTAGGACATATGTTGCAGCACCAGTGACCGCCGGGTCCAGAGTACAATCTAAATTCCGACAGTAAGCATCATCACCTGCAGTTGCACTTGCGGCGAGGATATGAGTTTCTTTACACATCTCAAACTCACACGCTCCCGCCAAATTAGTTACATATAGAGTACCATCTACCGCTTCCTCTATAGTACAATTGGTACCACTAAGATCAACAACACAGTTACCACTAGCATCTTCATCAGTATCGGTTACACAACCTTCCTTTACACATTTCAAATCTTCATCGAGTTTATAAACACCGAATGGATCCCCATCTTCAATTGTACAAACATCACCTTCTTCTCCCATATTTAAATAGTAATAAGCACCTGCAGCTACTGAAGATGAAGAAGACATCATCAACATCAATATCACGATCATCATTGTGGGATCTGAACCACCTCGCATCTTTATAATAACTTATATTTTTTTATTCCGTACTCTGTTTTACTAACTAAAATATATTTCTGATATGTCCATGGCTCGTAAAAGATGATATCCTGGTGTGTGTTCATCATATAATCAATATCAACCCAAACCATGCGCATCACCAAGTCAAGTCGGTCACATGAAATCGTGGGGTACTTATATATAGTATACCGATATCGGTACTGAATAGCCGCTAAACACTGAAGGACAATGTCACTATAATCCTCCATAAGCTCATTAAACATATGATTCACCAAGTTCTCATATGTTTCCTGCCGCTTCTCCTGGTACCACTGCTTCTTCTTCTTCGTGATTCCCTTAAAACACATCGACGCTCTACACATAGGACAGGTAGACTGACCCTTCTGAAACCAGTTCTTTGTACATTGGTGACAGAAGTTGTGACCACATGTGAATTTGCAACACGCTTCACTTTCGTAACATACTGGACACTCCATGGACTCTACAAGTCAATCTGTTCTTACACTGAGTCCCCCTTATGGTAGTGTAGGGGCAACGGAGGCTCTTGAATTTTTCGTTCTCAATTCGGAGGAGTTCGTTCTCCGCAATGAGGGCGAGGTATTCTAACATGTTAATTATTTTTTCATTTTTATCCTGGGTGACTTAGGCAGCCCATTTTACAATTCTCTCCAAAGACCATGAATCGTCGATATCATTACGGAGATTCAACTTCTTCAAACTACTCTTGTATGGGGGTACCTGAACATATCCACGGACCATTTTCAAACGCTTACCTGTTGGACTTCTCGTTTCCATAATATATGGGAAATTTTTAACGAAATACTTCCACTGCGCAGACCTCCGCTTATCCTTAGGAACATACTTATGAATGAGTCCCCAAACAACACGCTTCACAAAAGTAAGGCGGTCCCGTGGATCACCTGGCCCAGGGTCACCATGACCTAGATCGTTCATCATGGCGAGGAGTGACTCCACATAACAGAAATGGTGCTGTGAGAGTTCATCATATTGAGACAATTCATACGCTTCATCCAAAATCTTCTTGGGAACCCCACCGGAATAGTTTGGTTCCTTGAATTCTTCGGGTGATCCAGCCACAAATCCACCAGTTGGTTGGAGTTTATTTTTAGATTCGGAGAGTTTGTATCTTTTAGTCAAAGCCTTTTCTAGGGGGGCTTTGAAATCGGATTCACTCTTCATCATAGAATCAAATAATCGACCTGTTCGTTCAATATGATTTACTCGCGCCATTCCATAATGACCCGTTTCATTCTCGTATGATGTCTCCATTAAGATGTATTCAAGCTCCCCCCTCTTCTTGACCTTCATTGCGTTCGTCTTACTGCACTGAAAAGTAAATTTCTTCCCAGTTTCCTCTTTGATGTCTCCCATAATCTTCTCGAATATCCCCGTTTTGTGGAGGTATAACTTCGCCATCTCAGATGCATCTTCTATTGCTAGAAGCTGCTTGGCTCGAACATTCGTGAGTATCCTAGATTCAATATAATCTGTAGTATCAATTTCAGATGTTTCTTTCTTGATGTTCAAAAGAGTATTCTTTGTTACACCATTTTTTAATAATTTGATTGGAATTAAATTCATCTTCATTCATTACAAGACTTTCTTCTAAGTACTTAGGTTCTCACTCAACATGCTATGGAAAAGCTCACAGAAGTTTTGGAGCTTAGGAACAATCGTTCCCTTCCACTTCTCATCATTCTTCTCAATGAGGTACCCCTTCCGCTCACCATTATAGTCCTCCACCAAACGACAATATCTGATATCCTTCAACATTTGAAGATATGTTTGACATTGCACCTCTTCATAGTCCCTCACACGGTTGAAGAGAGTCTTCGTGCGGTTCTTAATCTCCACGAGAGTTCGAGATCCATCCTCATTCATTTGGATACGGTCGATCCTTCCAACAATCTGGTACAGAGTTCCCTCAATTGTACAAATATCGTGGGTATAGAATGTATCATCCTCGACCAGAATTGCGTGATCCGCATCAGCAGTCTTGTATTCGTTCCTGGTACCATGGTTCGTATAGATTGTCTTGCGGAGATGATCTTTTGCTAAGACTATAGCTTGGGGTGTGAGACCCGAATGCTCAACTTGGTGGTACACCGCGCGAATCTTCTGTTCTACATCGGAACTATTCTCCGACTTGAAGTTCTCAGCTTCTTCTAAAATCTTCTTTGTAATCGTGTTCCACATGAGAATCTCGAGTGCTGCATCCTCTTTGGTTTTTCCCTCAAATGTTTGTGGACTGTACTTCTTCCAGAGATCAGATATGAGTTCAGGTTGCCTCTTGAAACCTACACCAATAGCACTCGCAACAGAAGAAGCACCTATGATTACTTTGGGGACACCGATAGGCTTGAGTTCTCGAGTATGCCCAATAATATATGGATAGACCCTCCCACATGCGATACAATCCGCCAAAGAGTTGTGTGCATTCTCAAACTGTTCACCAAAGATTTCTTCGTAAAGAACTCCCAATTTGATAGGCTTGAGGAATCGGTCTCGGTACAATTCGAGAGTACAACGAAATTTGAGATCATCAATCAAAGAAAGGTCAATCTTGTGACGCATCATCTCAGAACGGAGTACACCCACATCAAACTTCGCATTGTGCGCCACTAGGGTAGTCGTGCGAGGACCAATAAAGGTCATAAAGTCTGTGAACACCTGTATGAACGAACGCCCCTTAGACCTGGCCATATCTTCTGTGATACCATGGATGGCCACGGAACCAGGACTTATTTCAAAGTCATCTGGATACACCATCGCATCAAATGTATCTATCAGGCGACCACGCGAAGAGAAACGTGCAGCAGAAAGCGACACAGCGCGACAGGTATCATATTGTCCAAGGGTCTCTAGGGTTAGGGGTTTGCGACCTTTCGGAAGACCCGATGTCTCGAAGTCAAATGCAATATAATTTAGACACGTCATATTAATTTGAATAATAGTTAAAACTTTATATCACTTAGGTATTAAGAATGTGTATCCCTTGGTTTTTATTTAAAAAAGATATTCCATTGAAAAAGTTTGATGGGTTCTTCCCATGTGCATGTAATATCTGTGGTAGAAACTTTGAAAATATGGAGAAGTTCATTAAACATTCAGGCTTTCATAGTATTGAAGATATCAATACTGTAATATACACCCAGTTTGGAACCGTGAGATGTAATAAATGTTTTAGATCGTTTTCAACGGTAGAAGTCATGTCAAAACATCCATGTACTACCATGTCACCAGTTTCGAGTTCTGGGAGTCTTGATTCATGAAGACAATCACAAAAACTCTTGATATTTGGGAGGGGTGAGGCATTTCATAGGAAGATAATGATCTTATTAAACGGTCCCGCGCTATTACTTTTCATCTTTTTCTTTAACAGACCAACGACCATCTAGGAGAGCTGAACGACGCTCCCAGTCTGTAATCTGGATAGTCTTAGTGGGTGGGGTCACTAGGGCACCTTCATTCACGACGAGACACTCATAGTTACCAGTATAACACATGTGTTCAATTTCATACATGGAAACGAATTGAACGAAAGGTGTCATATTCATATCCGCTTCGAGGAGGGTCTTGTAACGAAAAGCATCCTCAAAGTTCCTGAAGGCGACAATACTATCCTGGGAGACACCGTCCTCGTTATTCTCCTTCACAGAATAGATTCCCGTATCCCCCCCATCTTTGATGAATGCTAGGACGTGAAAAATCCGAGTGTCCCCAACCCGCTCGATAGGCTGACAATTCGTATTATCTAGTTTATAGTAGCCACGGATGGTTCTGGAAATCCTACGTCGCATAGGGACACAACTAAATACCATCGGAGACTTGAGGGCAAACATATTTTGAATTGAGTTGATTTTTATATTAAAATTACTATACTTAGGTGTGCCTCTCTGTGATCATGTATTCTGGATATATCTCCCGTATCATTCTTTTTTGTCGAAGATATACATTCCTCTTTTCACTAGAAGACATAGATTCAGTGACAAAATGAATAAGCTTATTATCGTGGCTAACATCCATTTGGATCGCATACCCCCAATTCTCATGTGGGTATAATTCTATACACGTCTTTGCAGTTGGAAAAAGAACATTCTCACTGAGAGACAGTGTATGGAGGTGGCGTCCGAGGACGGCCAAACGACTTTTAGCAATAGTGATCGCGGACATAATCCTACACTCCAAATGAGACTCAAGATTGTCTTGGCGTTTTTGATTTTTACATTACTTTGGGCTTACTTAGTTGCTGAGGTCCTCTAAAATCTGTACCATTTCCTCACAGTTTTTAAGTGCAGATTGTGTGGCACGTAAGTTCCAATTCGCAATTAATTTCAATTTCTCAATCTCTTTGTTTTTGACGACAGGTTTCTTTGAATTGATGGCGAATTTATGACGCTTCTTTTCTATTGTATTATAAATACGTAAAGGTGTGCAACGAGCAGCAATCATGTATTTATAATAGAGTTTGTAACTTTAAGTGATTAGGCGAACGATTTGGTGGTTCCCTCCTCCTTCCGTTTCTCCCTGCACGCATCATTCTTCTCCTTCTTAGCCTCAGCCTTACCGGGGTTCGCCTTCGCCTTGTTCTCCTGCTTGATCTTCTTCTTCTCCGAATCAGTCAGTTTGTCTTTTTGAGTCTTATCAATCGCCATATACTTATCTATCATTTTAATTCTCTAAGCCTTATTTAGTTGCTTCTCGTCGTTTCGCAACTTCTTTGCTCCATGCGAAGACCTTTCGTTTTTTAATAGAAGAAGTAACTTCACCACCTCTATTATTTATTGGAGCTCCTGTACCTGTCATCATACTAGCACTCGGTTGTGGTCTATTTCGAACATTGGCATTCATTCCAACCACATAAATAGTAGGACTATATGCAGTAGGATAATCTATCACCATCCTAATATCTTTGTTAAATATTTCACATACTCTATCATAGCCCAATAAGGCCATAGAATCACCTGAACCAAAGAAAAATCGTTCAGTCTTGGAACTTCTCTGTACGTCATCCATAACAGCTAAAGAATAATATTGTAATGCATCACCAAAATATTTCGAAACAGCTATAACATCACCTTTCGCCTTACCTGCTTGTCCACCAGATATACCGGTGAGTATTTTTTTACTATTGAAGCTTACATCGACATTATTTGTCGAATTCTTTTTCACTTGTAAATTATACACAGATGTATTATTTACTTTCAAATTGATGTTTATATCACATAAATAGTATGTTTTCTTGGCTGAAATAAAATTACTGGATAATTGATTGAGAGTTAACATTTCTATATCTTGATGAACACCCCCACTCACCATAGACCTACCTGGATCAAAAGCTTGACCATATGTTATTAATGTGTTCACATCTGTCTTCGAATTTTTAGCTCTTTTATGATTTTTTATAAAACGACTGATTGAATATTCATTATTATCCTTATATTGTTGGTCTATAGCAATGTTTATACTTTGTGAAGTATTTGTAGTTACTTGTTTTCCTAAAGAAGTACTAATTGTGTTTATATTAGACTTATATTTGGTTGTTAGGTAAGTTTTTACTTTTTTCTCCCACCCATCTGTATAATTAGTTAAAGAAGATTTCAAAATATTTATACCTTTTTTCGGTAAATTTAGACTCTCAATAATATCTATAAATTTTGTTTTCCAACCCTTAACCACTAATTCTTTCTGTGGTTTTGTGAAAAGTGTAGTATTAGTAAACCAAACATTTAATGATTCTTTTATATACTCGTCATGAACACCATCCAACCACATAATGAAAACTAAATCTGTAAACTGTTCTCTCGTTATATTTTTTTCGAAATTGATTTTATTATCTGATATGGTTCTTCTATTAATTCCATTCATAAGTTGTGGTAGTTTAGAACCATCTGCAATTATTTTTTGTCTTTCAGAAAGGGGTAAATCTTTTATGTATAAAATCACCAAAGAAGCTGTATAAGTTGGACGCATTCGATTAGTATTATTAATTCTAGAAATATAACTATTAACCTTTTCCGTAATCTGGGTAGATTCATTATTTCCAACCACCTGTTTATTTATTTCCACTTTTAATTCATCCTTTTTTGGATGTTTCATAATCATATTTCTAAGGGTTGAAGCTGAATTTTTAGATTTGTATGATATCTTAAGATTTTTAGCAATTTGAATCAACTGATCTTTGGATAGCAACAAATTAATAACATCTTCTATATTTTTATTATTATTTATCGTTGGTGTAGCCATTTCCATCGCATTAGCTCTAGCCCGTGCGTTCGCATTAGCTCTAGCCTTAGCGTTCGCATTAGCTATAGCCTTAGCGTTCGCATTAGCTCTAGCCTTAGCGTTCGCATT
>MEHZ011535573.1_pt1 | contig 10144 bp, 10 predicted proteins | sample 897221 | NCBI WGS metagenome assembly MEHZ01 (sample SAMN05514161, study PRJNA337945) | marine metagenome | isolation source: marine surface water | place: Arctic Ocean | collected 2007-12-13 | reverse complement strand
ATCTTTATACGCAATCTGAGCCGGGTGAGTCACTCACGTGTCCGGTTTCAGGTTGCGGGATTGAAAGAGAGAATTATGAGAATTACAAAAATGAAGCCGGGCAAGTTCCTGATCCCGCTGGTCGCCGCATCGACACTGGCGCTCGCTGGCTGTGCGGGCCAGGGAGACAAGCAGACCGGCGGCACACTGGTCGGCGCCGCCGCGGGCGGCCTACTCGGCTCACAGTTCGGATCCGGCACCGGCCAATTGGTGGGTACGGCGCTTGGCGTCCTGGCAGGCGCCTATCTGGGCAACCAGGTCGGCCAGTCGCTCGACAATGCCGACCAGGCAGCGATGAAGCAGTCCACGCAGTACTCGCTGGAAGCCACCAAGGTTGGCCACACGTCGAACTGGAGCAATCCGGATAGCGGCAATAGCGGCTCGGTCACCCCGACCAAGACCTATCAGGCTCCTTCGGGCGACTATTGCCGTGAATACCAGCAGACAGTGACCGTCGGCGGCAAGGCTGAATAAGCCTATGGCACCGCCTGCCGTAGGCCGGACGGCACCTGGAAAGTCAAAAATTGACCTGTTAATTCCGGGTCATACGGAGGGTCGCCCGGTCGGGCGGCCCTCTTCTTTTTTCGCGTCCTGATCGCGTCGGAGAAATTGACCGGTCGCACTGATTGTGTAGGATACGCAAGTTTGCGGAAGCGGCCCATTCGGCGCCGCCCGCCTTCAGAAACAACGAGGTTGGCATGTCGGACGCCGGGGCATTAATGCACGGAAAACGAGGATTGGTGATGGGGGTCGCAAATGACCGCTCCATCGCTTGGGGTATCAGCAAGGCACTATCGGATCATGGTGCAGAGCTTGCCTTTACATTCCAGGGAGAGGCACTAGAAAAACGCGTCCGGCCGCTCGCCGATTCGATCGGCGCGAGCATGATCCTGCCCTGCGACGTGACCAATACCGCCAGTATCGACGCCACGTTCGACACCATCCAAAAAGAATGGGGCGAGCTCGACTTCGTCGTTCACGCCATCGCCTATTCAGACAAGGACGAGCTGAAGGGCCGGTATGTCGACACGTCACCCGAAAATTTTGCGATGACGATGAATATCTCTTGTTACTCGTTTACCGCCATCTGCAACCGCGCAGTACCGCTGATGAAAAGCGGCGGCAGCCTGCTGACGCTAACCTATGCGGGCTCCGAGCGCGTCGTGCCCCATTACAATGTCATGGGTGTCGCGAAGGCAGCGCTTGAAGCCAGCGTCCGCTATCTTGCTGTCGATCTTGGCGGCGAAAACATCCGGGTCAATGCGATCTCGGCCGGCCCTATCAAAACGCTGGCCGCATCCGGTATCGGCGATTTCCGCTATATCCTGAAATGGAACGAGTTGAATTCGCCGCTCAAACGTAATTCGACCATCGAGGATGTTGGCGGCGCAGGGCTCTACCTGCTATCCGATCTGTCATCCGGTGTTACCGGCGAAATACATCACGTCGATTCCGGCTATCACGTTGTCGGAATGAAATCCGTGGACGCGCCGGATATAGCGACCGTCTAGAAAGAAGGACGACATGTCCGATAACAGCTTCGGCCATCTATTTCGCGTCACCACGTGGGGCGAAAGCCACGGGCCGGCGATCGGCTGCGTGGTCGACGGCGTGCCGCCGGGACTCAAAATCACCGAGGCCGAAATCCAAGGCTGGCTCGACAAGCGCAAGCCGGGGTCATCCCGCTTCGTCACCCAGCGCCGCGAACCCGATACGGTAGAAATCCTGTCCGGCGTGTTCGAGGGCCGGACCACCGGCACGTCCATCAGCCTGATGATCCGCAACCAGGATGCGCGCTCGAAGGATTACAGCGCGATTAAGGACAAGTTCCGCCCCGGTCACGCGGATTACACCTACTGGAAAAAATACGGCATTCGCGACTATCGCGGTGGCGGACGCTCATCGGCGCGCGAAACCGCCTGCCGGGTCGCCGCCGGCGGCATCGCCCGCAAGGTGCTGGGCAGCAAGATCAAGATCCGCGGCGCCATGGTGCAGATGGGCGATCAGGTGATCGATCGCGATAACTGGCGCTGGGCCACCGTCGCCAAGAACCCGTTCTGGTGCCCCGATGCGGCCGCCGCAAAGGAATGGGAAACCTATCTCGATGCTATCCGCAAGCAGGGCTCGTCTGTTGGCGCGGTGATCGAAATTGTCGCGTCGGGCATACCTGCCGGTCTCGGTGCACCTATTTACGGCAAGCTCGATGGCGATCTCGCCGCCGCGATGATGAGCATCAACGCGGTCAAGGGTGTGGAGATCGGCGCGGGCTTCGGTGCGGCATCGCTGACCGGTGAGGAAAACGCCGACGAAATGCGCATGAAGGACGGCGAGGTCGCGTTTCAGTCCAATAACGCAGGCGGCGTGCTCGGTGGCATCTCGACCGGACAGGACCTCGTGGTCCGTTTCGCGGTCAAGGCGACAAGCTCGATCCTCACGCCGCGCCAAACTGTCACCCGCCAGGGAAAAAACACCGTGATCGCCACCAAGGGCCGCCACGACCCCTGCGTCGGCATCCGCGGCGTGCCGGTCGGCGAAGCCATGATGGCCTGCGTACTGGCCGATCACCTACTGCGCCATCGGGGGCAGGTTGGCTGAGCCCGCAGCGCTGACACCCACCAGAGAGAGCCGGAACATGCGTTACGCACTCATCCGAAGAGACCGACCCGGGTGCGCCGATCAACGCGCCCGGCTACAGGCGGCGCATGCGGCCTACCAGGAAGAATTTCTGGACTTGATCGTCTATGGCGGCGGGCTTGTTGGTGACGACGTCGACACGTCCGGCGCGGTCGATATCCGCGACGTGACCGGTAATGTCATCGTGTTCGAGGCCGACCGTAAAACAGTCGAGGATTTCCACCGCAGCGATCCCTATACCCTCGAAGACATCTTCGAGTTCGCGATCATCGAGCGTATCTGGCAGCGCGTCCCAGACCCCGGCGCATCACCCGAGTAAAGAGAGTTTAGATGGATCCCTGGTTTATGGGCGCGGTGGAACTTGCCGCCGCCATTCGTGAAAAGCGTATATCAGCCACCGAACTGCTGGATGGCTATCTGGCCCGGATCGACCGTCACAATCCCACTCTCAACGCGATTATCATCCTGGATGAAGATGCCGCGCGCACGTCAGCGAAAGTGGCGGACGATGCGCTGGCCGCAGGCACAGATGTGGGAGCGCTGCACGGCGTGCCAATGACCATCAAGGAATCGTTCGATCTTGCCGGATATCCATCGACCTTCGGGCGGCCGGACCGGCGTGATCATAAAGCGGCACGCGATGCACTGACCGTGAAACGCCTCAAAGCCGCGGGCGCGATCGTGATGGGCAAAACCAACGTGCCGCTCGACCTCGCCGAATGGCAGTCTTTCAACGAAATCTATGGCGTCACCGTCAATCCGTTTGATACATCCCGTACGCCGGGCGGGTCGTCGGGAGGTGCCGCGGCGGCGCTCGCCGCGGGACTGACCGGTCTTGAAATCGGCAGCGATATCGGTGGCTCGATCCGCGTGCCCGCCCATTGCTGTGGCGTGTACGGCCACAAACCGACATACGGAATTGTGCCGTTGCGCGGCCATGCGTTCGGACCGGATGATGCCGACCCGGACATCATGGTCGCCGGGCCGCTGTCGCGCCGGGCACAGGATTTGCGGCTGTCGCTCGATATCATTGCCGGTGCCGACCCGGAAGCACCCGGCGCGTGGCGCCTTGACCTACCGGACGAGAACCGCCGCCATCTCCGCGATTTCCGCGTTGCCGTGATTACCAATGACGCCACCTATCCGGTCGATAGCGACACCAGCACCGCGCTCGAAAATGTCGCGAAGCATTTGGAAGACGAAGGCGCCATGGTTCTGCGCGATCCGGAACTGCCAATGCCGGGTGATGCGCTCTGGCTGCTCTATCTCACCGTGCTGCGCGGCGCGACATCCGGACGGCTATCGGACAAACAGTCGGCCGAAATCGCCGCGAAAGCCGATGGGTTCGATGCTGCTGACATGAACTATGATCCGGTGCAGTTCCGCAGTCTCAGTCAGCGGCACCAGGCTTGGCTGCACGCCTGCGACCGGCGCGAAAAGCTGCGCAGCCTGTGGCGCGCCTTCTTTGGCGATGTCGATGCCCTGCTGACCCCGATGATGGCGACCTCCGCCTTTCCCCATATGCGGGAACTGAAACGCCAGGACCAGTATCTTGATGTCGACGGCACATTACAGCCAAATGCCGATACCTATTACTGGATCGGTCTCGCCTCGGCGGCGCATCTGCCGTCGACACTTGCCCCGGCAGGTATGAACAAAGACGGCCTGCCCATCGGCATGCAGATCATCGGGCCGGAAGCGCATGACCGGCGCTGTATCCGCCTTGCGGAGCTGCTCGAAGAGAGTTTTCGAGGGTTTACGGCACCGGCGGGGTACGGATAAGACGCACGCGCCTGCACCAAACGACCAAATCCTGCTCGCAGAACACAAACCATGATCGTCACCCCGGCCTTGTGCCGGGGCTCAAGTCTTCTTGATTCAGTTCATTGCATCTCAGACCGCTCTAGGTCCCGGCACGGGCCTGTCCCGGACTTGATCCGGGGGCCGGGATGACAAGGGTGATGCAGTCGAACAACGCTCCGACAAACGGTGCGCCGTATGTCAGCTCAAAACTACTTCTTCGTCACCGTCGCGGCGTCCATGACCTCGAAGCCTTCGAAGTTCGGTAGCCCGAGATACATATCGCCCCGGCTACCGGCGCTTTTATGGGCTTCGCGAAATGCTTCGGATTTTGTCCAGTCCTCGAACACGGCCCGATCTGCCCAGATGGTGTGAGACGCGTATAGCGTGTGATCTTCGTGCTCCGGGCCGCGCAACAGGTTGAATTCCGCGAACCCCGGCACGTCTTCAAGCTGGGATTTTCGGTTCAGCCACACGTCCTCAAAATCCTTTTCGCGGCCTTTGACGACTTGAAACCGGTTCATCGCAATAAATGTCATATCAAATCTCTCTGTTGGGTAGTTACGGATACGGGTATGCGCTAATAGCAAGCGCTCAGGCCCGGCGGAATACCGATACAAGTTCCACATGGGACGACCACAGGAACTGGTCAACCGGCTGCACCGGGTCCAGCGCATAACCGCCATCGATCAGCACCCGCGCATCGCGGGCAAACGTCGCGGGATTGCATGATACATAAACGATGCACGGCACACCGCCTGCCGCCAGTAGTTCGACCTGTGCTGCCGCACCGGCGCGCGGCGGATCAAGCACGACCGCATCAAAGCCTTCAAGCTCTGCGGGGCGCAGCGGCTGGCGTGCCAAATCGCGGGTTTCGGCAGCGACTTTGAGCCCGGCGCCTGCGCGGCGGATGGCATCCGTCTGAGCGGCGAGCCCTTCAAAGGCGGTGACCGTCTTGCCGGCTTCGGCGAGCGGCAAGGCGAACGCGCCGCAACCCGCATAGAGATCGGCCACGATCGCCGCGTCTCCCACCGCTTTTAACACGAAGGCACGCAGGGCGGTCTCGCCCTCAGTGGTCGGCTGCAAAAAACTGTCGGATGGCAGGTGAACGGTCGTTCCGCCGAATTCAACACTGGGTGTTTCCAGAACAATCACCGGTTCCGGCGGCACCGCATTGGACGCGACCTCACCGTTGGACCACGCAAGCCGCGCGATACCGGCATCGGCACAAAACGCCGGCGCATCCATCCGAAGATCGAGATCCGGCTCCTTGCGCGAAAACATGACGACGTCTGCGCCCTCGTCCGTATGGGTGATCGCAAGCTCGCCACGATCCACCCGCCCGGCGAGGAAATCCCGCAGGCGCGGGATGAGGGCGACGATCTCGGGCATTGCCACGGGGCATTCGGCAATATCGACAATCCGGTCGCTGCGCCCGCTGCGAAAACCCAGCACCAGCCCGCTTGCAAGATTGCGAAACGCGAGCCGCACACGCCGGCGGCTTGCGGGCGGCACCGAGATCACCGGCAGCACGTCTATTTCGATGCGATGACGAGCAAGGGCGGCGGAGACGACATTCCGCTTCCAGTCGACATAAGAGCTCACTGTCAGATGCTGTGCCGCGCATCCACCACAAGCGTTTTCACCCGGGCCAAAATGACGGCACACAGCCGCCTGACGATCAGCCGACAGGGACAGGACGTCGCGCAGCTCCGCAGCCCGGCCGTCACCGCGCGATTTTCCCACACGAACTCTGACCGTTTCTCCCGGCAGGGCAAAGGGGACGTAGACCGGGCCATCGGCGGTGTCGGAAATACCGTCGCCGCGCGCACCCAGCCGGTTGATCAGGACTTCCATCAGACGCAGTTCCTCATTCACTATGCCGCTTCATTATCGCGCCGGGCGGTAATCAAAAATTCGACATTACCCTCGGCACCGGTGATCGGGCTCTTATCAATGCCGATGACGTGCCAGCCTGGCAGATTGGTCAGCCAGGTCTCGATCTTTTCACAAACGGCGCGGTGCTGTTCGGGGTCACGCACGATACCGCCTTTGCCGACCTCTCCCTTGCCGACCTCAAATTGCGGCTTGATCAGCGCTGCCAGATGCGCGCCAGGGGCGGCAAATGTCAGCGGCATAACCAGAACTTTCTCGAGGCCGATAAAACTGGCATCGCAGACGATCATATCGATCGGCTCCGGGATGTGATCTTCGGTAAGCTGGCGGGCATTCTGGCGTTCGAGCACCACCACGCGATCGTCGCTGCGGAGTTTCCAGTTGAGCTGGCCATAGCCGACATCAACCGCATAGACTTTGGCGGCCCCGCGGGTGAGCAGCACATCAGTAAAACCACCGGTCGATGCGCCGACATCCAGAGCAACCGCGTTGGTCGCATCGATATCAAAGTGACTGAGGGCGTGGTCAAGCTTCATACCGCCGCGCGACACCCAGGGATGTTCCTTGCCGCGGACTTCGAGCGGAAGACCGATAGGAATCGGGGTCCCCGGTTTTTCGACGCGCTGCTCACCAGCAAACACCTTGCCGGCGCGGATCAGCGCCTGGGCCTGGGTCCGGCTTTCGACAAGACCGCGCTCGACAAGAAGCACGTCAGGGCGTTGACGCGACGCCGTGGGTCAGGCCCTCCCCTGGGCCGTCTCAGATTTCGCTTCGATACCGAGCGCCGCCACCGCTGTGGTGACGATATCGGGGCATGTAAGCCCGGCGAATTCAACCTGCTTGCGCGGCGAATCCTGATCCATGAACGTATCGGGCATGACCAGCGGGCGGAACTTCAGCCCGGCATCGAAGATACCCTGCATCGCCAGGAACTGGGAGACCTGGGCGGCAAACCCGCCGACGGAACCTTCCTCGACGGTCACCAGCACTTCATGCTCGGCGACCAGCCGGCGGATCAGATCTTCATCCAGCGGTTTGGCGAAACGCGCATCGGCGACCGTGGTCGACAATCCGAGGGCGTTGAGTTCTCCCGCCGCATCGAGACAGTCCTGCAAACGCGTGCCATAGGCCAGCAGCGCAATCTTTGTGCCTTCGCACAGGATACGTCCCTTGCCAATGGGCAGAATTTCGCCGCGCTCGGGCATATCGACCCCGACGCCTTCACCGCGCGGATAGCGGAATGCGCAGGGCTGTCCGTCAATATCCACAGCGGTCGCCACCATATGAACCAGTTCGGATTCATCCGCCGGTGCCATGACGATCATGTTCGGCAGGCAGGCGAGATAGGCGATATCGAATGCGCCGCAATGGGTCTGCCCGTCGGCGCCGACATACCCTGCGCGATCCATGGCGAACCGAACCGGCAGGTTCTGGAGTGCGACGTCATGCACGATCTGATCGAACGCGCGTTGCAAGAAAGTCGAATAAATCGTCGCAAACGGCTTCATCCCGTCGGCGGCGAGCCCGGCGGCAAACGTCACCGCGTGCTGTTCGGCAAGACCGACATCGAATGTGCGGTCGGGGAACTCCTTTGCGAACATATCGACGCCTGTGCCGGACGGCATCGCCGCGGTGATCGTGACGATCTTATCGTCGTCGCGCGCTTCCTTGATCAGGGCTTCGGCATAAACCTTGGTGTAGCTCGGCGCATTGGCCGTGCCCTTGTCGAGTGCGCCGGTGACGACATTGAACTTGCCGACACCGTGATACTTGTCGCTGGACTGCTCCGCAGGCTCGTAGCCTTTGCCCTTTTGCGTCACGACATGGATCAGCACCGGGCCTTCGGCCTGGTCGTCACGCACATTTTTGAGGACAGGGATCAGATGTTCCATGTTATGGCCGTCGATCGGGCCGACATAGAAGAAGCCGAGCTCTTCGAACAGCGTGCCGCCGGTCAGCATGCCGCGGGCATATTCCTCGGCCCGCTGCGCCGCCTTTTTCATCGGGCGCGGGAACTTTTCCGACATATGCAGACCGATTTCGCGCAACGACCGGTAGGATTTCGATGAAATCAACCGTGACAGATAGGCCGACAACGCGCCGACAGGCGGCGCAATCGACATATCGTTGTCATTCAGAATGACGATCAGATTGTTATGCATCGCGCCGGCATTGTTCAACGCTTCATAGGCCATGCCGCCGGTCATCGCGCCGTCGCCAATAACTGCGATTGCTTTGTTGCCCGTTCCCTGCAAGTCGCTGCCGACCGAAAAACCGAGCGCCGCCGAGATCGACGTCGAGGCATGTGCGGCGCCAAAGGGGTCGTATTCGCTTTCGGCCCGCTTGGTGAAACCGGAAAGCCCGTCACCCTGGCGCAGGGTTCGGATACGGTCGCGGCGCCCCGTGAGAATCTTGTGCGGGTAGACCTGATGGCCGACATCCCAGACGATCTTGTCATCCGGTGTATCGAACAGATAATGCAGCGCAACGGTCAGTTCGACCACGCCGAGCCCGGCGCCGAGATGGCCGCCGGTCACCGACACGGCATCGATCGTTTCGGCGCGCAGTTCATCAGCGATCCGTTGCAGATCTTCCTGTTTGAATTTCTTCAGATCCGCAGGTGAGTGGATCTGATCGAGAAGCTGCGTCTGAGGCGCCATTAGCATCCCCTGCGTGGAAAGTTATGCGTCATGTAGCTGAAAATAGTCGGGCGTGAATGTGTCAACGTTGTGGCTCTGTTCAATTGGTCGTCTAGTTATTCGCCGAATTATTCGGGGTGCCTAATTGTTACGAGCAAGGACGAATTCAGCTACCGACCGCAACGCGTCCGCCTGTGCGCCGAACATGTCCAGTCTGGAAAGCGCGCTATCGGTAACTCGGCGCGCTTCGCTTCTGGCACCGTCGGCCCCGAGCGCTGAAAGGAAGGTCGCTTTCCCAGCTTTGGCGTCTTTGCCGACCTTTTTGCCAACATCGTCCTCATCGCCTTCAACGTCAAGCAAATCGTCGGTGATCTGGAAGGCGAGCCCGAGCTCAAAGCCAAACGTTTCCAGCGTCTTAATGGCCTCGGCGCCGGCCTGACCAAGGATGGCACCGGCGGCGCTTGAATAGGAAATTAGCGCGCCCGTTTTCATGGCTTCGAGCCGCGCGATCAGCGCCACATCAACCACTGCGTATTCGCTTTCAAGATCGATCATCTGACCACCGACCATGCCGGCGGCGCCTGACCGTGCTGCAAGCATCATAACCAGCTCACTGCGCACCAGCGGGTCCGGGTGGGTATCAACACCTGCCAGCACCTCGAAGGAAAGCGTCAACAAAGCATCGCCCGCTAGGATCGCCGTAGCTTCGTCAAAAGCGATATGACAGGAAGGACGCCCACGGCGCATGTCGTCATCGTCCATCGCGGGCAGGTCATCATGGATAAGCGAATAAGTATGCACCATCTCGACCGCGGCACCGGCACGTAAGTAGTGCTTTTCGGGCACATCGAACATCTGGGCCGCCGTGCGCACGATATAGGGCCGCAGGAACTTGCCGGTACCGAGCGCCGAATACCGCATCGCATCGAACAGCTTGCTTTCGGGACCATCGGTATGCGGCAACAAGGATTCCAGTGTTGCCGCCATCTTTGCGGCAAAATCCGTCAGCGCTTCCTTGACCGGGGCAGCAGAAACCTTTCCGACGTCTGAACCCGCAGACGAGGTTGCAGAAACCGCGGCGGAGGTTGCGTTAGTCAATGTTCGCCGGCTCCGTCACCACTTCGCCCCCGGCCCCC
>MEHZ011653747.1_pt1 | contig 10148 bp, 12 predicted proteins | sample 897221 | NCBI WGS metagenome assembly MEHZ01 (sample SAMN05514161, study PRJNA337945) | marine metagenome | isolation source: marine surface water | place: Arctic Ocean | collected 2007-12-13 | reverse complement strand
TAGTATATACAGAATAAACAAAAAATAAAAATGCAATTAAACCGCATATATATATTTTAGATCGTGTACTCATTCCATAAACTTCTCTAGGTTCTTTTGTTTATCTTGTTTTTTTTGTTTTTTAGTTTTAGGTTCTTCTACTATATTGCCTTGATTTGCTTTTAAGAATTCAATCATTTGATTTTTGTATTGATTGTCGTCACCATCTAATTGAGTTAAAAATTCATCAGTATCAGTATTTGCAATAATCTTTTGTTTAACTAAAACTTGTTTCTTCTCTTTTTGAATTCGTCTAATAAATGCATAGTATATAATTTGTGTAAAGTATGCAAATGGATTCTTAGACTTTTCAGGGTTAAAATTATCCATATATTGTAAACAGTTCTCAACTCCATCAGAAATCATATCGTCTCTAAATGTATAGTTAATAAAATTAGGTCTGTACGCTAAATGGTTTGCAATCTTTAAGAAACACTCACCAATGTAATTAGTTACCATTGGTCGCCTTCTACCAGATTCTTTTGACTTCAAAACTCTAAGACGAAACTTGGTCATTTCCTCTAGAAATACTTTGTTGTCAACATAGTGTTGGGTTACTTTTTTCTTTTTCATAATCTCTATTATAACATTTTTAGACGCAATAGTCAAGCACCTAATTCATTCTTCCTTTATTATTTTTACTATTAAAATTATACCAACCGGTTACGATATATTTTTCTTGTGTTGTTGAAACAATTCCTTTGTGCGTCCACGGCCAATCACATGGCCATATAAGAGTTTTTCCTTTAACAGCGTTTACTGTTTTATTTTGATGTAAAAAATGTGTACCACCTTCATCTGTTACCGTGTTTAAGTAGGTCATAAATACCAAAACTCTAGATGTTTGTGGTTCGTATTCACTTCCTCTTTCACAATGATAAGTTTTAAATCCACCACCAGGAGGATAGTATTGTATATTTGTTGGTTCTTTTATGCTAAAGGTTGTTGCTTCTGATATAATTCTAGGATATTCTTGAATATATTTTTTAGTGCAGTTATGCAATTCGAATAGATATCTGTCGTATATATGTTTGATATGTTGATATTTTGTTGGTACTCTTGTATTAGAATCAAATAAAAACGGCGAGAAACCTAAGTCAGTTGATTCTTTATGTTCGGGTCTTATCGCTTTATCTCTATCATCTCCTACAGCACCAGGTTGTTTTGAATACCAAGGATTTGATTCATTACCATTAGAGGGTGTTTTATTAAAAAACTCAATTAAATCATCACATAGATCCTCGTCTATTGTATATTCTTTAATAAAAGATAAGTCTGTTTTATTTTCAGTCGCTAGTTTATCCGCTAGTTCGTAATCTTTTTTTGATGGAAATGGTTTTTCGCTTGACATATAATAAAATGGGTGTTATAATACCCTTGTGGGTTGCTTCAGAGTAGTATTGATTCTAGTGTACTGTTTTCTTCTTGATATCATATAGTTCTGAATCATAATCACTTAACTCTTCATTGGCATTTAATTCATCTAAGTTTTCTAACATATCGGCGGCACGCTGAATATCTTTTTCAGTAAGTGGCGGAAGTGATTCTTTTAATTTAGCACGATCTTTAACCTTACTATTAATTATCTTATAATACTTCTTCATATCATCAGCGACATTACAAATAGTAATAATTCGATCCTTTGGTATTGAGAATACTTTATCGTTAGCAAATTGCATCCATGGTCTTAGAGAAGTAAAATCTTCCACTAAACCCAGAGCAACCGGTCTGCTGTTCTGCAATATCTCTAAGGGTTCGTCTATTCTTAAAAAGGTTGAATTTTCATCTGTTAATCCAATATTACCAATAAGTTCGGTACCATCAGATAACTTAACTAATCTTAAACTTGTTTCTTTACTCATACTATTATATTTATATTGGTTGCCACTCTTATCTTTTCGTCTGTGTGATAAATGTGTCTATGCAACATATGACCATCAAATACAACCAATCTATTTGCTTTTGATTGCACCTCTGCTCCGCTCTGAAAGTGAGTGCCCCCATTAGTAGTATTAATATAATAAATCATTGTTGTATATTTAAAATCGTAACCGTGGTCATTGTGTAAACCTGCACCATCTATCATATTATATGAGTAGTTAGTAGGCATTCGAGTAAACAAGTTAGTTCTTGCATTTATTATTTTCTCATACTCAAAGTTTTCTAGTATGGGTTCTATCGCCGTACTAGAATGAGGTAGTTCTTTTGTTTGTATGTTCTCAGCTGGTGATACAAAAGAAACATTATTTTCTTCATATCTAGTAGCGAAACCTGAAAATACATACTGAAAGTAAAAACTATTAGGATCTCGATTTACAGATTTATAAGTCCACTTAATATTTTCTTGCATAAACAAATTCCAGTTGTCTTGCCATTTATCGTGTGGTAAAAAATCGTCAATAATTTCCATTACAAGTCTACACTATGCATTTCATATTCGAACTGCTCTTCGTTATAAATTTTAATTCTCTCTTGAAAATGTTTTAGGGTGTAGTTTTCACGATCATTGTGAGTGAGGTCATCTGATATATCGTAAAGTTTAGCGTGTGTCTTAGAGTCACCAAGTCGCAACCCACGACCAATAGATTGTAGATTTCTTATACGAGATTTACTAGGACTTGCAAATACAACATTGTGTAAATTCCTAATATTAATACCAGTGGAGAAAGTTCCATAACTAGCGATAATAATAGCGTCAGTCTCCTTTTCAGTAATTGCTCTAACTTCTTCTCGTTCAGCAGCTGATACGCCACCGTGGATAAAAAATACTTTTCTTCCATCTTTTACTTTGTCCTTTATTAGATTATATAGTATCTCGCCGTGTTTCTCTACTAGTTGGTAAAGGCAGAGTGTATTACCAGTAGCTCGAACACACAGATTACGAATGAAATTATTTCGAACCGGTGACCCGACAATATATTCAATTTCTTCTTGATAACTTTTGTCATATAGATACTTACTATTTTCTTTCTTGTGTTTTAAAATTAGACATCTTATAGTTAGATTAGCAACCTGTTTTCTATCAATTAAGTCTTTGGTTGTCGTAACCTTATTTGCAATACCAAACAAACCTTCTAATACTAACTTATGTGTTAGTGTGCCATCTAAGGTCCCAGTCAGGCCAATCCTATACTTGCAGTCAGCAAGTTTAGTCATAATACTCGTTAATGATTTACTCTTAAATAAGTGTGCCTCATCACCGAATACTGCCCCAAAATCAGAAAAAAATTCGTTTGACATATTATATATGCTTTGCCATGTGCTGACCACGATCTTTTTACTTGTCACCTTGTCATACTTCGCATATATTCGGTCAACATTCTTCGTAACATTGTATCCATAGGATTTAAAGTCACCATACATCTGTTCTACCAGTGATGTTGTAGGTACAATAATTAAAACTCGGTTCTTTTTTTTCTCATCTTTTAATAGGTGTGAATAATATCTAAGTAAGGCATAGATGATAAATGACTTACCACTTGCAGTAGGACTAACTAACAATGTTCTATTGAATTTTAAGGCTGTGTGTACAGCACTTACTTGATAATCTCTCGCTTCAAATGCTTGTCCTAAGTTATTACAAAACTTCTCAACAATATCTATATCTGTTTTATTAACAACCCCAACACCTTTACCAGCAACAATCTTTAAATCTCGTTCTTCAGCAAATGCTTTTATATAAGGATATAGACCTAAGTACATTTCTTTGGTCTTTTGTGAAAACAAGCGTATCTTACCATCCCACTTACGACTACGATATGCAGGCATAAATTTAAAACCTGGAACTTCAAATGTAAAGAATTCTGATAATTCTCTAGAGACATCTGGTTCAGCGTCTATTGTTAGGTAGACCTCATTCTTTTTTTCAATGATTAAGGTCATAGAGCGCCACTAGTAAATCTTCTCCACTCGATTGCGTTCTTTATTGTAAATGATCTATTTGTTATTATTTTTAGTATCTGTTCTAGATAATATACTATCGCTTCTTGATAAACTACTTTTGCTTGTATCTTTTGTAATTCATCATCAGAATTTATATAGATATGAACATCCGCTCTTAATACCTTTATGTCAAAAGGTTTATCTTTGTAGACACTAGGATCGGACTTACCTGTGTAATATTCCCACTTTTCTCTATTTAAAGTTCTTTCTTCCCATTGAGTTTTTTTCAACAGTAGATTAAACTTATTATAGTATTGTAAGTATTTGTTATGTAAGATTGGTGTTTTTAAAGATTCAGTATCTAATTCAGTATCGTCAATAACTAAATCTTTGTCAGCTTCCGCTTGTAATTCTTCTAAGTTCATAGTATATATTATAACACCTTTTGGGTGAAAAGTCAATGGTTATGTTGTGCTTATTTGATTTATTGTATACCCAAGGTAAGAAAAACTAGCGCTACAAGTTACATAATCTACATCACTTCCTTGAACACTATAGTCTAATCCCGATATGCTTGTTGGGAATACATTTTTAAATCGTATTTCAGTTTTTGGTAAATTCTTACTACTTAATATTGTTAGTGTAGCATCTGAATATGTTCCTATTTCAGGTAAAGGTCTTTGTATTCCTTTAGATGATGATGTTCTTTGTGACGGTGTTCCTTCTCGTAATAAGTCTGCAAACTCTTGATGTGATTCTCCAAAACCAAGTCTTGACATCCATTTGTGCAATTCATTAAAGTTGTTTAAATTCTCATCTACTAGAAACGATATGTTTAAAGGATCAAAACTCAATGTATCACCAGGTATTGGATAGTCGTAAAATGGTGATGGTATCGTTGCTGTTTGTAATGTCATTCCGGGAACATTAGCGGACTGTACAAAGTATTCTACCAAGGGTAGATATAGTATTTCAAATCTAAATTGTACTTGACTAGAATAATCTAGTTTAGTCGGTTGTCTTGAAGCTGATGTTAATTTTACCATTATGCTACCTTATTAATTTTCTGTAATTGTTTTATACCAAGTTCAGCAATCTCTTCTGCTGGTTTAAATTCATCACCCTCATCTTTTAGTTCTCGCATATTTACAAAGTTTGCATAAGTTTTTTTAGTTCTCTTTGTAATAATGTGAGCATTCAATAGTGTCTTAACTAAGACTCTAAATATGTTATTAGGATTTTTCATTTCAGTTCGTACAGTCTCATATAAATCAAAGTGTTTTTGAGACTCTGCTAACACCCATTTCCAATCTAACCCAACAGTTTCGTATATGTCTTGTTTCTCTCTAGGGTTAGCGAGATTAAAGATTAGTTCTAAAAATATCTTCTCCGACCAATCTTCAACTTTAATATGTTCACTACTATTTAGTTGCGGAACAGTACGATCTGCCCATATCTTTCCAAATTTATGATGAAATGCCTCGTCTGACATAACTAATTGTAGTAGTTTTTTTAGTAGTGGATCTTTAGTATCTGCGTGTGCCATAGAGAATGCCCCCATAGCAAGACCTTCGATAAGTATTTGCATACCTATAATTTTTTTCCATACAACACCACTTGATACAACATCATCTAATACTCTACCGAGGGTATCGCCGACTTTATATACTTTACCCCAGCGTTTTTTAATGTATTGGTGAAACGCAAGAACATGGCGTGCTTCTTCTCTAGTCTGATTGGCTGCATACTCTTGAGCGCCTGGGTCTTTCAGTATATGACATAAACTGGCACTAAGAGACATAGCACCTTGTTCTCCGTGTAATATTTGTGATAGTACCCAACCGAATGATTCGTTTGCAAGTTTAATCTTTTGATTTTCTGTAAGTTTATCTGCAATAGTAGGTACCTGTAATTCCATACAAAATACTCTAGGGTCTACTAAATAATTTTTTTCCATATCAAAATCTACATCAAAGTCAATGTATTTCTTATCATTAGGATCCCAAAAATGTTTATGTGTTTGACTTATAATCTTATCAAAATCTGTTGATCTAGTATCATATCTATTCTCATCTATCATTGGTGTAAAATGAGTAGGTACAACAGCGTTATATGCTTTATGTTTTGTGAGTTTATTATCACCGCTTCTAAGACTTTGATACCATCTTTTAGTTTTAAAGACTACATTCTTAGATAGAACCAAACCTAGAAATAGATTTTCTTTTATATTCATACTATTATTTATAAGGTAAAAAAAAGGGGAGTCCAAAGACCCCCCTTAATTTCTTGTTGCAAAAGCAACTAACGAGATTACATCAAGTTAGCAACTTTTACTCTTCTGTAATAGAAGTTTTGATTTGCAGCAGCAGGTGCCGTCACATCAATAGTTCCGTTAGCAGCAGAGTTAGCAAATGGATTTTGAACCATTCCGTATCTGGTCTTAAAGCCAATTTTTGGTTGGAAAGTATCTTGACCAACTGCTCTCACCATTTGTAGTGGAACATATGGGCAATAGAATAATCCAGCGTCATAAGGTGAAGAACCTTTATAACCAACAACATAGTACTGACTAGCAGATACATTCGCAGCATATGGATCAACATATACTTTGAATCTTCCGTTAAGAACACCAGCAAAAGTATTTGCAGTATCGTCAACATTTAGTGAGTTGTTAAGAGCCGGAGTATAGTCTAGTATACCAGCCATTTGTAGAGCAGAAGCAACATCAGCACTTGTGATGATAATATTACCTTTTCCTCTTCTTGTTTTTTGACCAATCGCATTAGCGTCTCTTTCGAGTTGGAACATTAATCCCTTGAACTTCTCAACAGACCAACGACCGTTAGAGTCAGTATCTAAATCAAATACACCTGGAGTGGTAGTATTTACTTCAGCACCAGCGTTAGCAACTATGTAAATAGTTCTAACAACTTCACGGTTGATTTCTGCAAGAATTTCAGTAGATAAAATATTCGCAAGTTCAGTTTCTGCGTCTAAACCATGGATTGCTTTTAAGTCTTGAGCAAGTTCCATAGTGTACTCAGCTTTTAGAGCACGAGATTTAGCAGTAACAGTTACTTTATCGATTGAGAAAGCCATTTCAGCAAATGCGTTTGCAGCAGCGTCACCTAGTGCTTCTGCCTGAGCAGTAGTCACACCAGTTCCAGTACTGTAAGTACCAGCAGGTGAGTCATTTAGAGCAGCGGGGTTAGTTGCAGCGAAACCAGTACCGGGAGTTTGTAAATCCCCAGCAGCGTCATTTCCAGCATGGTCGGTGTCAGCTTCATTAAATAAAGCTTCGTCACCAGTTTGTGATACATAGTTGGATCTCATAGCAAAGATTAGTCCAGTAGGACCAGTCATTGGTTGAACTCCGCATATGTCGTATGCAATCATATTAGGTAGAGCCCTACGAATAAGCGATATTAAGATTGGATCCCAGCCGGCATTTACGCCGCCACCGATGTTACCGCCACCAATATTATTGGTAGGAGCAGCTTCCATCAGGTTATCTTCTCTCATTGCTTTTTCTTGGTTCTCTAATACAACTGTAGTAACAGCTTTTCTATAAGAATCTTTGATTTCACTTAAATCAGGATGCTCTAGAACCGGCTGCCATTTTTCTTGTAAGTTTTCAGTTTGAAACATTGTTTCTCTCCTTTAGTATTAAAAAAATTACACCCTCACCAAGTTAAACTTTAACTTTAGTAAGTGTATTAGAAATTGCGGCGGTGTAAGCAGCCATAGCTTGATTACTGCCACTCGTTAAAGTAGCGTCACCGACAACGGAATCAACATCAGCTTTCGCTGTTGTCGCTTCACTATTATTTTTAGCGAAATAAGATTCTTTAATAGTATCTAATTTCATGCTAAAATCTTTTTCGTCTTTGAATTCAATGTTCTCAGCTAAATCTTTTAGCTTTTCAGCTTCAGTATCAGCAAGTCCATTAGAGGCTTCAGAAAAGATTTTTTCTTTAGAGAACGATAAGTTTGACTTAGAAATTTCAACATTCTTAGCAATCTCTTCGTTTAATTTTTTCTCTAATTCTTCTTTTTCTTGTGCCATAGCTTCTAAGACATCATATTTTTCTTCAGGAACATCAATATAATGTTCTTTGAATAAAGTCTTTAGTCCAGAAATAAAATCTTCAGCTATTTCAGAACGAATACCTTTGTCAACAGCAAGTTGGTTGTCTTTAATCCACTCTTCAACTACATAGTTCAAGTATGAATCAACTTTTTCAACTAACTCTTCTTTAACAGCAGACACTTTTTCGTCTACTTTGATATCCGATTTTGCTTGGATTTCTTTTTCTTTTTCTGCAATTCGTGTTTTAACAGCAGTTTCAAATATTAACGCAGCCTTTTCTTTAAATTCTTCAGAAAGGTCAGCGTCAGCAGAAACTAGTGCTTCAACATCTTTTGACAAGTCAATTTCAGTTTCTGTATCTTCAGCGACAACTTCGTCATCTGATTCAACTTCTTCTTCTTTCAAACTCTTACCGGGTTTGAAATCACCTTGGCCGGCAGGATTACTACCGTCATTAGCGTCTTTATTGACCTGGTCTTTTACTTGCTTAGACTTATCTCCAGCTTTAGATGGTCCAGATGTTGCGTCATCAGGTTTGACAACAGCAGCGCCAAGATCATCTGCTTCATTTGATAATGGAGTAGGTTCAGCGGCAACAGCATTTTTCTTAGGTGCGTTAGCATCCTCGATAATTTGCTCTTCAGCTTGGTCTACAACATTTTGTAGTTCAGTATCAGACATTTGGTCTCTCCTTTTTTAATTCTAGAATTAAAAATCGTTATTATTAATACAAATATTTATAAGATAAGAATTTTTAAGTTCTTATAAGAAAAAATTTGTACGCAACAATTACAATCGTTTCATAAAGTCTAGAAAAACCGCAGCTTTTGCTTCGTCTAATTCAGCACGCTTCGCTTCTTCTATTACTTTACGGTATTTTTCAATTTCTAGAGATTGTATCTTGCCATTTTCCCATATCCATTCTTTACCTTCCATGATACCTTCAACGAAAGCATCCGGTGCGGATGGGTCTGCAACTATATCAGCAGCAGTAGCAAGATAGAAGTCAGAATTAATAACATTTTTGCCATTAACTTGTTTCATTGACCCCATACCTCTAGATGATACCCCTAATTGAGCGCCTTCGTCAATTAAATTCTTGACGATTTTGCCGTAAGGTGTATCCATGATCTTAGCTTCGCCAATGAAATTTCTTCCTTCTGGTTTCAAACTAGTAATCATATGTGAAACTCTTTCGAGGTTCACAGTCGGTCCGTCAGGATGTCCTAACTCACCGAAAGCTCTTTTCTTTTCTACGAATTCTTTATTGTATCTACCTACTTCTTTAGATAATACATCTACTGGGTAAACTCTACCATTACGATTTTTAATGTCACCTTGTAGAAAGATACCACGAATTTTATAGTCTTTGCCACCATTACCTTTATCTTCGGTAATTAGTTCAACATTCTCTATAGTCTCTGTAATCAGTTTCATTTATCTTACCTCTACTATGATAGTATAACTATCACCGTTGTTAAAATTTCTTGTGGTAAACAATACATCACCAGCAGGTGATGAGTTAGCAGTTAAGGTTGCATTGTTTACAATCTCATTACCATCACTTCTTAAATCCCAAGAACCGCTACCAGATAAAACAACTGCTGTTGCGTTAGTAGTGCCTGCCCATAGAATTTCTACAGCGCCCTTTGGATCTTGTGTGTTGATAGACCAGTTTAACTTAGATATTTTCTTCGTTGCATCCTCGGTCATGTAAGTTAATGCCGAAGCATCCATCTTTTTGACTAAAGTTTCCCCACTACCATCAGAAATGCTTGTAAACTTCATAGAAGTTTTCTGACCACTTACATCAGCAATAGTTTGACTGGTTACCGTATCGGCCATTATATTACTCTACTATTTTAGATTCTAATTCTCTAATAACTTCTTCTAACTGTTCTTTTTTAGCTCTTAGTTTTGCTAAATCTTCACCGTCAATTTTACCGTTATCGTTTTTGTCCATTTTCTTTTGAGCGTCTGAAAGTTCTTCGTCTTTCTTTTTCTTCATATGACTTGGCAAGTGTTCTTCTTCTTTTTTGTCACCGTCTTTTTTAGCGATTGTCTTTTGTAAGCCAGCTGGAAGTTTTTTCTGAGCGTCTGTTAATTCAGTTAAAGTTTCACCTTTAAGTACAGAAGC
>MEHZ011250858.1_pt1 | contig 10148 bp, 19 predicted proteins | sample 897221 | NCBI WGS metagenome assembly MEHZ01 (sample SAMN05514161, study PRJNA337945) | marine metagenome | isolation source: marine surface water | place: Arctic Ocean | collected 2007-12-13 | reverse complement strand
TTGGTACGCCATTTATTATTACATGAGAATATTATCTACCTAAATAGGTGGTTTTATTGCATACCACCCGGAGACGATGGACCAGTCCTCATCCCACCGGCACCACCACCGCTACCAAAATTACCATAACCACCACCACCCCTAGCACCTTCATTAGTATCTATACCCCCAAAAGCTTCCAATTGAACACCACGAGCGTTGGGATCGCAGAATAATCCATCAGTCTTACACATGGGGGCACCCTTCTTACCATATAAGAATTCGGCATATGCGGTCTGATCGCCTGGTATTCCGGATACTGGAGAAGTTACAAATTGCCTCGCGAGAGCGTTCCTTTGACGACCGGGCCAAGGGGAACGAGATTTCTGAGGACCGTATTGAACATCACCGGTTAAATATTTATCTATTTCTGAAGAAACGCTATCTACATCACAAGCGGAAGGGCGGTCGGGACGACCATCATAATCGGACAGTAAAACGTTTGCCATAGGGTTATCGGCGGTAGGGAGTTGACATCCAGGATTTCCATTAGCCGCACGCGCGGAACCATGTTTAATCATGTTATTTTGTTCCATCGCGTATAAAACACCTACACCGGTAGCGCCGAGGACAAATACCCGAATATCACGACGAATGAGGTACAATATGCATGTGGCATAAATTATAAACCTCACACTCGCGTTAACCCGGTCTGCTGAGGATTGTGTGTTTACTGGCCAAAATTCCGTGATTTTATCTTGACGTACTAATTGTTTTGGATCATTAAAGACGGATACCATTTATATATAAAACTTTTATTTTTTCAACATATTCCCAAGTAGACCTTGCATAGAAGCCATGATCTGGGCTTCATCCAATTCTTCACCATCGGTCTGAAGCTTATCAGCGCACTGCTTCGCCACATTTTCAATCATACTGAGAGTTTCGGGGGGGATTGAGGTAATAGTCGTACCTAGCATGTATAGAGTTTGAAGGTACTGCCAAATGGCAGCCTTGGTAGATTCAGACGCATTGGGCCAACAGGCCTTAATGTTCATGTCGCGGAGAAATTCAATATTATCCGCATTTTCGAGGAAAAACGATTCGTCGCGAGTGTTTACTTTTCCGACATGAGGAGAAACGCCATTCATAAACCCTTCCACAACAAGCTTTCCGTTAGCGGATCGCATGAGTTCGAAGGCTGCGATGTATTTCTTGATACTCTTCTCTTCTGGGAAGGTTTTGTAGAGTTCAGTGAGGAACTGGCCCATCATGTCGTTAAAGGCGGTAACCGAGGTCATTATATACACGATACGTAGATATTCTTTAAGTTATTCAAAACGGGTCTGTTGAAATGGTTTCACGCTTACCTATTCCATTCGATACTATAAAATACACTAAAATCATTACCAATGCGGCGGGTTTAGCATATGCGCTAGTTGTTAGGGTTCCTTCGTTGTTTAATTTAGCCTTCATGTGGATATAACCAGCGGTTAAACCACCCGCTATAATACTGGCTCCAAAGGGGTCTCGTAGATATTCGTCTATATCCATATACTAATACCTAGTTTTTTTTATTCTCGAATCGGGTGCATCTGGAAACAAATCTTCGTCTTCTGGTGGAGCTTGTGGTTGTCCTGGTCGTACCCGTGGAATCGTTCTAAATTCATTTTCAAAATGGCGTGGGTAAGCTTGTGGTTGGAGTTGCTGCTCCATGGGTGATTCTTCCATAGGTTCTTCGATGGGGGGAGGTGCTAAGTCTTCCGGTGGTGCGTCTACCATCCCCTCGGTTTCTCCAGTTGGGTTGTATTCGCCACCCATTTCCGGTTCTGGTTCTGGTTCTGGTGCTTGTTCATCATTTGGTTGATTTTCGTCGTATTCGTCAACATCGTCAGTTTCAAGGTCGGCATCTTGAGGATCGATGATATCGTCGGTAGTGTTCATATAGGTTTGAAGAATTTGTTGTACGGGAATGAGTTCCTTTACCGTCGCTTCGATACAAATTCTAAAACGCTCAAATAATTCATCGTTGCGATTATATTCGGATTGATTTTCACTGAAAATGTATGGATTTTTATATAAATCCTTGGCTGCGTTTTTATAACAAGAATGAATAAAAATTTCATTCGAGGGTAACTTTACGGAAAGTTTCTTGACTTCCTTGCTCAATCGTACGGCTGACAAAATTTTCACCGAACTGACAAATACCGCAGCTACAAGATCTTTAAACCATGCGCACCTATCAGCTATGTTATCTGTGTGTTCTTTAGACATAGTTTCGTTCCACTCTGGAACATCTTGTAAGAGTTTCTGAAACATGATGAGAACCTTACGGCCTTTTGAAAGTTTGTGTGCTTCTTGGTACATGACATCAAACACGTCGATCATAACTGGACACATGAGAATGGAAAGCTGGTCTAGGTATTCACGCTTGGCTTCCACTAGAATGTTAAGATTATCCATATATCATGTAGCCACTTTTAAATATCACCCTTTTCCCGCGAATCCCCTGTACTTGTTCGCGTACTTTTTAAGATTTACGAGGGTTGGAAATTCTGTGGTATCGTCTTCATTTTTTCCGTTGTGGATTTGTTTCTTGATTTTCCACGTTATTCGTAGTAAAAATTCTCCTATGATTGCGACATTAAACTCACCCAATTCTAACTGACGCTTGACGTAAGATGTCGCTTTTATCCTATCATAAGTTGGGTACCCTAACACCATCATAGGAACTTCAAAATCAACGTATAGTTGCTTGATTTCAACAGCACGCTTTATTTTCCTGGTAACTTGTTCGTATAACTTGACGTACGTTTCTTTCTTGATACGATTTCTTTTGTCAACGACTTTTGATATATCATTTACGCTGATCATACAATTAGGTATGACTATAATTTTAATAAATCTAACTCACTATCTCGAATCTCTTCGTATGCTATATATTGATGTCCTTGTATATCTTTCATGAATGGTGAAGAATTGGCCGGAGGTTTAACATCCATGGGTTGTTTGTTGGCGTTTATAATATTTATTTCATCATTAGCTACTATAACTTCAACCGTATAAGACATACCATAAGAAAAACCACCTTCCTTTACGCTCATGAATGTGCACTTGTATAATTTTGTTTTGTTTTTCTTGTGAGCATAAATTTTCATATCCGTCGTTTCTATGATGTAGTTACATAAACCTGTTTTTTCTGTTATATACTTATTAGTCTCCAGAACAATTTTTTGAAGTAAATCCTTATCTACTTTAGAATTTTCATCTATGACATATTCCTCCATATTGAGCTTTGGATCCTCATCAGGAGTACGTGTAGTTTCGTACTGCTCCGCTCTGGATAACATGAGAATGAGCAATACTATGAAAAGTAATACTACGACTTTCATTTATATATACGTAAGAAAAAGTGTGTAATTTTTTCATCTTTTTTTTACGGAATTATTTTAGAATGTCCCTGTTAATTTTCAGCCCGAATTGTTCACATAGCATGGAAACATTAAACTACATTAATAAACATGAAACATTGAGACAGATTGTTAATCTTCACAATATAAATAATATGGGCATACCGCCAAAGTTTAGGAATAAGATCACACGCGTACCTACGATGTTGACCCAGAATGGAAAATTATTAGTCGGTGCTGAAATAAAAGCATGGTTAGAATCTTTACTTCCAGTACAAGAGTTAGAATCCTGTGAATTTGGATTTTCTGGGATGACGACATTAGATGGAGAGGGTACGGATACTATTTTTAGTTTAGATAGTTATGGTCAATCTTTACAGCCCGCTATGACAACGGATCTACAGGAGAAAATCAGTAAAGATGTAAAATCCGAAGCGTATACTGATATAAAGAATTAAAAATAGATTTATTGAGAATGAAGTTGGTCACTATTCAAGCGGCTGCAATCAAATCAACATTTGAAGTGTTAAAAGATATTCTTAACGATGTGAATATTTACTTTAAGCCGGATGGTATGTATATAGTGACGTTAGATACTGCGAGAACTTCACTCATTGACATGCATCTAGCAGCTGAAAATTTTGAGGAGTACGAGTGTGATAGTGAGATAGATACAGGTATTAATGTGACTAACGTCTATAAGCTTTTGAAAACCATAACAAATAACGACGTACTCATTATCAGCATTAATTCCAAGGAGTATATGAATATAGAGATATTTAATGAATCTAAAAAAACTTGTACCAAATTCGAACTAAAACTTCTTGATATAAACGAAAATCAAATAGAAGTTCCGGATATGACTATGACCACGAACACGCCAATGCCATCGGTTGATTTTCAGCGCATATGCAGGGATATGTCAAACATAGGTACTGAAATTGAAATTACACGATACGAAAATAAATTAAAATTGGCATGTAAGGGTGATTTTGCAAACCAAGAAACGGAGATTGAATGTGTAGATAATTGTAAAAAAGTTTATGGATTATACTCGTTAAGGTATATGAATATATTTACCAAAGCTACGAGTATGTGTGCAACAGTTCAAATCATGCAAGAAGAACAAAATAGGTTTTTGATTCTTAAATATAATGTCGCAAATTTAGGAGATCTCAAGTTTTATTTAGCTACTAAGGTATCTGAAGATCCGTGAGTTTTCCATCTACAACCTTAACACTTTTAACGATTCCCAGAATATTCGTCAATTTAATAATTGGATATTCGTTATACGTATCTCTATTATACCAAAACATGTCTTCGATTTTTATATCATTCCTGTAAAAATCATGGTTAGGTCCCGCATAACGAATTATCTTTCCCAACACATCCTTTACAGGTTTTCCAGATACATCAATCAATATAGCACTTTTCAATGGGATGTGAAAAGAAACACCCGACTTCCTTTTAGGTGGCCATTCAAATTCCGTGTTACGTGCTAAATATTTATAGATTTTGTTTCCGTACCAAAACTTTATTCTCACTAAAATATTCTTAACACATTCGGGTGGGTCGTTTATCGCGTCGTTGACATCTACATCCGCGTAATAACCATCTATATCAGAATCCCAAACTTTTCTTTCATTTATCCAAAAAGGTTCGCGACTATCTTTACTTTTTGTATGATCCACATCATACTCTATACATTCAGTGACTATAGTAAAGTCGTTAACGTATGTCAATTTCTTTACTAAAGTTTTAAAAATGTAAATTAGGTTAATTAAAAACGAATGTATAAATCTCATTAACATACATGGAAGGTAATTTTTTAAGCCGATATAATAATAAAATAGATGAATGGATAAAAAATATAGAAGATGAACCACATAATAAAAGTATCTATGAACGTGAAATGTCGGATTATATGATGAGTTGTACACCTTACATGAAACAATATACGAATACTATTATAGGTGAAGTAAAAACGAATAACGTTTTCAAATTAAAAGAGACTACAGGACTTCAAAAGAAGGATATATTCACGGATTATCTCATAGATGTAGAAAAGATGAACTTGGATAGACCTATGGAAAGAGTAGCTATAGAAAAATGTCCAAATTGTAGTGAAAGTAATTTATTTCATTTCAGTAATACCGCGGATGTCGTTTGTGATTCGTGTGGTATGGTTGTTGACATACTTATAAGTGAAGAGTTAACATACAAAGAAGAACAAGAGACATCGGAGAAGATCATTAACTATTCTTATAAACGGGATAACCATTTCAACGAATGGTTGAGTCAATTTCAGGCACAAGAAATGACAACCATTCCACCAGAAGTAATACAACAACTTCGAAACGAATTCAAAAAGATAAAGATTAAGTCATTATCCGAGATTACACACGCCCGTGTACGATCTCTTCTTAAAAAACTTAAATTGAATAAATTCTACGAGCACGTACCTTACATCTCGAATATTTTGAGTGGGATAGATCCACCAAAAATGTCGATGGAGTTGGAGGAACGATTACGAATAATGTTTAAAGATATACAGAAACCTTTTAATGAACATTGCCCCGCAGAAAGAAAAAACTTTTTAAGTTATTCATACGTTTTATATAAATTTTGTGAGCTTCTTAGTGAGGATTCTTATTTACAATATTTTCCATTGTTGAAATCAAAAGATAAACTTCATCAACAAGATGTTATTTGGAAAAAGATATGTTTTTCACTTAAGTGGGAGTACATACCTACGAATTAATATAAAAATGACCAACTCTACAAACGCACACATCGGCTCCTTTGGTTCGGTCGCGGGGACTGAAGACGAAAATGACACGGCGGATTCAAAATAAAAATGCTCGCGTTATATATCTTACATGACATGTTTAAAAAAATGTACAGACATTCCGATTTTATAGGTGCACAAATTTCACCCCCAAATATTATTACAGTAATAACGAAAGATGGAGTTGAAACCTACACGAGCAATACAGAAGTGTTTAGATCGGAAGCAACACTCGATAAAACAGCAAAGGAACTTAAAGGTACGACACGAGGGAAAGACAAGATAGCTCGACTCTTCATTGAGCCGACGGTTGTACGCAAAGGTCGTTTTACGATTACGTTATATGACCCATGATCCTATAGCTCAGTTGGTTAGAGCGTGGTGCTTATACTAAGTATACACAGTGAAATTGTATTCACATGAGGCACGCCAAGGTCGCGGGTTCGAGCCCCGTTGGGATCATTTTTACATACACGATCATGTATGTAAAAATGATTTAGTATAGTATAGTATGAGATACAGGTCCGTGTCAAGAGATTTTTTCAAGACACGATGGAATATTAAGGGGTTGGTAGAAGATCATCACGTTATTCCTAAACAATTTAGAGCACACCCAACTGTCAAAAAATATAAATACGATATGAATTGTAGTACTAACATAATTCTATTACCCACAAAACACGGAAAACACGTCATGAATTTACGTGAAAATAGGTTGGTGCATGATGGAAATCACTATAGGTATAATCTTTTTGTAGAACAAATTTTAAATGTAATACAGACAGAAAAGGATTTAAAAGACTTTGTAATTTATTTAAAAAAATCATGTAGATTTAATCCAGAAAACATTCCTTGGTGACAATTTTTTTGATTTCTACTTTTGTATTTAATGTAGGTGGAAAATTAATTAAATAGGCTGTATCTAAACCTGTCAAATTCATATAATTGTGAGCCTGCATTTCTGTAGATTCATTTAAATTTTTTATAGTTTTAAATTCTAAAATCGTAGAACGATTAATAACTATATCTGCGCGTAAATTGCCTATGACATGCCCTTTGAATACTATAGGTATGATTCTTTCAGATTCATAATGAATCCCTTTCTCACGTAAAATGACTTCCATCGCGTTATGATATACACGTTCGCTGTACCCCGGACCCAAGGTCGTGTATATTTCGTTGGCTAAATCGTATACATTTACCTCCATGTTAAATGATGAAATTTAGTCTTTAAGGTTATATCTCATCATCGCATCTTCGAGTTCATCTACCTCGTACCAAGCTAAATGACATTCTTTAGAATTTTTATTATTTTCACAAATCTCGAGTGCTTCCTTGATAGCTTCATTATATCTCAAACGTAGCCTGTCATTCTTTACCTTTGATTTTTGTTTTGGGATATCCACTATAGTTTTTTTACCATAAAGATTATTTAAAACATTCGCACGCGTTTTAGCAAGCCTTTGACTATAGGAATCATTCGAAGATTGAGATACACAAATCATCTAGTATAGGAAAGTATTTTTAAATATCAACATATAATACAATGACTTCTTACAATATCCCAGAGTGTACTTATAAATACCGTGTATCTTCCCTTGCGAAAGTTGTCGATGGTGACACAATTGACGTGAATATTGATCTGGGTTTCGATGTCTCTACTCAACAGAGAGTCCGACTCTTAGGAATCGACACTCCCGAATCTCGTACATCTGACAAGGAAGAGAAGGTATTCGGCCTTCTCTCCAAGAAGAAACTCAAAGAATGGTGCCTCAAGGCCGTCGCATCTGAAAAGGATGACATAGAAATAGAACTTCGCTGCCCAGAGGCTGACTCTAGGGGTAAATTTGGACGTGTATTGGCCGAAGTATGGGTATGTGAAGATGGTACGTGGACTAACGTTAATAAATGGTTAGTTGATGAGGGATACGCAGTTCCGTACGCCGCTCAAAATAAAAATGAAGTGAAAGAATTACACTTGAAAAATAGAGAAAAAATCTTAGCTCGAGGGGAATTATCTACTTAAAAAATTAGGAGTAATATACCTTATAATGTCTTCAGTAGGTATCGTCGGCCTCGGCCCAGTTGGTAAAAATCTTAGTATTAATATTCAAAAAAATCGTGATGTTCACGTTTTTAATAGGACACATCCCAAAATGTATGAACTTGTAAATGAAACTGCGAACGTCTATGGTCATGCAACTATATTGGATATGGTTGATTCTATGAAACGTCCTCGAACGATCATGACTGCTCTACCTCATGGAAATGTAACGGATAATTCTTTAAACAATCTCGTAACGATACTATCACCCGGGGATACTATCGTAGACCTAGCTAATGAACACTATAAAATATCCAGAAATAGAAATGCTCGTTGTAGCCGCCGAGATATAAATTATCTAGGCGTAGGAATTTCGGGGGGTGTGGGTGGTGCTCGTAATGGTCCAGCCTTGATGGTCGGTGGTCGCTGGGACGTATTTTTAGAACATCACGATTTTTTTAATTCGTTCGCTACGAATGTAGCTTATATGGGAGAAGATCCCGGTTTAGGACACTTTACTAAGATGGTTCATAATGGTATAGAATATGGGATGCTTCAAGGTATAGCAGATATTTTTGCGTATTGTGGACAAGATTCTAAAGTCATGGAAATTGTTATGAAGGAAGCTTCTGAAAGTGATATTTCCGGTTTTCTCATAAACTCTGCCCGTGATGTCACCAATCTATATGATGTATCTAAAATCGTAGATGTAGCTGAAATGAACGATACTGGATCTTGGTGTTCTATTTTTGGATTGACACATGATATTTCCACACCAGTTATTAACGCAGCTCTCAATGCTAGAATTACGAGTAAACATTCCAGATTTTACAAGACAGTCAATAGCAGGGATCTGATGAAAGATGTCAATACAGCTGTAAATGCTTTAAGATTTGTGTTCGCATCATCTATCATGGAAGGATATAGTCTTATGGAACATAACAGTGTACCTAAAGAAACTATTCGTAACGCATGGTCGTCTGGTACAATCATAGACTGTCCCATGATAGAGGGGAAGTTTTATAAAATTTTAGATGATACGTCTACGGATGCTCGCGTTTTTACTATTCAGTGTGCATCTTCCAGAATTCCGTGTCCATCCATCCAAGCCGCGTTGACACAATACGATTTTACACGTCAAAAGTGTACATCCATGAATTTTCTCATGGCTCAAAGAAATTATTTTGGTCAGCATACCCTGATCGAAATTTAATCATTTTTTCAAAGATGGTGCTTTTACAGCTATACGCTTAACACCTTTACCACCTTTACGCACTTTGTATCCTTTGGGAGGACTCGCCTTTTTTTTATTATTATTATTGTTTTTTCGTGGGGTAGTTATGATACCACCATTCGTAAATAGTGGGTCATTTTCTAAACACTTTCGATTATTACATATAAAACCCGGTGTCGCAAAACCACCTTCGGATTGTCTGAGATAATATCTTTCTATTCGGTCCATTTATAATTACCGATATTTTTAATTGTGAACCAACTTAAAAATATTGATGGAATTATATTAAATGATAGCTATTGCAAACTTTATTCTTTTTCCTCTAACGTCCATCAAAAGAAAACTCACGAAAACGAAAGCTGCCGTTGATGACGCACCACCCCCTGTTATAGTGGATAAAAATTGTAGCTATGGAGATTATTGTGTCAAGGCTACGGTTGATATGTATGGACCCGATGGGGCTATACTACAAACATTTATGGGGTACAGTCCTAGCATGAATATTTGTAATAAAACGCGTAACGCGTGTGAACGTCTAAAGAGTAAGACTAGTATGTGTGGAGATCCTAGGATGACCATTAATGGTGGAGAATGTGAGGAAGTTATATTTACAAAGACGAGGTATGGGATGCTTAGACAGATTTAATTAACTCACTTTTTTTTAGCAAGCTCATGAGCCCGTTTCATAAAAGC
>MEHZ011468355.1_pt1 | contig 10160 bp, 10 predicted proteins | sample 897221 | NCBI WGS metagenome assembly MEHZ01 (sample SAMN05514161, study PRJNA337945) | marine metagenome | isolation source: marine surface water | place: Arctic Ocean | collected 2007-12-13 | reverse complement strand
ATGAAAGTTCTCTCTGAATGAGCGACGGCATTCGCTGGCTGACACAGCGAATGATCCTGTCATTCCACGGGGAAACCCTTCAACGCCATGGCGGCAGCCCCGGATTACGGGACGAGGCATTGCTGGAGAGTGCGCTGGCACGGCCGCACAATCGTGCAGCCTACAAGCGCGCAGCCGACGACACCGACGCGACCGTTTTCGACCTGATGGCCGAATATTGCGCCGGCATTATCAGGAACCACCCTTTTGTGGATGGCAACAAGCGCACGGGCCTGCTTTCAGCCGTTGTCTTCGTGTCGCTGAACGGCCACAGGTTGACGGTCGACGAGGCGGGTATCGTGACAACGATCGAAGCGGTCGCATCGGGTGACGTGCCGATCGACGGCCTGTCGATCTGGTTTGCCCGTAACTGCCTGCCGGAAACATAAGCTGCCGCAGAGTCCCAGCCGGGACCTGATGGCCTGTTTTTCCCGCGAATGCTAAACAGAAGGCATAAACAAGGAGACGCTGGACATGGGCAAAGCAAAAAATATCCTCTTCATCATGTGCGACCAGCTGCGCTGGGACTACTTGTCCTGCAACGGGCACCCGCATCTGGAAACAACGCATATCGACGGGCTCGCCGCGAAGGGTGTTAACTTTACCCGCGCCTTCGTGCAGTCGCCGCTCTGCGGGCCGTCGCGCATGTCCTATCTGACTGGGCGCTATGTCTACAGCCATGGCGCGACGTGGAACGGGGTGCCGCTTTCGGTCGGCCAGCGCAATATCGGCGATTTCATCCGCCCCCATGGCCTGCGCTGCGCGTTAGTCGGCAAAACCCATATGGAGCCGGATGCAGAAGGCATGGCCCGGCTCGGCGTCGACAAGATGACCGAGCTCGGCGTGCTGACATCCGAATGCGGGCTCGAACCGGTGGAGCGCGATGACGGGCTATGGCCGGACAAGCTGGTCGGTCCGAACTATGCCTATAACCGGTACTTGAAGGCCAAGGGCTATGATGGCGACAATCCCTGGCATGACTGGGCGAATGCCGCCGAAGGTCCCGACGGCGAAATCCTGTCGGGCTGGTATCTCGGCAATAACCACCTGCCCGCCCGGGTAAAGGAAGAGGATTCCGAAACCCCCTATATGACCGGCCGCGCCATCGAGTTCATGGAGGAACAGGGTGAGGCGCCGTTCCTGCTGCACCTGTCCTATATCAAACCGCACTGGCCCTATATCGTGCCGGCGCCCTATCACAACATATACGGCCATAATCAGGTCACCCCGCCGGTCCGGTCGGATGCCGAGCGCGCCCATCCGCACCCGGTGATCGCGGCGCATATGCAGCACCCGGAAAGCCAGAACTTCTCGATGGACGACGTGCGCGACAACGTGCTGCCTGCCTATATGGGCCTGATCAAGCAGATCGACGACCAGATGGGCCGCCTGTTTGCATGGATGGAGCAAGCCGGGCGGATGGATGACACGATGATCGTCTTCACGTCCGACCACGGCGATTATCTCGGCGATCACTGGCTCGGCGAGAAGGAAATGCTGCACGAATGCTCGGTGCGCGTGCCGATGATCGTCTACGATCCGGATTCCGCCGCTGACGGCACCCGCGGCACCACCAATGAAACACTAGTCGAATCCCTCGACATGATCCCGACCTTTCTGGATTCGCTGGGCGGCTGGAACGATCTGGAACACGTGCTTGAAGGCCGCTCTCTCGTGCCGACACTGCACGGGACGCAGGACGGGATCTTACGCGATGCGGTATTCGCCGAGATCGATTATTCGTTCAAACCGGCGCGGGTTTATGCGGAAAAGGAACCGGCGGATGCGCGCGGATTCATGATCCGCACGGCGCGCTGGAAGTATCTGCTGTGGGAAGGCTATCCGTCCCAGCTGTTCGATCTGGAAACCGACCCGGACGAGCTTAACGATCTCGGCACCGCGCCGGAACATGTCGACCTGAGTACAGAGCTGCATGAACGCCTGTTCCACTGGCTGCGCACGCGCTCGACCCGAACCACGATTTCCGAACAGGCAGTGCGCAACCGCACCGGCGGCGCACCCAAGCAGGGCATCATCATCGGTGAATGGACCGAGGCCGAGACGATCAAGGGCGATCCAAAGTCAGATTACTGGGTGAAGTGACGTGACCGCAAACGGAAAATAAGCCACGTCATCCCGGGCCTGTTCGGGGATCCATTCCTGCTGCAAAGACCGCTCTAGGCCCCGGCACAAGGCCGGGGTGACAGCCGAGTTTAGCCGCACATATCCCTAAACCCCGGCGGCCTTGCCGTCGGCGCGCGGGTCCGAGCCGCCTTCCATGATGCCGTCGGTGCGCCTGGACACGCCACCTGCATGGCCCATCAGGTCCGAATAGGGATCGATCACCTCGGTATCGTGACCGGCGGCGGCCAGGTCTGACACCAGCCCCGCATCGAACCGCGATTCCAGCTTAAGATTGGTGCCAGTATCGCCCCAGGTCCGTCCGAGCAGAAAGCGCGGCGCGGTGATTGCCTGCTGGATCGACTGGCCGAAATTGACATACCGCGTATAGACCATCGCCTGGGTCTGCGGCTGGCCTTCGCCGCCCATCGTGCCATAGGACAGAATTTTGCCATCCGTCAGCTCGGCCATGGCCGGGTTGAGCGTGTGGAACGGGCGGCGCCCTGGCGCCAGGCGGTTCACATCTCCGTCGCGCAGCGAGAAGCTCGATCCACGGTTCTGCCACAGGATACCGGTATCTTCGAGCACGATGCCGGACCCAAATTCCCAGTAGATGCTCTGAATGAATGACACGGCGTTGCCCGCCGCATCGATCGCGCCCATCCAGATGGTGTCGCCATCCTTTGCCGGGATAGGCCACGGCAGCGCCGTCTTCGCGTCAATCTGCGCGGCCCGGGCATCAAGATCGGCACTTTTCAGAAAATCGGCCGGATCGACATCCATGGCCGACGGGTCCTGAACATGGGCATTGCGGACGATAAACGCCTGTTTGATCGCCTCTACCAGCCCGTGGATATGGGCAAAGCCCTCGGCGTCTTTTACATCCAGCCGGTCGAACAGGCCGAGGATCATCAGCGAGGCCAGACCCTGCGTCGGTGGCGGCATGTTCCACACCGTCCCGGTCGACAGCTGCACCGAGAGCGGGGTCAGGTTCAGCGCCTTATGCGCCGCCAGATCTTCGTTTGAGACCGGTGATCCGGCACGGGCGAGATCGGCCGCGATATCCTGCGCCAGAGCGCCATTATAGAACGATCTAAACCCGTCTGCCGCCAGCCGGCGCAGGGTGGCGGCGAGCCGAACCTGGCGGAAAAGATCGCCTTCTTCGGGCACTATACCGTTCAGCAGGAAGGCCTCGTCATACCCCGGCAAGCCCTTTAATTCTGCGAGTTTACTGGTTGTGGTGCGGGACTGATTTCCGGTCGCCGGAAACCCCTTCTCTGCATGGTGGATCGCCGCTTCGAGCAGGCGTTCGCGGGACATTTCACCGCCAAGCTTCGCCGCAAGAACCAGCGCCTCCTGCCAGCCCGACAACGTGCCCGCCACCGTGTTAGCGGCCAGAGGACCGCGTGCAGGAATGGCGTCATGGCCGGCATCCCGATAGAGCGCATCGGTCGCCTTTGCCGCCACCGCCCCACAGGCATCGATGCCGATGGGATCTTTCCCAGCGGGCTTGATGATCCAGAAACTGTCGCCGCCAAGGGCGTTCATATGCGGATAAACCACCGGGATGGCGGCGGCCATGGCGATCATCGCCTCGACCGCATTGCCGCCGTCACGCAACACATCGCGCCCGGCATCTGCTGCCAGATGATGAGGGGCTGTAACGATACCGCCGGTCGCAAACACAGAATTAAGCAAGTCGGCTCTCCTGATTGGCCGCTAGGTGGATTTCTGCGACCGGATGATAACCGACCCCGAAAATTGGATAGCGTTCGAAAAGCTCAGGGTCGTGACCCGGGACGATGCGGTCTGTGTCGTCACCGACAGCGTCGCGGATCGCGCGATAAACCTTGATCAGGTTCCAGGTATTTCCCTGCACATAGGCCGGTGGCCACATCTTTTCGATATTCTCGTACCAGTAGACGCAGTCTCCGGCGACGACATACGGCCCGTCCGACGTCTGCACCTCAACCCACTGACACCCGAAAGTGTGGGATTCGAACGCGAGGCGGCACCACACGCCGGATGCAAATTCCGTATCGCCGTCCATCAGGTTGACGCGGCCTGCCGCCAGCAGCTCATCCACATTATCGAGGTCTTTTTTCTGCATCGACGACAGCGGCCACATTTTCGTGTCACTGCCGAGCCCGCCCGGCATCTCATAGACTTCTTTCCAGCCGTCATATTCAGCCCGCTGAACATGAAACGTCGCATTGGGAAACCGGTCGAGATTGCCGGCATGGTCGAAATGTAGGTGGGTCAGGATGACGTCTTCGATGTCTTCCGGGGTAAACCCGACCTTGGCCAGAATGGTGTCGGGATGCTCAACATTCTCATAGGTCTTGCCGCTGGGCGACCAGTCACCCTTCATGCCGGTATCGATCAGGATGGGTTTCTCATTCCCCGCCTCACCGCCATAGATGAGCGAATAGACCATCGGATTGCGGATGCGGCCCTTGTTGGAATTCACCAGCGTGCCGCCGAAGAAATCCCGCGGCATGTCTGACCGCGCATAGCGGAATGCCCAGATCGACCAGTCAGCAGTCATTTTTGATCTCCACTATCGATGCGTCTTCCAAAATTACGGAACGATGATCACCGAGCCCGTCGTCTTGCGCGCGACCATATCTTCTTGCGCCTGGACGATATCGTCGAGCGGGTATTCCTGGCTGATCGAAATATCTAGAATGCCGTCGGCGATCGCCTGAAACACATCCGCCGCCATGGCCCGCTTGGCGTCCGGCGAATTCATGAAATGCGGCAACGACACCTTTGCGAAGAAAATCGACTTCGCGTTGAGCTGCATCGGATCGATCGGATCCATCAGGCCCGACATATGGCCGTAATTGATCAGATACCCGGTCGGGCGCAGGGTCGCGACATTGGCCTCCCAGACGTCCTTGCCGATAGCATCGTAGACAACGTGAACGCCGGCGCCGCCGGTGAATTCGTCCACGGCTGTGGCAATATCCTCGGTCCGCGAATTGATGACGTGATCGCAACCGCTGGCGCGGGCGATCTCAAACTTGTCATCGCTGCCGACTGTGCCGATCACGGTGGCACCCAACGCCTTTGCCCACTGGCACATCAGGGTGCCCATGCCGCCCGCCGCGGTGTGGATCAGCACGGTATCGCCCGACTGTACGCGGTATGTCTGGCACAGCAGGTACTGGGCGGTCATGCAGCGGAGGAACGTGCCGGCGATATTCTTCGACTCGATGCCCGCCGGTACCGGGATCAGGGAATCCGCCGCAATCAGGCGTTTCTCCGAATAAGCACCCAGCGCGAACAGGTAACAGGCGGCATCGCCCGGCTTGAAAGCGGTCACGCCTTCCCCGATCGCTTCGACGATCCCGGCACCGTCGAGCCCCATGATAGCGGGGAGTTTGGGTTTGAGAAAATATTTGCCTTCGCGCAGCATGGTATCGGCGAAATGCAGCGCCATGCCTTTGTGGTCGAGCAGGATTTCTCCCGGGCCGGGCGCACCGATCTCGTCATTTTCAATTTTGAGCTGGTCTGTGCCGCCATAGGCGTGAATGCGAACAACCTTGGCCATGAATCTCTCCCTTTTAAAGTACGGTTACGTCATCGGGCGGCTGGCCGAGATACTGATGGCAGGCGGCGCGTGCCTCCATCTCCGCCGACTCGGCGTCCTTAAGGGCGCCGCCCATGTGTTTGCGCTCACCGGCCTGCCAGATCGACCACAGCCAATCGACGGAGCCATCGCGCTGCGACCAGCGCTCTACGATAATCTGGATCATGATGTGCTTATGCGGAGCGGAAGGACGTGAGTCAAACGGCAGATCAGCACCGCCGGGTATCAAAGGGCGGGGTTAACGGCGATCGATCAGATGGATGAAAGATCCGAAAACACTGCCGGCCTGCAACCCTACCGGGCCAAGATCGTTCCCCGCCGCATCGGACACCGTGAAGAGCGGCCGGGCATCGCCGAGACGGGTGGTGCTTGCATAGTGAAATTCATGCGCGCCGTAGGCAGTCTCGATTGGTCCAAGAGGCGTGTCTGCTGACAGCACGGCATTTCGGTAACCAAGATGCATCTTGCGCTGGGCAAAGCTCGTTTCCAGCGGCAACAGGCCCGCCATCCGGTGCGATTTCCCATCGGCATCGGTCAGGGTCTCGCCAAGCACCATGTAACCGCCGCATTCACCGTAAATCGCCGCATCCCGCGCTGCCGCGTCACGCAGCCCCTGAAGAAACATACCATTGGCCGCCAGCTTTGCGGCCTGCAATTCCGGATATCCGCCGGGCAGGTAGACCGCATCGCATGTCTGATCGGGCGCCTGATCTGCCAGTGGCGAAAACGGTATGATTTCCGCACCTGCGGCGTGCCAGCCAGCCAGAACGTGAGGATAGGCAAAGCGGAACGCATCGTCGGACGCAATAGCGATACGTCGGCCTAGCAAGGATATCGGCAGGGACGGTGCGCCACTGGCCGTACCCCCGGCGCCCCGCAGGATGGATTTCAGCGCAGCCATATCGATATGGCGGGCAACAAGATCGGCAGCAGCATCGAGAAAAACCTCAAGCGCAGCCATCTCGCTCGCCTGCACCAGACCGAGATGACGATCCGGCACGGCAATATCGGGTGTGCGCGGCACACAGCCCAGGACCGGGATACCGACCGGCGCGGCCGCATCGCATAGCATCCGGGCATGGCGGTCGCTGCCGACCCGGTTAAAAATTACGCCGGACACCGTCATATCCGCGCGAAAGGTGGCAAAGCCATGCACCGTCGCCGCCGCGCTCTGCGCCTGCGCCCCGGCATCTACCACCAGAATGACGGGCAGGTTCAACAGGGCAGCTATATCCGCGGTGGAACCCGACGGTATTCCGGGCGGTGTTTGAGCACCGTCAAACAGACCCATAACACCTTCGCCGATGACGATATCGGCATCCGATGACGCCTGCCCGAACAGGGACGAGATCATCTCAGGGCGCATCGCCCAGCTGTCGATATTCAGACAGGGACGCCCGCTGGCCGCGGCGTGGAAGCCGGGATCAATATAGTCGGGCCCGACCTTGAAGGATGAGACCGCTACATTGCTGCGGGAAAAATGGCGGAGCAGGCCGAGGGTAATGGTGGTCTTGCCGCTGCCCGAAGACGGCGCGGCGATCACGGCTCCGGCAGCGCCGGGCACGGCCCTTAACCGGCATCGCGCGTGCGGCGCGTGCCCAGGGGATCGGCGTCGAGAATTCTGCCGCCGAGTGCGCCCACCCAGTCGAGCCCGGCGCGCAGACGCACCACTTCGCCGATAACGACGATCGCCGGCGGCTCTATTTTCTGCGTGGCGACATCTTCGACGCACATACCGAGGGTCGTTTCCAGTACGCGTTCACCCGGCTGCGACGCCCGCGAAACAACGGCCACGGGCTCATCGGCGAACCGGCCGCCCTCCATCAGGCGTCTGCGGATCGTGCCAAGATGTTTGATCGCCATGTAAATCACCAGCACCGGCGAGCCTACGGCAAGGGCAGGCCAGTCTATCCCGTCGGGGAGGTCACCGGACGCGCCATGGCCGGTCACGAACGTAACGGCAGAATTCGTTTCACGGTGGGTCAGCGGAATACCGGCATGGGCGAGCCCGCCGATACCGGCGGAAATTCCCGGGATAACCCGGAACGGGATACCGGCGGCAACCAGCGCCAGGGCTTCTTCGCCACCACGGCCGAAAATAAACGGATCGCCGCCTTTGAGCCGAAGAACCTTTTTGCCATCGCGCGCGAGTTTTACCAGCCGCGCGGAAATATCGGGTTGTCTGGGTGACGGCGTGCCGCCGCGCTTGCCGGCATAGATGATTTCGCAGTCCGGGCCGGCCAGTGTCAGCGTCCGGTCATCGACCAGCGCGTCGTGCACAATCACGTCCGCCTGCCGCAAACCGTTCAGCGCATGCAGCGTCAGCAGACCGGGATCGCCCGGCCCGGCGCCCGTCAGCCAGACCCATCCGGATTCAATTTCAGGCATCTTGAATGTCAGCCGTTCCATAGAGCCTGTTTAGCACATATAACGGCAGGATGGCACGCAGGCCCGAAGGAGAATTACGGCGCGGCTGGACCACCGGCGCCTGTGCGACGGCGGCCGCCAAGGCCGCCTATACCGCGCATCTGACGGGCGCGTTCCCCGATCCTGTGCAGATCACGCTGCCGAAGGGCGGGACACCATCCTTTGCCCTGGCCCGCGAAGGAAAGACCGAAAACGGCGCCTTTTCCGCCATCATCAAGGATGCGGGCGACGACCCGGATGTGACCCATGGCGCCCTGATCCGGGTCGATATCGCGGCGGCTAACCCGGGCGACGGCGTTATCTTCCGCGCAGGTGATGGTGTCGGCACGGTGACCCGCGACGGCCTGCCGTTGCCGGTAGGTGAACCGGCGATTAATCCGATACCGCGAAAGATGATCCAACAGGCCATAGACGAGACCGCTGCCACCCATGGCGGGACGGGCGACGTGATCGTGACAGTATCTGTTGAAAACGGTGCCGCGCTCGCAGAACAGACCTGGAACCCGCGCCTCGGTATTCTCGGCGGGATTTCCATCCTGGGTACGACAGGCGTCGTTATCCCCTATTCCTGCGCCGCCTGGATCGAATCGATCCATCGCGGCATCGATGTGGCCCGTGCGGGGTCGACACCGCTGATCGCCGGCTGCACCGGCAAGACATCCGAAGAAAAAACCCAGGAACTGCTCGGGCTGCCCAACCATTCGATGATCGACATGGGCGACTTCGCGGGCGGCATGCTGAAATATCTCAGGCGACACCCGGTACCACGCGTCGTCATCGGCGGTGGTTTCGCCAAGATCAGTAAACTGGCCGAGGGTAATCTCGACCTGCATTCGGGGCGAAGCCAGGTTGATTTTACCTGGTTGGCCGATGTCGCGCATGAGCTAGGCGCATCAAAAGTGGTCGCGGCGCAGATAGAAGGCGCCAATACTGCCGCCGAGGCTCTGTCCATCGCCACTACAGCCAAGTTGGACCTTGCCCCCGAGATCGCCCGTCGCGCCCAAGCCGTCGCCCGCTATACGGTGGGCGCAGCCGAGATAGAGATCGATGTATTCGTCTATGACCGTTCGGGAAATCTCGTCGGCCGGTCGGATGCGTGACCGTCTGAAAATTCTGGTCCTCGGCGGCACCGGAGATGCCGTCGCACTAGCAACAGAGGCCGCGGAGAAATTCGACATCACCTATTCGCTCGCGGGACGGACCAGTCACCCCGCCCTGCCTGATGGCGTAACGCTCCGGACCGGCGGCTTCGGCGGCCCGCACGCACTCGCCGACTGGCTCGGCGAAAACAATATCGGCGCCGTGATCGATGCGACCCACCCTTTCGCCGAGCGCATCGCCGCCCATACCGCGCAGGCCTGTTTGGCAACCCGTACACCACGGCTGAAACTGACCCAGCCTGCCTGGGATGAGACGGTGGGCGACACATGGCACCGTGTACCCGATATCGCTGCGGCCGCTTCCCTTTTGCCGACACTCGGCAACTGCGCCTTTCTGTCCATTGGCAGGCAGGAGCTCGACGCGTTTACGGTTGTGGAGGGGGTTCAGTTGCTCATTCGGTCGATCGATCCCCCCGGAATGACCGACCGCCTTCCCGGAGCCGTATACATCACCGGGCGCGGACCTTTCACAACGGCGCAGGAATCGGAACTTCTGCGTGAATACGACATCAACGTGCTGGTGAGCAAGAATGCCGGGGGTACGGCAACCTACGCCAAGATCGCCGCCGCACGCATCGCTGACGTTCCCGTGGTCATGATCAATCGGCCAACGGCACCGCCAAGCCCGATTGTGTCGGATGTCGGGGCAGCGATTGCGTGGCTAGAAAGCCGGCTCGGTTAAAGAGCGTCGCCTTTTCGGCGCGGGCGCAATACATGGACGTGATCGGAATCGTAAAGCGCTGAATCCCGGAACTCATCCGGCGCGAGCACCGACCCCACAAGGATCAACGCGGTACGCGTAATCTTTGCGGCACGGA
>MEHZ011635535.1_pt1 | contig 10161 bp, 7 predicted proteins | sample 897221 | NCBI WGS metagenome assembly MEHZ01 (sample SAMN05514161, study PRJNA337945) | marine metagenome | isolation source: marine surface water | place: Arctic Ocean | collected 2007-12-13 | reverse complement strand
TGCCGCAAGCGGGGCCGGTCGACTCGGTAGCTGACGAGGTCCAAGGAGAGATCAACACCGCCCAAAACAAACAGTACAAGGCTTTCGCCAATCAGAGCAGCGGAGATCTCGAACTCTGGAACAACAACGGCTAATAGACCTCAACAGACAACACAGCGCAGGCCCTAGGAATCTTTAAGCCAAAACCACACCGGCGCCGGACCGCCAAACTCTCCTAGCCACGCCACCGCACACCGCCACATCATGCGGTGAAGCACATTACGCCGAGGCAGTCGCCATCGCTAACGCAATCTTCACACACGCCGACGACTAAGCCCTCAAACAATTCGCCACACGAATCAACCACATCGCCGCCCACATGTGCGGCCAGCACATAGCCGGGCGACTAGTGCGCCTAGCCAACGTAGAACGCATGGTGCGGATGCGGGCCCAATGGTCAACCCTCGACGACGACGGAGTCATCCAGCCCTACGGGTGGTAACCACGTCCCCTTAGGTCCGCCTCATAGACCCAGGGGGCCGGTCAAAACTATCCGGGGGCCTCTGTTCGTAGACCCCGAACCACCATCTGCGCTCTCGTTCTAGGTGAACGGCGGAGCGACAGAAACATGGGACGCGCAAGTGTTGTGCCAATACCACAACCAAGCGAAAGGTGCGAATTAGTCCCTAGCCACGCGCTGTCGGGAAATCGTCATGGCGAAGCGCCTGAATTCGTCACAGCAGCGTCGTTGGTGCCAAGGGCTGTTTCGAGTCGGGTCATCTCGTTGTGGGTCCGATGTACAGATCGTCGAGGGACCCTCCTGCGCACGGAAAGTAACGGTCGGTGATCCTCTGTGACCAATGCGTCCGTACCTTCACAGCCTCATTAACACAGCCAATCGGGGCGCCGGGCAGAGGCGAAGGGCCTTACGAGCGGCAAATGACATATTGCGGTCTCGTGCAACCGCTGGTAATGGGCGTGCAGTAGTTTGCATCCGTGCCGCTGTCCGACTCACCGATGACCGGGCTCTTCCGGGAGTTGGTGGATCTGGCACTTGCTGATGAGTTGGAGTCGCTCGACTCCGCCGGGCTAGCTGCGGCAGTTTCTGAGCTTGACGCTGCAGAGTTGCCGCACCGGCTTGGTGAACTGACGGCGTCATGGGTTGAGCGTGCGCTCACCGATGTGCCAGGCGAGCATCGCCCTTCGGCAGCACTCGCTCTCAGCGCTCGCATCATGGCCGCCGTTAACGCGGTTGTCGATGGTGAATCGGTCACCGCTGCGGACGAACTCGCTGAACCAATCAGAGAGCTCACCGCTATCGAGAAGGTTGATCCGGCTGGCAACGTGATTCCGATTCGTCGGCCGTTGACGCCTATTGGTGATTCGGTGCTTCTCACTAACGCGCGGGGTGAGCCGGCGTTGATGTCAGAGATCGAAGCCGAGATCGACTCGGCGGATCGCATCGACTTGGTCCTGGCGTTCATTCGTGTGAGTGGCATCCGCAAACTGATCGAGCCCCTGCGCAAACATGTGGCGGCGGGCAAGCAGCTGCGGATCCTGACCACGACCTATACCGGGTCGACCGAACCTCGCGCCCTCGACAAGTTGCGTGACCTTGGTGCTGAGATCAAGGTCAGCTACGACACGACCAGCACTCGCCTGCACGCCAAGGCGTGGATGTTCTTCCGCCAGAGCGGGCAATCGACCGTGTACATCGGCTCGTCGAACTTGACGCACTCGGCCCAGGTCGCCGGCATGGAGTGGAACGTGCGGGCCAGCGAAGCGCACAACCCCGACATCGTGCGCTCGTTCGAATCAACTTTCACCAGCTACTGGGCCGACCAGCACTTCGAACCGTATGACCCGGCCGAGTTCGTCGATGCGGTCAAGCAAAGTGTCTCCGCTGACAGCGACACCATCGACCTAACACCGTTCAACGTCAAGCCCTATCCCTTCCAGCGTGCGATCTTGGAACAGCTGCAAGTCGAACGTGAGCGGGGCCGGCCTCACACGCTGGTCGTCGCTGCCACCGGTACCGGCAAGACGGTCATGGCCGCGCTCGACTACAAACATCTGCGGACCCAGCTCGACTCAAACCGGTTGCTGTTCATCGCCCACCGTAAGGAGATCCTGCGTCAGAGCCGCACCACCTTCCGCCACGTACTGCGCGACGGTTCGTTCGGCGAAGAATGGGTCGACGGTCAGACGCCGACGGAGTGGAACCATGTGTTCGCGTCGGTGCAATCACTGGCCGCAAACGGGCTCGAGAACCTGGCTGCGGATCACTTCGACGTGGTCATCGTCGATGAATTTCACCACGCCGCAGCCGCAACCTATGAGCGGGTGCTCGACCGGCTTGAGCCGAGTCATCTGGTCGGCCTCACCGGTACCCCCGAACGTGCAGACGGTCTCGACATCACCCGATGGTTCGGCGGTCGCACCGCCGTTGATCTGCGGCTCTGGGACGCGCTCGAGCAGCAGCTGTTAGCGCCGTTTCACTACTTCGGTATCGCCGATGGCACCGACCTAAGTCGCATCAGCTGGAGCGGTGGTAGTTACTCGGCCAGCGAGCTGACGAACCTGTACACCGGCGATGACATGTGGTTCACCAAGGTGTTGGCAGCCGTCGACGACATGATCGCTGAGCCACGTGCGATGAAGGCGCTGGGCTTTTGCACCTCGATCGACCATGCCGAGTTCATGGCACGCAAGTTCAACGCAGCGGGTATCCCGTCGAAGGCGGTGACGAGCCGCACCGCCCAAGTTGACCGTGCCAACTTCCTGCACGACCTGCGCGACGGGAAACTTGCCGCGCTGTTCACCGTCGACCTATTCAACGAAGGCGTGGACGTGCCCGCCGTTGACACCGTGCTCATGCTTCGCCCTACCGAGAGCGCCACCATCTTCCTGCAGCAACTCGGTCGCGGCCTGCGCAAACACGATGGCAAGAGTGTGCTTACCGTGCTCGACTTCGTTGGCCACCAACGCAACGAGTTCCGGTTCGACCAGCGTTTCGGTCGGCTGCTCGGTCGCACCCGACGAGAGATAGAGAGTGACGTTCAGACGGGCTTCCCGTTCCTGCCAGCGGGATGCGAAATCAACCTCGATCGCCAATCGCAGGAGATCGTGCTCAACAACATCAAGCAGGCGATGCCCGCCACCTTTGCGAAACGGGTCGCCGAGCTGCGATCGCTGGGTGAACTATCGCTGAGGGACTTCCTTGCCGAAGCGAACCTGGACCTGACAGACGTCTATGCCAGCAAGCACTACTGGACCTCGACCCGCCGGAAAGCTGGGCGAGTTGACGTAGACACTATCGATGGCGAGGCGGCCCTTGGTCGGGGCGTGGGCCGTCTGCTGCACTTCGACGACCATGAGCGCATCGACTTCCTGCGCTCAGTGTTCGCTGCTGATGGGCCACTGGCTGCTCGTGACCTGTCGGCGGCTGATCAGGCACGGCTGACGATGGCGTTGCTACCGCTGCTGAACCCCAAGAAGGGTCAATACGGCTCGCTCGATGAGGGACTTGCCGACCTATGGCGATACGACGCCTTGCGTAACGAGCTCGTCCAGCTGATGGACGTACTGGGAGACCGGGTGACACACCTGCATGCGCCGGTTGACATCGACGACGTGCCGTTGCAGACCCACGCCACCTATGCCCGTGAAGAAGTCATGGCAGCGCTGGGTACGTCGACGATCACCGCGCCGGTCAAGCCGCAGGAAGGTGTGTTCTGGCACCGAGCCAGCAGCACCAACGTGTTCTTCGTGACACTTGACAAATCGGACAAGGCGTTCTCGCCGACGACCAGCTATCACGACTACGCCATCAACGACACGCTGTTTCATTGGGAATCACAATCGGTCACCCGCATCGCGAGTGACACCGGTCAGCGCTACATCAACCAGCGGACCGGCGGCACGAACGTGGCCCTGTTCGTGCGCCGGTCAAAGAACACGCCCGACGGCCGGACCCGGCCCTATTTCTTTGCCGGACTCGCCGACTACGTCAGCCACCGCGGTGAACGCCCCATCGCCATCACCTGGGAACTTCGAACACCACTACCCGGCGATACCTTCGCCAACTTCCGAGCAGCGGTGGCGTAGGGCCACTCGATCACTGGTCCCCTAGCGCCTGACGCCGAATTACATGCCAACCGTTTCCCACCGACCAGGTGCACCACCCGGTTCCGACAGGGTGCGACTGCGGCCAGATAGAGCGATTCGTTCTGCATCGCCTTCCAGCTCTGCAGTTCGTCGGATTCTTCGAGTCGATTGTCAGTTAGCAGCAGAAGCTCCTCGGCCGCGGTTCGATCAGCGACGGTGGGAGCGCTACCACCGATGCGTTGTGGGCTCAACTCGGAGGACAATAAGCGTCTCACAAAGCGGGTGTGACTCACTAGGCAGCAGCAATGCATCTGGGCCACAACTAGGCACGCTCTGGAATCGAAATAAATCCCTTTGGCTCCCCGTTTGGCTCCCCGACGGCCTTAAAACGCAGAAATGGCGGACCTTGCCGAAGCAAGATCCGCCAGTTTCCAACGATTTTTGGAGTGCGCCATGAGGGACTTGAACCCCCGACCCCCTGCGCGTCATGCAGGTGCTCTAGCCAACTGAGCTAATGGCGCCGGAGCGCCCGAGGTTAGCAGAGAATGACCGCTGCCCACCCTAAATGTCGCAGTCGAATTTGATTGTTTGTTCTGTCGGTCAGCTTCGCTTGGCAAATGGTGCGGCGAGAACACCTAAGACGCCGCCAGCACCAGTGACCCAGAGCCCGATATCGCCGTTGGTACTGATGACGTCACCAGTCGATGCACGCCCTTCGGCTTGCCACTGTGCGGCGTATCGATTGCTGAGATCGCCAATGTCGATCATGCTGAAAACCACGGTTCCCACAATCACGGCGCCTCCTAGGAATGCCAGAACCACCCAGTTGGTCTGCTTCGGCACGCCCATGAAGAACAAGATGCCAGCCAGGATCAACACGCCACCGGCGACGGCAGTGATCAGGCCGCTGGAGTCAAAGCCGGGGACTTCGATGATTGCCTTTTCGACACCATTAATGCCGGTAACAGCGCCCTTGCCCCACTGCAACAGGCTGCCAGCGACGGCAGCTGCGCCACCGACCAAGGCGATCAGGCCCGATGTTCGGCTGGATGCTTTCGCCGGAGGGGTCGCAGGCGGCTGAGTTCCCATGCCCGGCGCAGGAGGCATACCCGGCGACGGCGCCATGCTGGGCTGCTGAATAATCGTTTGGCCCGAGTTTGCAGCAGGCATCTGCGAACTGGTTGCCCGTGGATCGATTGACTCGGGCGTCGGTGACATACCGTCTTTGACCGCATCGGTCCCAGCTGCGCCTGCACCGGATACGGCAACGCCCGCTGTGTCGCTGCTACTACCTATCGACCCGACGCCAGCGTCTGCAGCAGCCGCAGCCTGGTCACCAACACGGTCTGGCTCCACGGGCAGCCGATCGGCGAGCGATGGTTCCGACGATGCGGAATCTGGATCGGCCGGCTTCACATAGTCGGGGTGAAGCTCCGGTGAATAAAACCGCCCGTCAGAGGCCTTCCACCAATCCGGCGTCTCTTGCTCGTCGCTGCCGTGAGTTGGGGTATTGGACATTTAGCCGCTCCTAGAAAAGCCTCGGAGCGGCCAAATGTAGCCCAGAGCGCCCGATCGGATTTGAACCGATGACTGTACGGCTTTGCAGGCCGTTCCCTTGGGCCACTCGGGCACGGACGCTTGCGGAGGGCCGAAGCCCGTAGCAGTCGCTTACCATAGCCGGTCCGAGCGGCCGTTTTGGGTTGATATTCGTCACATTTGTGGGGATGATGATCGAACCTGAATATGGAAGGTGATCGGTAGCCCCTACCGTCATGTCGTCGTCTTGTATCCGGCGGCGTTGCGCACCACAATTCACGGCGCCGCTCCAACAAGGAAGTTCATGTGACCAGCGAAGCGAAGTCTTACCACAAGCCAGTCGGTGCAGGTTCAGTATCTTCGGTTGCGCTCGCGATCCCGGCCTATAACGAGGCCGACGGAATCGCTGGTTTCATGACCGACATGGACACGGTCCTCGACGCATGCAGTGGCCAGCACTGGTTCGTGGTCGTCAACGATGTATCGACCGACCACACCGCCCAGGTGCTCGACTCACTCGACGCTCAGCTTGCTGGCGAGCTGATCACCATGACCAACCATCTGAATTCTGGTCATGGCCCCACAGTTCTCAACGCGTACCGACGAGCTCTTGAGACGGGCGCGGAGTGGATCCTGCAGGTCGATGGTGACGGTCAATTCGAGGCCGAAGACATCGAGATGCTCTTTCGCCACGCACAAGCTGGGGCGGCCATCGTCACCGGCGAGCGAGAAGTCCGCTTCGACCCCTGGTACCGCACAGTCGTAACGGGCGCCTTGTCACTTGCGCTGCGGACAGCGTTCAAGGTCAAGCGCCGCGACATCAACTGCCCGCTCCGTTTGTATCGAGCCGACATCTTGCCAGCGATCCTTGACCAGGTCCCAGACGACTCGCTGACGCCACATGTGCTGATGACAGTGCTCGAAGATCGAAGCGGCCATCGTCATGTCGAGATCCCGGTGCAGCACCGCCCGCGCCGTGGCGATACCGAGGTTGGCTCTACGTGGGGCGACGCGAAGAACCTGCTGATCCCTAGGAAGCTGATGGTGTTCGTGAAAGACGCCGCCATTCAGCTCGTTGGGTTTCGCCGAGCGCTCTAGCTCCGGCTTAGCGTTGATCCGGGCAGCTCAAATATCGACCTCGTAGGAAGTCATGCTTTCGATCGTCATATCGCGCCAACCAGGCGAATGACCACGACTTGAATCTACCCCATTTAGGATATTCGAACACTTGTTCGTTTTAAAGCGAGATTCAGGCCCTAATTGTCACACCGCTCTGTCAGAGTGGAACACATGGCAGCAGTCTTCGACATCGACCACGGGTTCCGCTCCCGGGCAGTCGCGTCGGTCGATACCGGGTTGGAAATCATCGAAATAGCGGTCTCCACCCTCGGGCCAACTGATGCGGTGGCCCAGTTGCAGCGGGCTCAACGGCGACTGGCCAGTTTCGAGACTCGGGTACTGGCCGAACACATAACGAGCGACGGCAACACTCGCCAAGCCGAGAAGCTGCTGCGCGATTCCAAGTCATCTCGCGGCAGTAAAAACAAGAAACTTGGCCGGGCAAAGGTCGTCGGGAAGAACGCTTCGCTTGGCGACAAGCTTGCAGACGATGAACTCAGCGAAGAACAGCTCGACCTGATTGCCGATGCGTCATCAAAGTCCAACGGTGCGGCAGCTGTCGATGCGGCCTTGATCGAGCAGATTTCCCATGCCGATCCCGACGCAGGCCGCTCGATCAAAGACGACTGGTTAGCGAACCGAGCCACGGCTGGCGGCACACAATCTGAGCACGAACGCCAACGAGCGCTCCGCCGAACCCAGTCCTTCACTTCGAAGAAGTCCGGGCTCGACGTAACGAAGGTCGAAGGCGATGGTGTCTCCCAGCAGGCAATCCAAGACGCCATCCGTGCACGTTCCAAAGAGATCTTCCAGCGCGACGGAGGCCGTGATCTTGGCTCGGCCCACCCCCGCACCCGAACACAACGAGAATATGACGCGACCTACGAACTCATCTGTGGCGTGACGACCCGGCCCGACGGCAGCCACGACAAGGGCGACGCGGCCTCGGCTTCACCAACTGCTGGTTCACGGCCTCGCATCGTGGTCGGACTCACCGTCGACGGATTCATCGGCAATGACCCTGCACAGGTCGCCCGACAGATCGGACTAGGCGTTATTCCCGCTTCGGTTGTCGCCGACTACGCCGAACACGCGGACATCTTCGCCGCCTTGTTCGATCGCCAGGGCGAACCCTTGTGGCTATCACGCATGCATCGCAACGCAACGGCGACCCAATATGTGGCTCTCGTCCTGCGAGACCGATGCTGCGTGCAATGCGGCGCCGCTGCCTCCGAATGCGACGTTCACCACCGCATGCCCTGGCATGCCCCAGGCAAGGGTGCCACCGATCTCGACAACCTCGCCCTGTTATGTCGCAGCTGCCATACTCGGCTTCACGCTGAACAACTCACGCTGTACCGAGACCCTGTCAACCGCCACTGGCGCACCCGAGCCGCAACACCAGATGAACTCCCGCCTCAAAGGCGTACCCATCCCCCGCCACAGCGTGAGTGAGTCAGCTGCAGGTCACGACGCCACCAGGCTGATGGTCGTGCGAGCCGCCGTCTAAATCTGATCCCATCCTTTCCCAAGGCTGCACCCACATTCGATTAACCGCATGCGGGTTTTCCGCGCGTTCTGGGCGTCCTGCTTCGTGCGACCTGTCGCTGTAGCAATCGCGGTGCTTTCATCTCGCTGCGGTCCGACGCAACCACCAAGACCCCGCACCCACAACCAGTCACAAGCCAAAAGCCCATGCACGAGACGCGATACACGATCTCAACGAAGACAGACACAACCACCAAGACCCTGACGGCCCGCTGCTTCGAGACAGCCTGCAAAACGGCGATTGTGCACATGGCGGGCCATGTGCACAATCCGGGTATAGGCGAGAAGCAGGTGATCCTGCGAGAGATCTAGGCAGCTGGGCCGCCACGGTGGCCGCGACCTTCAGGGCGTTCGCCGTTGACCCGGGCAGTTACCCGCTCTTCGATCGAGTCGCTGATTTCAGCCGCACGCTCTGCATCAACGCCGCCAGCAGCGATCTTTGCGTCCAAGCGCATCTGGGCATTGTCGACCAATGCATCGATCACGGTCTGCAGTTCGACGCCTTGAGTAGCTGCAATGTCGGCAACAGACTGGCCAGCTTCACGGGCCGCCTGCAGGTCATCTTCAGAAATACCGAGCACGTCCGTGAGTATCTCGACCTTCTCGGCCCGGCGCTCGGACCGGCCTTCCTGACGCAGTTCAATGCGCTCTTCACGGGTCAGGTCGTCGGCTTCCTGGGCAAAGGCGCTTGGTGCTGCGATTGCGGCACCGCCTCCCAGAGCGATCAATCCAATGAGGCCTGATGCGATTGCTTTCTTCATGATTCTGTTCCTTCGTGGTGGGGGTTTGTATAGCTAGGCGTCACCGCTGCTGCGACGACAACCACCACTCTGAACCCCTTCTTGCAAGGGCACCTGAAGACCAGGCCAGGACTCTGCATGTCTTCTGCAAGATCAAGGTAAGACGCTTTACGCCAGGCTTCGCAAGGCCCAAATATGGGAGTAAAACGCCCTCTATAGATGCGCCAAAACACTATTTCCGACAGCACCGGAGCTTGACCTTGCCGCTTGCCGCTTGAACATGCACCGCGACGATGAACATGCAGCTTGCAGCTTGCAGGTTGCAGGTTGCAGGTTGCAGGTTGCAGGTTGCAGCTTGCAGCTTGCAGCTTGCGGCTTGACCTCGACCATGCAGCTTGCCGCTTGACCTCGACCTCGGCCTTGCCGCTTGACCTCGACCTCGGCCTTGCCGCTTGACCATGCAGCTTGCCGCTTGACCTCGACCTCGACCTCGACCTCGACCATGCAGCTTGCCGCTTGACCTTGCCGCTGTAGACAAGCCGCACCTGGGTCACATCGAGCTCGATGCCCTGTTCCACCTGCGGGGACCGACACAAAGTCCAGCTGACGGGTTCCAGACCAACCCAAGCGGCGCCACGTGCGACGCGGAACGCACCAGCACCGGGCGCCCACCTGTGGAACTGTCGATCATCAGGTGGGCCCCTGAATCAGAAGGCCGCCGACACCACCGCGTGGCTTGAGATGGTGTCGGCGGCTCATCGTGCGTGCAGCCACCTGGCGCACGCTGCCACAGGCGATCACCCGCAAGGACTTGTGGAGCCGAAACAGCGAGCGGCTCACCAACTTGCGCAAATGAGATCCCAAGGAGAACATCATTGGCTGGGCCTTAGTGAAGTTTGCTGGTTATCGCGAACACAACCTGATGTCGATTAACGACACCACAGCGCATCGCCCCCGTGCGTCGCCATAGTCCATCGCCACAGCGCATCGCCCCCGCGCATCGCCACAGTCCATCGCCCCCGTGCGTCGCTCCAGTGCGACACCACAGTCCATCGCCCCCGTGCATCGCCATAGTCCATCGCCCCCGTGCATCGCCCCCGTGCATCGCCCCCGTGCATCGCCCCCGTGCATC
>MEHZ011444405.1_pt1 | contig 10170 bp, 12 predicted proteins | sample 897221 | NCBI WGS metagenome assembly MEHZ01 (sample SAMN05514161, study PRJNA337945) | marine metagenome | isolation source: marine surface water | place: Arctic Ocean | collected 2007-12-13 | reverse complement strand
TACCTGGACCGGCGCAAGTGGCGGTGACGAGTTCACGATGGTTGACCAGGAAAGCGGCGGTTATTCGTTCTAGTTCAGCAATTTTGATGATCACCGCCCCGGCAGCATGCCGGCTTCGGCGGCCCCGATACGTTTGTCGGCTGGGGCTGGGTAAATCACTGGGAAACCGGCGAGCGGTCCGTATGACGATTCGACGTTCCGCAGATTTCGCCATTGCCCCGCCTGCCTCAACAGGGTGAAATGGCGTATGGAAGATCGATCTACCGTCATCGGCTATATTGTCGTCATTACCGCGGCGCTTGCGTTTGCCGGCAATAATGCGTTCGCCGTCCTGACCTACGAAGGCGGGACCACGCCGCTTACGCTCGTCACCATTCGAAATGTCTTCACCCTGATCGCCCTGACGGCGCTGATGATGATTGCGCGCCGCACCATCGCCCTCCCCCGGCGGGAGCGCAACGCCGCACTTGGGTTGGGCGTGCTCAATTCGACGATGGCATTCTGTCTGATGTCGGCCTTCGACCATATTGCCGTCGGTCTCGCCGTTCTGATTTTCTACCTCTATCCGGTGTTTACAGGGCTTGGCGCCTGGCTGATGCGCCAGGAAACCCTCAACCGGGGCATACTTGTCGGGTTGGTCGGGAGTTTCGCGGGGCTGGCGCTGGCGCTTGGCGATACCGGCGCGACCGCCAGTATACTCGGGATGGGACTGGCCGCTGCCGCCGCCCTGCTGATGACCGGTGTTATCCTGCTCAGTGCCCGTGTCCTGCAAACCGACAATGCACGCTCGGTCACCCTGCATATGCATATTTCGGGATCGTTGATGTTCGTCGTGATCAGCCTGATTGCAGGCGATTTCTCACTGCCGCAAACGGACCGCGGCTGGGTCGGCCTGATTGCCGTTCCGGTGTTTTATACGATAGCCGTGGCATCATTCTTTGCAGGTATTGCCATGATCGGTGGCGTGCGCACGTCACTCGTCATGAATCTCGAGCCCATTGCCAGTATAGCGCTCGGGTTCATCCTGCTATCTCAGGTGTTATCCGAGCGCCAGCTCCTGGGTGCCGCGCTGGTGATCCTTGCAGTAACAGCTGTCAAATGGCTTAGCGGTAAAAAAGCCGCTTCCTGACACGCCGATACACCGGTTTTGAACTACATTTACTAAAAATTTGCACTTGGCCTTTACTACACGGGGTATCTGAACACCGGATTCTATATCCCGTACCACGTCAGGACCTTACCGCCATGCAATTCTTCAGTAATTTTTCTGTCGCCAAGCGCCTTTATCTCCTGAATTTAGTCGCCGCAATTGGCCTTATAATTCTCTCTGCAATAAAGATTTATCAGACCACGCATGACCTGAAAGCCCAAGCGGATTCAGAACTGAAGCACCTGACCGAAACGGCGACGACCCTTATCGCCGGTTATCGCGAACGGGCGAAGAGCGGCAAAATGACCGAAGCACAGGCCAAGACTGCCGCCGCGGCCGCCGTTTCCAAGATTCGTTATGAGGGCAAGGGTTTTTCGGTCGTTGCGACCGAGGTCAAATCGCTCGCCGACCAGACCGCACCGGCAACGGAAGAAATCGGCGCCCAAGTATAGGCGATTCAGTCAGCGACCAAGGGTGCCGTCGCAGCTATCGGTAGTATCTCGACCACGATCGATCAGGTCAGCGGCATCTCCTCCTCTATCTCCGCCGCCGCACCGAACAGGGTGCATCGACCAACGAGATCGCGCAGAGCGTTCAGCATGCGGCCACAGGCACACAGGAGGTATCCAGCAACATCGCCGGCGTCACGAAGGCCGCGTTCTAAACCGACGGTGCGGCGGAAGACTTGCTCGAGGCGACAAAGGAACTCAATCAACAAACCAATATTCTGCGGAATGCCGTGGACGGTTTCCTTGAGAAGATCAAAGCCGCCTGACACCAAACTATCAGACGACACACGTTAACAGGCCGCCTGTTTTCATGTAACACGGTCCCCGGTGGCGCTCTTGCACCGCCATCTTATCCAATCCACACTCCGCAGATCACATATCTACGGAGGCGACGATGACCAAGAAAATCGAACATATACACTGGCCCGATGCGCCCGACATGTGGATGCCTTATGCGCCCGCTATCAAGGTCACCGGCGGCACGCACGTGCATCTTGCCGGCGCGACGGCGGCACCAGTTTATCACCACCACCCGCACCGCCCCGAAGAATTCGATTCAATGCCGACCGATATGGAAGGCCAGACCCGGGCGGCGCTCGAAAACCTTAAAAAAGGTCTCGATGCCGTAGGCGGGACGTTTGACGACATCGTCACCGCGTCGCGCTATGTCACCGATCTGACGGATCAGGATTCGATGAACGTTGTCTGGGCGGAATATTTCGGCGATGCCAAACCGGCAACGACGACCGTTCAGGTCGTCCAGCTTGCAACCGATCCCCGCTGCCTGATCGAAGTCAACGCCATCGCCGTTATCTGACGCCACTCTGCGCGTCACGCCGACTGATCAAGGGTCGACAGCCCCAAAAGGAACCGACATGTATCTTTCGCCCCGCGGCAAGCCTGCCTTCCCGCCTGCGCCCGAGCCGACCGAAGGCCAGAACTTCGTCGTCGACAAGGACCTCAGAAGCTGGCTCGAAACCAATGCCGACGTCGTCACGGTTATTAAAAAACCGGTCGCGGTAGAGCATATCGGGGCGCTGTCGGCACAGAGCGAGGGACCGATCGTCTTTGAGAACATCATCGGCAAACCGGGTTACCGTGTGGTCGACATGCTGGTCAAACACCGGAACCTGCAAGCCCGGGCACTTGGCGTCGCAGAGGGAGATTTCCTGAAGACCCTCGCCCACCGCCTGCGTCAGCCGCCCCGCGGCGTCATCAACGTGCGTGCCGGCCCGGTCCGCGAAGTCATCCTTACCGGCGACGATGTCGATGTCACCAAGCTGCCGATCTGCTACCAGTCGGATTCAGATCCCAACCCGATGATGACCTGCATGAATTTTGTCAAGGATCCGGTCACTGGTCGTTACAACGTGATGAACGCGCTGACCACCCTGACCGGGCCGAATGAGGGTTTCAGCCTGTTCATATCGCGCGACACCGCCGTCATATTCCAGAAATATGCCGAGATGGGCGTAACCGAAATTCCCATCGCCTATGTCGCGGGCCTGCCGCCGGCGTTTGAGATCATGGGCAACTTCGCCGGCATCCACATGGATTCATGGGGTGAGACCGACATGTTCGGCACCATCCTCGACCAGGATGTCGAATTCGTGCCATGCGAGACCATCGACATGATGGTCCCGGCCGAAGCCGAGATCGTGATCGAAGGCCTGTTACAGGTCGGCGATATGAAAATGATGGATTGCGGCCCCAACCCGCAGATGTATCACATCCCCGCCATGGTGCCGCAGCCGACCGTGAAATTCACCGCGATCATGATGCGCAAGGACCGCCCCATCTACCGCGCGGTGCAGACCGTGCCCGAAACCGATCACCAGGTGCTGCCGCGCCTGTGCCACGAAGCGCTGCTGTATACGCGTCTGTCCGAAATGGGCGTCGACGTGAAGGACGTGCGCTTTCCGACATGGGGCGGCGCAATGTCGTGCGTCCTCCAGGTCAATGGCGCGCCGCGTGAAGGCGTGATCGGCGATGCGCTGATGATGATGATGAGCACGCCGCTCAATAACGGCAAGCTCGCGGTCGCGATCTCCGACGATACCGATATCGACGATCCCGGTGCTGTCTATCACGCCGTCGCCACGCGCTGTAACCCGGCCGAAGATATGGTCGTCGTCAACAAGACCCGTGGCCATCCGGGCGATCCGTCCGGCACGCCGATCCCGGGCGACGCGTTCAACCGCGTGAACGGCAAGCTTGGTATCGATGCCACGATCAAAAGCCGTCTCAACCTGGCGGATTTCGAGCGCACATGGCCAAAAGACTGGTTCGAAAAGGATTTGAAGGATTATCTCGATGACGATTGAAAGCTGCCGCGCAGAAGTTGAAGGATACGACGTCCATTACTGGGAAGGCGGTGCTGGCTTTCCCATCCTGATGATGCACGGTGTCGGCCCCGGTACATCGATCATGGGCAATTTCGAACCTACAATGACGCCGCTGGCAGAACGCTATCACCTGTTCGCCACCGATCTGATCGGATTTGGCGACAGTGCGCGCAAGACTGACGCGCCGTTTTTCGATGTCGACCTCTGGGTACGTCAGGGTCTCGCGCTGCTGGAGAAACTACCCGACGGCCCCTGCGGTGTGGCCGGGCATTCGCTCGGTGGCGCGCTGGCGCTTAAGATCGCCGCGGCAAGCGACAAGGTTACCCATGTGCTGACCAGCAGCACCGTCGGCACGCCGTATACGCTGACGCCCGCCCTCGACGCGTTCTGGTCGCTGCCCGCAGACCGGGCCGAACTGCGCACGGCGATGGAAGCCATGATGCACGACCCCGCAGCCGTCACCGACGGCATGATCGAAGGCCGCTGGGATATGCTGGCACAGGACGGCTATGCCGGGTATTTCGGCGACATGTTCGCCAAGCCTCGTCAGCGCTATCTCGATTCAGGTATCGTCACCGATGCCGAAATCGCTGCGCTAGACACCAAGAACATCTCGATGATTCACGGCACCGACGACCAGCCCTGTCCGGCAGAGCTGACCACCGTAAAGCTTGGCGAACGGCTGCCCCATGCGACAGTCGAACTGATCGACAAATGCGGCCACAACCTGCCGCGTGAATTTACCGACAGATATATGGACGCGGCCACGGCGCTTTTCGGCTAGCCCACCCCCGGCTCAACGCTTTTCGACGCAACGTATTCGATTCCCCGATCGGCCGACGCCTGGCCGGGGGCGATGTTGCCACTCTTCGACCTGGAACTTGGGGGTATCGCGATCATTGCGCGCAGAGGGTTACGCAACCCAGAAACGGCGGCCTTCGGGCCGTCGTTTTTTTTGGCGCCGGGTAATGCTAAGATTTCAATACAAGAATTCATAGCATTCACAGGAGACGCCCCGCATGACCGCCCTTCCGCCCGATATCCACGGCACGCTCGTCGAAGACACCACCATCGCCGCAAGCGCGGGCTGGAGCCGGGTTGTCAAAAAGGGCGAGATGATGCGCATCGTCGATCTGGCGGGAAAACAGGCGGTCGATTTCCTGTGCTGGAATGCCCACGACCATGAAGACCGCTATGCCGCCGCCGATACAATGAAAATCAACGACACCGGTATCTTCCTCACCACCGGCACCACCTTCTATTCCGTCGGGCTCACGCCGCTGATGACGATCACCGCCGATTCCTGCGGCTCACACGACACCATCGGCGGCTGCTGCTCGGCCGAGCTGAACAAGTTCCGCTACGATGTCGATAACCAGACCGGCTGCCGCGAGAACTTCATCACCGAAATAGCCAAGGTCGGCATGAGCAAACGCGACATGGCAGCGAACATAAACTTCTTCATGTATGTGCCGGTCAGTGCAGACGGCCAGATGGACATGGGGCCCAGCATCTCAAAGCCCGGCGATTACGTCGACCTGCGCGCCGATCATGATGTGCTGGCCGTGATTTCCAACTGCCCGCAGATCAACAACCCGGTCAATGATTACAACCCGACGCCGGTGCAGGTGACCGTCTGGCAGCCCGTATAACAAAGGGAATTTCGATGCCTAAGATTCTCAGCGACACAGAGGTAAACCAGTTCTGGAATGACGGATACGTCACGCCGTTCGATTGTCTTACCGCCGACGAAGCCGCGGAGTGCCGGCGCAAGCTGGAAGAATTCGAGGCTTCGGTCGACGGAAAGATCGACAAGCATATCCGCATCAAGTGCCACCTCGCCTTCAAATGGCTCGAAGATATAGCCCATCACCCAAAAATTCTCGACGCGGTCGAGGACTTGATCGGCCCCGATATCCTGCTCTACCTGTCGACCTTCTGGTTCAAGGATGCACGCGATGGCAAGTTCGTCTCCTGGCATCAGGATTCCGCCTATTACGGGCTCGATCCGCATGACGTGATCACCCTGTGGCTCGCCTTTACCGACGCGAGCCCGGAAAACGGGTGCATGAAGGTCCTGCCGGGCAGCCACACATGGCCCGACCAGCAGCATGCCGAGACCTATGACGAGAACAACCTGCTGTCGCGCGGCCAGACCATCGCCGGGCTGAACGAGGACGATGCCGTACTCATGCCTCTAAAGGCCGGCCAGTTCTCGATGCATCACGAAAGACAGCTTCATGCGTCCGGTCCGAACGTCACCGACGACCGCCGCATGGGCATGTCGTTCACCTTCCTGCCGACCCGCGTGAAATGCGTCCTCGATCGGCGCTCGGCTACGCTAGTGCGCGGCACGGATGAATTCAAAAACTGGGCTGAAGACCCAAAGCCACGCTATGATCTCGACCCAGTCTGCATGGAGACGATCCAGCATTGGATAAAGGCTTATGCGGATCCGGATGTGCCGCAGGAGGCGGTGCGGACTTAATGACCACAACCCGCGATCCGAGTAAAAATTCACAGATCATCGGCCGGTTGGCCTCTCCTGTCGGGAAACCGATGGTGCCTTCCGGGGTGAAATATCCTCCTGTGTTTATGGTCGAGAATTAGCCACGGCAATAGATGAGCGCGATCGCCACGCACTTGACAGCGGCAACCCTGCAGCGGGACACTTCGTTAGCAACCTAACAATGCCAAACAGGGACAGGTAGCGTGGCCGGAAAAGCACCCGCTAAATACAAATACAAAACGCTCCTGGTCGAGTTCGACAAAGGGGTCGCAATCCTGACCCTGAACAGGCCTGCAAATCGCAATGCGATGAACCCGGCGCTGGGGCAAGAGATTACCAATGCGCTGGAACGCCTGCGCAAAGACGCCCGGTGCAATGTGCTGCTGATCACGGGCGCGGGCGAGTCATTCTGTGCCGGCATGGATCTCAAGGAGTTCTTTATCGAACTGCAGGATCGCCCGGCCGATTACGACCGGGCGCACCGGGTCGCGGTAGAATGGCGCGGCCGCACGCTCCGGCTGTTTCCCAAACCGACCATCGCCATGGTCAACGGCCATTGTTTCGGCGGAGCGTTCACGATCGTCGAAGGCTGCGATCTCGCGGTTGCCGCCGAAGACGTGAAAATGGGCCTCAGCGAAATCAACTTCAAAATGTTTACGGGAGGCAGCGTCGGCAAATCCATGGGCAACCTTTTGCGGCCACGCGACTACATGGTATACGCCCTGACCGGACGCCCGATGAACGGCAACATCGCCGCCGATATCGGCTTCATCAACTAAGCCGTTCCGCGCGCAGAACTGCGCGAAAACGTCATGGCGCTGGCCCACGAGATCGCCGCGAAAGACCCGTCTGCGTTGCTAGCTACACGCGATATCTATCGGCTCTTGATGGATATGGAATGGGACACCGCAATGAATTACGCCTCGGCGCTGCAGGCTTGGCACAACCAACGCCAGGGTAATGCTTTTCGCGAAGAAGGCATCGGTGATTTTCTCGACAAGAAATACAAACCCGGCCTTGGCGGACATGAAAGGCAACCGGCGGATCGATCGTCAATGTTGCATCAACCTTCGGCATTATCGGTCATCTCGAAATGCCGGTCTATTGCGCCGCCAAAGGAGGCGTGTTGTTCCTCACCCGCCAGCTTGCCGTCGATTACGACCCAGAGAACATCCGCGTAAACGGGTTTTGCCCCGGTGCCACGCTGTCGCCGCCGGTCAAAAGCTATATCGATTCTGGCCTGGTGGACGGAAAGGCCACCGAGGAGCTTTCCCTTCCCCGCCGCCTCGCGGAATGCAACGAAATCGGCGACGTGGTCGCGTTCCTGGCCTCGGATGCGGCATCCTATGTGCATGGCACGTCGCTGGTCGTCGATGGCGGCCAAACGGTACACTGACGGGGCATTGACGTGCTGCTGGAGGCAGTGCGGCGCGAACGCGGTTTATAGACAGGCGCCCTAGTCATCGACAGAATCCCGATCCGGCCCCTTATCCCCCCGCCGCGTCTGCAGAGCATCACTGAAGGCGGCTGCGAGGATTCCTGTTGGCATAGCAATTAGCGCTATCCCCGCTATTGCGGAAATCGACGCGAATACCTTACCCAGGATCGTGATTGGGTATACATCGCCATAGCCGACGGTGGTCAACGTTGCGACGGCCCACCACATCGCCCGCGGAATACTTCCGAAAGCTTCCGGCTGCCGCCCTCCTTCAACGACGTATAAAACCGTCGCCGACACAATCAGCAACACGACAGCCGCACAAAAACTCAAGGTCAACTCGTGGCGCCGCGACCGGACGGCCACGACGATGTAATTCATAGCTTCTGAGAACCGTCCCAGCCGCGCCAGACGCAATACCCGCAGGAGGCGGAACAGTCGAAGCATAAAAGCCTCGTTACCCCCAAAGGTGATCAGGATTGGTGCAATAGCGAGAAGGTCCAGAATTGCCGCCGGGGTCCGTGCGTAGCGAAAGATCCCCGAAATACCATCCTTGAATTTCGGGTTCTCATTAGCCACCCACAGACGGATCACATACTCCACAAAGAATATGAACGTGAACCCCCACTCAAGGTATAGAAACAATGTGCCGGCGACCGATAACAGGGTCACCTCGGTTTCAAGTATGGCGGCGAGTGCCGAGAAAACAATTAATCCACATAACAATTTGTTCGTCAGAGACAGCCCGGGAGCCGACCGTGCCGTTGGCTCCAATGAAATATAAATCCGCTTGCGCAACTCGTGAGCCATAGCGGCATTCTCATCCGGGCGGCCACCCAAGGTCAATTGCGGGAGGCAGGAAATTTGGTCTATCCAACCTGACGACGCCTGGTCCAGGCGCAATGAACACGTCCAACATTGCACGATGTGCATCCCTGAGCGGCTCAGTCTTTGGAAAACGGAAGGAAGGAACAATTGACGGCCCAGCGTGGGTCGAGCCGGTGTTCATCGAGTGCATCCAGCGCAGGATCCTATCGTTCCCTCCCCCGACCCGTTCATGGTCAGGGTTTGCGGACCTCATCGCGCGCGATAAACAGCGTGCTGCCGACGATGATGGCACCACCGATGAGGGTCCAGGTGTCTATCGTCTCACCGAACAGCAGGTACCCGATCAAGCCAGCATAGATCAGCCGGACATACTCGAACGGCCCGATAGCATTCGCTTCGCCGATTGAAAATGCCCGCACGAAACAGATCATGCCGATCGTAGTGCCGACGCCGATCAGGCCGATCAGCAACCACTCCGCGCCGATCGGAGTCTGCCAGAACCAGATTGCCGGCGGTGCCAGCAATGCGACCCCGCCGATATGGTAGTAAAACAAGATCCGGTTCGGCGGCTCCGTCGGGGCCATCAGGCGGATCATGATATTGGCAAAAGCCATTGAGAGCGCGGCGCCGATCGCGATCATTACGTAGGGGTCGATCACGCCCGCGCCGGGGCGCATCATAACGACCACGCCAGCAAACCCCGCCACCGTCGCCAGCCATCGCCGCATCGACACAAGCTCCGCCAGGATGAACACGGCGGCGACCGTCGTAAACAGCGGCTTTGAGAACCAGAATGCCGTTGCATCGGCGAGCTTCAGGTTCACCACGGCAATAAAAATGCCGGTCTGCCCGATCGTCGCAAGAAAAAGCCGGGTCAGGTGTAGACCCCACCTTTTGGTCTTCAGACCTGCCGGGCCCATCCGGCAGAAAATCGGCGCGAGCAGCGTGATACCGACCACATAGCGGAAGAAGCTCAGCTCGAACGGATGGATTGTCTGCCCCAGGGTCTTGATCAAGATATCGGTCAGCGCCAGTGCCACTGTCCCGGCCGATATCCAGATGATGCCGCGCAGATTGCCCGGCAGAAGCAGCCACGCGCCGGTGAGGCGGGAAATCAGGGTCGGTGAATTCACGAAGGCTAAAACGCTTTCCGGGGCCGAGATATCCCACCGGCCCAATCTCAGAGGATGGTGCCGGAGGAATGATGCCAGGGCCATAATGGCAAGCCGCCGGAACCACATAGCTCCGGCTTGTCGGCAGTCTAATCTGCCGGCTTGTCGCCAGTCTAATCTGCCGGAAAAAAATTGGCGACCCCAACGGGATTCGTCACCATGAAAAGAAAAAGCCCCAGAAAGGCCACATTTCTGCCTTTTTAAAACCTATTTTGTCAC
>MEHZ011678663.1_pt1 | contig 10171 bp, 6 predicted proteins | sample 897221 | NCBI WGS metagenome assembly MEHZ01 (sample SAMN05514161, study PRJNA337945) | marine metagenome | isolation source: marine surface water | place: Arctic Ocean | collected 2007-12-13 | reverse complement strand
AGAAAAAAAAAAAATGATATAAAAAACAAAAATTACTAATATTTATAATAAAACTAAAGATGAAATTAGAAGCTTTAAAGAAAATTTTAAAAGAAACAGTTAGAGAAGTAATACAAGAAGAGTTAAAAGATATACTTTTAGAGGCAGTAAAATCCCCAAAAGTAATTACCTCTACTCCTATAATTGAATCTATTACAGCAACACCACCAACTCCCTCAATATCAACACCAACAATGTCAGCTGAAGAGCAACGTAATGCTTACAGAAATATATTAGGGGAAACAGAAACAAAATTTACAAGTAATAGTGCTCAAGCCTTTAGACCTAATCCAGGAATGGATGTAGCTAATGGGTCATTACCTGATGGAACTGTAGGTATGGATCAAATACTTGGATTAATGAATACTAATAAATAACAATGGTTCAAATAATAAATAATGCTTTTCCAACAATTAATAGTGGTAGTGCTGCTTTAGGATTTAGTTTTCCATTATCTGGACCTGCAGTATTTAACCCAACATATACTATTAAAGAAGTAGTAAAAACTAATTTACTTAATTGGTTATTAACTAATGAAGGAGAAAGAGTATTTAGACCTAATTTTGGTGCTAATTTAAGAGCTTTATTATGGGAAGGAATTAATAATGGAACAACTTCTGCTTTAGAAGAAAGAATACAGGATAATATTTCTTCAAATTTTCCAACTGTAGAAGTTAAAAAAGTACAATTTGATAACCAACAAGATAGAAATACTATAAACTTTACATTAGATTATGAAGTTCGTAATATTGGACAAACAGATCAACTTAATATAGAACTACAATAATGGCAAATTTAAATAGAGAAATAACATATACTAATAGAACTTTTAATACCTTTAGAAATTCATTAATAAATTATTCTAAAACTTATTTTCCAAATACTTATAATGATTTTTCACCGGATTCAACTGGAATGTTATTTATTGAAATGGCTTCATATGTGGGGGATGTATTATCTTTTTATTTAGATAACCAAATACAAGAAACATTTATACAATATGCAAGACAAGAATCAAATTTATTTGATTTAGCTTATATGTTAGGTTATAAACCAAAAGTAACAACAGCAGCCACAGTAGATATATCTTTTTATCAACAACTCCCAGCTATTTATGATAATATTACAAATACCTATTTACCTGATTTTGATTACACTTTAAAGATTCCTGCAAATACTCAAGTAACAGCAACTACAAATACAAATGTAAAATTTATTATTGAAGATGCAATAGATTTTTCAGTTTCATCATCCCAAGATCCATCAGATATTTCTGTTTATAGTTTAAGTGGAACTATACCTGATAGATTTTTAATTAAAAAAACAAGAACAGCAATTTCTTCAACAATAAATACTACAACAGCAACATTTACTACTCCTTCAAGATTTGCTACAACAGACATAAATGCTTCTGACATTATAAGCGTATTAGATGTATTTGATAGTAATGGTAATGAGTGGTATGAAGTAATGAATTTATCGCAAGATACAGTGTTTACTACGGCAATTAATGCAACATATACGGACCCTAATGCTGTACAAGATGATGCACCTAATTTATTACAATTAAAACAAGTACAAAGAAGATTTACTTCAAGATTTTTAAATTCAACAACATTACAATTAGGATATGGTGCTGGAACAGTAAGTGACACAGATGAGGATATAATTCCAAACCCAGATAATGTAGGAACAGGTTTAGCATTTTCTAAAAATAAATTAACTGCTGCTTACTCCCCACTAAATTTTATGTTTACTGATACTTATGGTATAGCTCCTGCTAATACAACATTAACAATAAGATATTTAACAGGAGGAGGATTACAATCTAATGTAGAATCGGGGGCATTAACAGAATTTGATGCTACAAATGTAACATTTACAAATCCTAATATATCAAATTCAACATTAGCAGCTGTTATTTTTGAATCAGTAGCTACTAACAATATCTTAGCAGCTGATGGAGGACAAGGTGCAGATACTATTAATGAAATAAGACAAAATGCTTTAGGTAATTTTCAATCTCAATTAAGAACTGTTACTCAACAAGATTATTTAATTAGAGCTTTAAGTATGCCTGCTAATATAGGTACTATTGCAAAAGCATACATTCAACCTACAAAAGTAGCAGAATATGGTTTAGGTGAATTACCTACTATATTAGATATGTATGTATTATCTTATGATAGTAAAAAAGACTTAAGAACGGCATCTTCAACATTAAAACAAAATTTAAAAACATATTTATCCGAATATAGAATGATAAACGATTCTATAAAAATAAAAGACGCTTATATTATTAATATTCAAGTAGAATTTGATATAATAGTTTTACCTAATTATAATAATAATGAAGTAATTTTAAGATGTATTACTGCTTTATCCTCACACTTTGAAACAGATAATTGGAATATTAACCAACCAATAATGTTAAAAGATCTTAGTATATTAATAGATAAAATAGATGGTGTACAAACTGTAATGGGTGTAAATATTAGAAATTTATCTGGTGTTTCTAAAGGATATAGTAATTATTCTTATGATATAACAGCAGCAACTGCAAATAGTGTAGTATATCCATCTGTTGATCCTATGATTTTTGAATTAAAATATCCTAATATAGATATTATTGGGAGAGTAGTACCACTATAAAAATAAAAATATGAAAAGTCTATTAGAAATATATAACAGTCAAAATAAATCTCAACCAATAGATGGTACTCCTATAGATGGTGGATCTACAAATGATCCTTCATCTAATTTTATTCAAACATATTCATCAGAAAATCCTTACTATACAACTCAAGAAGGAATTGTAAGAGCTACAAATGGAGAATCTCCACTAACTGATACTTTAAAAGTAACTTCTTTAGATGTAGAAAATTCAGAAGCAGGAGTAGAACAAGGAGGAAGTGGAGGACCTAATAGAACATCAGCAGCAAATGGTACTAAATCAACTTTTTTAGATGGAGGTGATTATAAAAATTTAAGATATCCTACAAGGGCAAAATTTATTGATACAATAGAAAATAATGAGGATGCAGGAACTTTAGATACAATAACTTTACAACAATATACTCCTAATAGAACTTATTTAGAAGTATTAGCAGATCCTAGTTTAGAAATTGAAGCTGCAGTTACAAATAATCCTACTCAACCAGCACAAGGTGGTGTACCTACTAATGTTGATGAAAGTATAGTTCCAAAAGATGCAAAACCTTCACTTGATAAATTAAAAAACTTTAATATATAACCCAATGGCAATCTATAAATTATTTCCAGAAAAAGACGCTACATTATATACATTATCTCCTAAAATGAATACAGGATTAGATGAAATGTTAGAAGCTTCAACTTATCTTTTTGATTCTAAAGCTCAAACAAGTAGATATTTAATTAAATTTTCTCAAGATGAAATAAATGGTGCTTATAATAGTTATATATCGGGCTCAGGTGTAAGTTATTTATCTACTATTAATAATGCTTTATCTTATTCTTTTGATACAACTAATGACACATATATAGATAATACTTATAATAATCTTTCTTTAACATCTTCATTAGGAACAGGTAAAGGAGGAAAAGTTAATGTGCAAGTTTCAAGCAATTCAATTACAAATCTTACTGTAACAAATAGAGGTAAAAATTATAAAATAGGAGAAAAACTAACTTTTTCATTAATATCATCATCAGGACAATATGTTACCTCATCTCTTACTTTAATAGGAACTCAAGGTACATTTCAAGAAAGATCATGGAATTCAAGTCTTATTAATTACGCAGCTGTAGTAACAAATTTAAATTCAGTATCATATTTAAATATTTATCCTATTTCTCAAAGTTGGGATATGGGTACTGGAAAATTTGGTAATACTCCTATTACACAAGATGGTTGTAGTTGGTCTTCATCAACTGCTTTAACAGAGTGGTTTGATTCCTCTGTTGTATTTAACTCAAGAACAACTGGTTCTTTTAATTCTTTAAGTGGTGGACAAGGAGGCGGAACATGGTATACAGGATCATTAACTAATAAACCAATTATTCAATCCCAAACTTTTACTTATGCTAATTCTATAGATTTAAATGTAGATGTAACTAATACTGTAGATGTTTGGGTTAGTCAATCTCATGTTTTAGGGGGTGATATACCTAATGAAGGATTTATTGTTAAACAAACATCCTCAGTTGAATTTAAACCATCTGAATCGTTTGCATCAACTTTTAAATACTACTCAGTTGATACTAATACAATTTATCCTCCAACATTAGAAATGAAATTTGATGATTATTATTGGGGAACATCATCTAAATATCCTGTTTTAGATAGAGCAGAAGCATTTATCTCATTATATAACAATTCAGGAACATATTATTCAGAAAGTGTACAAAGATTTAGAATAGCAGCAGTACCACAATATCCAAAATTAGTATTTCAAACATCATCAGCATACTTAACTAGTTATTATTTACCTTCTCAATCATCATATGCTTTAAAAGATACAGAAACTAATGAATATGTAATTGAATTTGATGAAACTTACACTAAAATTAGTGCTGATGAAACTTCAAGTTATTTTGATATTTATATGGGAGGATTAGAACCAGAAAGATATTACACTATTTTATTAAAAACTACAATAGCTGGTACAACAAAAGTATTTGATCAAGATATGATGTTTAAAGTAATAAATGGATAATGGCAAAAATTACACTAAAAGCACAAAGATTTAATAAAAAATTATTTAATGAAACAGTAAATACTGAATTTACTCAATTAAATAACATCATTGATCCTTCATTTTTTGATAGAGACTTAGCTGTATTAGATGATTTTTGGTATTTATATGATAAATTTTTCTTTATTATACCTAAACTTGGATTAGTAGAATCTCATGAGTATCTTGCTAAGAGTAGTGGAGAATATGCTGGTTATAGTCAAATAAGCGAAGAAATACAAGCATTATTAGATGAAATAGCATCATTAAGAGAAGAAAATTTACAATTAATTCAAGATTCTACTAATTTAGAAGGTGCTATAACACCAGAATCAGCAGCAGATAGATTAAAAAGAATAAATGAGATAAAATTTGGAAATAGTAATGTAGCAGAAGCAGATTTAACAGTACAAACAAGAACATAGGATAAAATAAATATAAATGCCAATACCAATTTCATCATCAGCATTTCCTTTAGATGCAGCAGTTTTTCTTCAAGAAGGATTTGAATTAAGTTTAAATTCTATTGTACCCTCAATAGAATTAACAGGTTCATTTACTCCTTTTGCAAGTAAAACAGAATTTTATATTTATGATTCTTCAAAAAATATAATACATACTAGCTTAGATTATCAAGCTGTTGGATCCTATCTTCACCCTGAAGAGGGAACATCAACATCATTAAATGCTTCATCAAGTTATAACCAATTTGAATATAATCCTGCTGAAGATGTTTATAATCAAGGATTTTCATATGGAACTTTTTATGCTATTTATAATTTTATTGATTATGAATTAGGATCAGAAATTAAAGAATTACCATCAATAAGTGCTGACCCTTTAGAACCAATACAATATGATGGTCATCCTTATTTTATAAAAGATATATCTGGAGATAGAACAGAATTAAGAATTCAAAATAATTTTCTATCAGAAACTCAAATAATAAATTATTATAATCAATTTACTACTAAGTTAAATGCTAGAAATGATGCTGATGAGTTTTATGTAGGTTTTGGGGCTAATAGAAATTTTATAGGAGTTAACACAGCATTAGAAGTTCCACAATCAGGTTCTACAGATCCAACTTCAATATTAATTAAATTATATACTCCTCTCCCTCCAGAATATGAAACTAACCAATCAGTATCAATAATTTCAAAAGTAGGAGAATCAACAGCTTATAAAATTGAATTTGATACTAATTTAGAATTTATAGATAATTTATTATCTTTAAAAGGTCCTAATTATAATATAGATTTTAAAGAAAGAATTAATAATTCTACAAATTTTAAAAACTTAGATGCTTTACAAAACCCTACTTCAAATTCTGGAAGTAGTTTTGTTCCACAATCTTCATCTTTATATCAATTTAATACTTTACAAGATAATGATGGAATATTTTTATCTTTAAATTATGGAGATTGGAGTCAATTTATTAAATACTCTTCAGCCGAACAAAGATTAAATAATTTTTATGATAAGATGGTTTCTATTGAAAGTGCATCTTCAGAAATAGCTAGTTTAGATACAATAAAAGGTGGCACAACTGGATCATCTGTATATTCTTCAAGTTTAGGTTTAATTGGGAATAGAATAAATGATATAATTAGTAAATTTGATAGTTATGAATATTATCTATATTATTTAAAAGAAGAAAATTCTTGGCCCAAAGAAACTAAAGTACCAACAAATCAATATCCATATCCTAATTTATCAGTAACATCTTCTATATTAAAAAATTGGTTTGGTACTACAGATGAAATAGGTCAATATTATAATACAGGAAAAAATCAAATATACTCAGCATCTCGTTATGATAATGATAATCAAGATTATTTATATTATTTAATTCCACCTTTTATAACAGATAGTACTAATAATAATCAATATGTTAAATTTATAAACATGACAGGTCAAGCTTTTGACGAAATGTTTATGTATACTGAAGCTATTGAACAAGTTAGAAATACAAATTCATCATTAACTGGATCAGTATTACCCCTTCAATTAGCAGATGAAGTAATTGAATCTTTTGGTTTTGATACTTTTGGTAACAATTTTAATTCAATTGGATTTAATCCAAATAATATTGGAGTACTTCCATCCGCAGGATCAGGTGAAGAATTTATAACACGTTATATTGATATTGCACAAAGTTCAATTATTAATTATTATGATCAAAATGAAACAACTTTAGGATATCTTGTTAACTTAGCAGATCCTGCATACCCATATGCTATAGATAATGCTGGTCAAGAGATTTATAAAAGAATATTTCATAATATGATTTCTCTTGTAAAAAGAAAAGGAACTGTTACGGGATTAAGACAATTAATTAACATATGGGGTGTTCCTAATACAATGCTTCGTATAAGTGAATTTGGGGGTAAAAATAAAGATGATGAAAATGATTATGATTTATGGATGAATCGTTATACATCAGCATATAATTCCTTTAATGTAAAAAACCCAGCACCTGATGTTTCTACTGGAAGTTTTACTACTGTAAATTCTAATGCAACATTTCCTTGGCTACCACTTTATGGAAATTATGTAGAAAATAACTCAGAAAAAATAGCGGTTCCTGATTGGATACAATTGAGATTTAAAACTGCGAGAACAGCAGATGCTACTTCTAACTTTTCAGAATCTGTTTTATTAAAAAGAGGAACAAATGGAGATTTTGGTGGTGGAGCAGGAGCTGAAAGTAGAAATGGAGATTTTGGAATATACTTACACCAATCAGGTTCACAATCTGGATCATATCCAGGAGCTATTGATTCTCATTATAATACTTATGCAAGTATGTCTTTTGTTATATCAGGATCTACAGCAGATGGAGCTACATCTTATAATGGTGGAGCAGCTTATTGTTTTGTAACAGATCCTATTTATTTACCTTTTTATAATAAAGAATGGTGGACTGTACAAATACAAAGAAAAACTCACTTATCAGCATCAAATGAAAATAATAATTTTAATGAGTATGAATTAAGAGTAGGTCAAAATATTTATGAAGGTTATGATGGTAATGAAATAGGATGGGTTGGATCTTCTAGTTTAGAAATGACTGGTACTTTACCCTCATCATCAATGAATGAAGCTTGGAATAAGTTTTATATGGTTGATGATACACAATCTTTAGAACAAATAGCACAATATGTTAATTCTCAAGTAATTTTACCTGGAAATTTATTTCCAAATATATTATCTACAACAACAGCATCAGTTAATAAAGTAGGAAACGGAGGTGATATTTACCCTGCTATTGAGGGTTTTGATTTAGGAGATACTATGTCTGGTTCTTTTCAAGAATTTAGATACTATAGAAGAGCAATATCAGGATCAGCTTTTAATGATTTAGTAATGAATCCTGAATCTATTCAAGGACATGCAGATTCAAATACAGGAGCAGGAAGTTCTTATGATTTATTATCATATAGAGTACCATTGGGTAATGAATTAGAATTTATTGAACCTAATGGTTCAGCATCTCAATTTAATGGTACTACAGGTATTCTACCAGTTCCTTCTCTTTTACAATTTGTATATGGTCAATTACAACCTAAATCATCTTTTCCTTATGGTGACTTTGGGGGTAATAGTGTTGGATCTATACACCCATCAGCTGTAAATTATGTTCAAACTTCATCTTTATTTACAGGTTCATTTTTTAATATCCACTTCCCATATCTTTCAGCTTCTTCCCAACCCATAATACAACCTTATGCTTTAAATTATAGGTTAAGTGCTACAGCATCTTCAGCTATTTCCTCTTCTTATATTTCTCCTAATAATGAAATAAATTATATGGATCAACCATCAGCTGGTATAAGAAATAGAATTAAGAATAAAATTGCAGTAATTGATGGAAATGAATATGGTACAACATTATCACCATTTAGAACAATTCAACAAGAATTTGAACAAAGTGGTAGTTATACTGAAGATTTAAATTCATTAGAAGTTGGTTTTTCATTTCAAAATGAAGTAAATGATGATATAATTGCTACATTTGGACATGGTGTTGTTTCTGATGCTATAGCAGATCCAAGATTTATATCTGAAAGTTCAGATAGATATCCTGAATTAACTCGTATTGCTGATGATTATTTTAAAAAATATGAAGGATTTACTCATAATACTCCTTTATATGATAGTGGATTACCTACTTTAATTGAACAGGAATATGATTATAATAGATTAATTAAATTTTACGAAACATCATTATTTAGAGCAATTAAATCTTATGTTCCTGCTCGTACAAGTTTAAGTACAGGAGTTATCGTAAAACAACATCTATTAGAACGAAATAAAACAGATGCAATATCTGCTTTTAATATTAATAGTGCTATTGCTATTACACCTGAAACTGGCTCTGATAGTTGGGGATATACTAACCAAACAGGATTTAATAGTGTAATTTCAAATAAAAATTTACTTATTTCTTCTAGTATAGGAATGTATTCTTTAACAGGTAGTGCTGGGGGAAGCATTAATAAATTTAATATCCCAACTTCATCAATATCAGACTTTACTCAATCTTGGGATTATACAGAAAATTTTACTGGTCAAATTCTTTCTAATAGTACTCAAGATGAATTTTATAATGGTGAATACAGTGGTAGTAATGTACCAATGATTCCTACTCAATATAACCCTTATAGAATATTTGCTGATGGAAATGATCAAACACCTGATACTGTACTTCCTTCTGTTGATTTTACTCTAGGAGGAGGAGACCCAGCATATTGGAATGTAATTTCTGCAAATACTATAGAAATTAAAACAGGATATACACCACTAACAATTTATCATCGCTGGACAGGATCTTTTCAGAATATACAGATTGGTGAAACTTATGTGTTAAATTATACAGTTTCCAATTTAACGGGTGCTTCACCTAAAGGATTATTATTAAATTATAGAGCAGTATCTCCAAGTCAAAATTGGGTTGGTTTTCAATCAATTGGAGCAAATGGAACATTTAATGTTACTTTTACAGCAACTGATACTTCTATTCCTGGTACATTAGATAATGGAGGAGTATATTTTCAGTCTACTGCTGCTGGACATACTGTAACAATTAAATTTAATTCTATAACTGGAGTAGGAGGATTAGGTCCTAAACATTTCTATCCTAGAGATAGCTTTACTATAGTACCATCACAAAGTCAACTATTTCAAAATTCTCCATATAATCCTATTATTAATAACGTAAGTAGTAGTAGAAAAAATTCATTCTTCTTCGATCAAGATTTTGCACCACCAACCCCAGGACAAGATTTTAGAGAAGGAATACCAACAGATTATGCTTTAACCGTATCTGCATCTCAATTAGGTTTTGAGGGTGCAAATCCAACAAATGATAATTTATTAGAATATGCTCCTGTACCTGATAGTAATTACACAGC
>MEHZ011357984.1_pt1 | contig 10172 bp, 10 predicted proteins | sample 897221 | NCBI WGS metagenome assembly MEHZ01 (sample SAMN05514161, study PRJNA337945) | marine metagenome | isolation source: marine surface water | place: Arctic Ocean | collected 2007-12-13 | reverse complement strand
TGGACTTCTGAAACTCGCTGGTGAGGATGGAGAATAAAAATATCAATGTTGTCACAGCGACGGCAGCCCTCTATCGCCGCTGAACCGGTATCCCCAGACGTGGCACCCATAATGACCACTTTTTCTTGACGCTTTTCTAACGTGTAGTCGAGTAGGTTGCCTAAAAACTGTAGTGCAAAATCTTTAAAAGCCAGCGTTGGCCCATGAAATAATTCAAGAATCCATTCATTTTTGCCCGTCTTCACCAAGGGAGCTATTTCGGAGTGCCTAAAGGTGTCATAGGATTTATCAATAAGGCGCTTTAAATCAGTTTGAGGAATCGCGCCATCAACAAAGGGGCTCATGATATTTAAAGCCAATTCCTGATAACTAAGATCCGCCCAAGAACTGATTTCACTATGACTAAATTGCGGCAGTTGGTCAGGTACAAATAGTCCACCGTCAGGCGCTAGGCCCGTTAAGATAACGTCTTCAAAACTTTTTGGTGCTACACCACCGCGGGTACTAATGTATTTCATTAAACTGTGGCCCTAGTCAAGATTGACGATAATTTATCTTAATTTTGAATGTCGTTTTAGCGTTGATCTAAATATTCAACACGAATGAAATTGACCTGCCCTCGAACCGTTTCCAGTTGCTCGATATGCGCAACGGCCTCGTCTAAGCATTTCTCCTTGGTCACATTGGTCAGGATTATCACATTGACGTAACGCTCTCCTGCAGGTTGCTCACGCTGAATAATCGCCTCAATACTAATCCCAGCATCTCCCATTATTTTGGTGATATTGGATAGCACGCCTGGCTGGTCTAACGCCGAGAACCGTATATAAAAACCCGTTTCGACGTCTTGAATATCTAATATTTTTTGTGCTTTAAGTTGCTCAGAACTTCGCCCAAGAGGTGCTACACGCGAGTCAGAATCAGAATCCATTAGTCGCGCCACGTCAACAATATCTGCTATCACAGAGGATGCTGTCGGCTCTGCACCGGCGCCTGGTCCATAAAACAATGTTGTCCCTACCGCATCAGCATTCACCATTACTGCATTTGATACACCGTTCACACCAGCAATCAATGATCTCTCAGGAACTAGTGTGGGATGCACGCGCAGCTCGACGCCGGCCTCTGTTTGACGAGCCATGCCTAGATGTTTAATCGAGTAACCTAACTCTCTCGCATAGGCGACATCTTGAGGCTCTAATTGGGTAATACCATCGGTAAAAATACCATCCAAAGACAATGGAATACCAAAGGCAATCGACGCTAAAATTACTAACTTGTGGGAAGCATCAATACCCTCTACATCAAAGGTTGGATCAGCCTCGGCATAGCCTTTTTCCTGAGCTTCAGATAACACATCAGAAAATTCTCTTCCCTTACTATCCATTTCGGAAAGAATGAAGTTAGTAGTTCCATTAATGATCCCAGCCAGCCAATTAATGCGATTCGCAGACAGACCTTCACGCAAAGCCTTTACTATGGGAATACCGCCAGCCACAGCAGCTTCATAGGCGACGATTAGGCCACGAGACTCCGCTTCAGAAAAAATAGCTCCACCATGCTCGGCTATTAGCGCCTTGTTAGCAGTGATGACGTGTTTGTCATTCTTCAGCGCAGTCATAACGAGATCAAAAGCGACGGTGGTGCCTCCAATCAGCTCGACCACGACATCAATATCTGGATTGTTAGCGACATCAAATATATCTCGTGTGACATTCACTGCCGTCACGTCACAATTGGGATTATCGCGACGACATCCGACTTGAGCCACCTTAATCTGACAGTTTGAACGTGCATTAATATCACTCGAATTTCGAGCAAGCACATTAAATACGCCGGATCCAACGGTGCCTAAACCACACAAACCTATATTGACCACTCTCACCTTAATTCCTCAGACTATTGACTAAACCCACCACGCAAAAAAAACCACCCTTTCACGGATGGTAATTTTATACTATTTGCAGAATTATTCAGTGTTATTTAAAGGGTTTTGCCTAACTACCCTGAGCCTGAGAATTAAGACCCAGCAGTCTGGCAAAGTCAGCCGCTGTCCGATAACCAGGGAGCATACTGCCATCCATTAAGACTATTGCTGGTGTGCCAGTGACACCCAGTTTCCCACCAAGTGTGAAGTGCTCGGCTACCGGATTATTTTTACAGACTGCAATGGCATCATCATCGCCATTTTTTGAGCGCGTAAGGCTGCCCTGTCTATCGTCTGAACACCAAACTGTGGCTATCTTGTCATAAGAAGCGGAAGGAATACCGCTACGTGGATAAGCAAGATATCTTACTTCGACACCCATGGCATTGAGTTGGGGAACCTCTTTATGCAACTTTCGACAATAGCCGCAATCAACATCTGTAAACACATTAATAATAGCTTTAGGCTTCCCCTCTGACTCGAAGATAATCATGCTGTCGGTCGACATCGTTGCAAACGTTTGTCGACGGGCCACATCCAAGCGTAAATTACGAACATCAGCAAACTGCCCGTTCTTCACTTGGTATAGGTTTCCATCAAAGAAGAAATCACCATCCGCTGAGACGTAGAGAATAGGACCACCTGTTACCTGCACCTCATAAAAACCTTCTATGGGCGCCTTGCCAACGACGTTATATTCTAAATCAGAGCGTGCTGAATTAAGCTTATCGATAATCGTTGTGACGATCGGGTTGTCAACCACGCTAATATCGTCCCAGCGTAATGGTGACAGCTCTAATGTCCCACTTTTGTCGCCCTCGTCACCATATATGCTCGCCGTCACAACCAATGATAACAGTGCAACTAATAGCCTCGACATTGATGCAACCTTCAATTTTTTACTTTGCACTATAGGACCTACAAAAACATTAAAAGAAAAACCTAGATTGCTTCAACACCAGTTTCACCGGTGCGAATGCGAACAACTTCATCCAACGAGGAAATAAATATTTTTCCATCGCCAATTTTACCTGTTGCCGCTGATTTAGTGACAGCCTCGACGACGCTATCAACCATCTCGCTTGAAATCGCAATTTCTAATTTAATCTTTGGCAGGAAGTCCACAACATACTCAGCACCTCTATAAAGTTCAGTATGCCCCTTTTGGCGGCCAAAGCCTTTAACTTCAGTCACGGTAATTCCTTGCACACCAATATCGGCAAGCGCCTCACGAACATCATCAAGTTTAAACGGTTTAATCACTGCAGTAATTAGTTTCATAATCTGTCATTTCCATACCGGTAGTTACCAAGGGCAAAGATACCTGTTTCTGACTAAAATTGCATCCTTACATGATGATAAAGCCGATTGTTTCTAAGTTTTCAGTTTTCATGTGGGCAAAAAAAACCGGGGCTAATAGCCCCGGCTTTTTGTCTGACTGTTATTAACTTCTTGTGCTAACAAACTCAGGATAAGCTTCCATACCGCACTCGGCAATATCGACACCGGTAAACTCTTCTTCTTCTGAGACACGAATACCCATGGTCGCTTTGAGAATGTACCAAACAACGGTACTGGCGCCAAACACCCAAACAAAGATAGTCGCTGCACCAATTAACTGACCAGAGAAGCTAGAGGCATCATTAGTGATTGGGACCAACATAAGCCCTAACAGACCAACAACACCATGCACAGAGATGGCACCAACGGGATCGTCAATCTTCAACTTATCAAGTGCAAGAATACTAAATACCACCAACACTCCGCCCATTGCGCCAAACAAAGTTGCTTGTAGGGCCGTTGGTGTAGAAGGCTCTGCAGTAATAGCCACCAATCCAGCTAATGCGCCATTAAGAGCCATGGTTAAATCAGCCTTCTTGAACAGCAGTTTTGCCAAAATCATAGCAGCAATTAAACCTCCGCAAGCGGCAGCGTTAGTATTCATGAACACAACTGCAACAGCGTTTGCGCTTTCTACTGATGCCGTCGCAAGGACAGATCCGCCATTAAAGCCAAACCAACCTAACCAAAGAATAAATGTACCTAGTGTAGCCATCGGTAAATTAGCACCTGGAATAGCGTTGATGACTCCATTAGAGCCATATTTACCCTTACGAGCACCCAGCAATAAAACGCCTGCTAGAGCCGCTGACGCGCCTGCCATATGAACAATGCCTGAACCGGCAAAATCAGAGAAGCCAAGATCACCTAAGGTATACAATCCAAATACTGCATTACCACCCCATGTCCAGGAACCTTCTACTGGATAGATAACGCCGGTCATAACAACCGCAAATGCCAAAAAGGCCCAGAGCTTCATTCGCTCAGCCACCGCACCTGACACTATAGACATCGCAGTAGCGACGAATACCACCTGAAAGTAAAAATCAGCTGAGGGTGCGTAGGTAGCTGCTTCTTCAGCACCGGTAACACCATCACCAGTAATGCCACTTAAGAAAAAAGCGCCCAAATCAGCGTACATAATGTGGTACCCACAAACCATATACATCGTGCAAGCAACAGCAAACAGCGCGATATTCTTCATTAATATTTCGGTGGTATTCTTAGATCTTACTAGACCCGCTTCCAGCATAGAAAAACCTGCCGCCATCCACATCACCAAAGCACCACACATTAAGAAATAGAAGGTGTCTAAGGCGTACTGTAATTCAAAAATCTCGTTCATTATTTACTCCTTGGTTTAAATAGCTTCAGAACCGGTCTCACCGGTCCGAATGCGAATTGCGTCATCAAGAGGGCTGATGAAAATTTTGCCATCACCAATTTTCCCGGTTGCTGCAGATTTAGTAATTGCCTCCACTGCGCTTTCGACCATTTCATCGGTAAGCGCCACTTCGACTTTAACTTTTGGCAGAAAATCAACCACGTATTCAGCGCCACGGTATAACTCGGTATGACCCTTTTGACGGCCAAATCCTTTAACCTCGGTGACAGTCACACCTGAAACCCCGAGTTCTCCTAAGGCCTCACGAACTTCGTCCAGCTTGAACGGTTTAACAATTGCGGTTATCAGTTTCATTTTTTCCTCCGAATGGGTGGCTAGGGCCACCCATAATGATTAACAGGTTAATGTTCTCTAGAATTTACAGTGCCTTTGAAACAGTCAAAACAAATTCGTTGTCCGCATAATAATCTTCGCTTGACTCAGAAGTGGAGATCCAGCTCAGGTCAAAGCCAAGGCCGACGGCCTCTGTGCTAAGAGACAACGAATAGTCTTCATAGTCGCCCGCATCTGCACGAGTTGCTCCATAGTGCACGCCCAAACTAAATGTTTCGTTTAGCGCCATTCCATAGTCAGCATAAAAATAGTCGTAGTTACCTGAACTTCCATACCAATCGCTAGACGTAGCGAAGCCAATAGTCACATCAGAAAAAGAAACGCTGCCGTACACCTCTTCAAAGTCCCACTGAGTATCATTTGGATAGCCATACATAATATAGCCAAGGTCGTAGCTAACGCTTTCAGAAATAGAACCACCATATCCTGCATAGTAATCAAGCTCTAAACCGCCAGTAGAAGTAAAATCATCAACCGAAGAACCCCAAGTGCCGACGTAGAATCCATTCTCAAAGGCAACGTCAAATCCGCCAGATAGAGCCTCACCGAGTGATTGATCAAATCCGCGGAAAAAATAGTCTGATCCAATAGCGACGTTTCCAGATACTTCCGCAGCCATTCCAGTAACAGCCGTCATCATTGTTGCAGCGCATATTGCCGTTTTTATTGCTTTCATTTGTATATCTCCCAAGATAGTTATGTCATTAAAAAAATAAAGGATTTAGCGTTAATATTCCCGTAGGTATTTTTGATGATGCATATTGCGTGCCAACTATCAAAACTATAAATACAAAGCAATTTGACATGGCCAAAAAGGCTTATCGCATTATTTTGGTGCATAAATTCGTGGGTAGGTGATTCACTGCGCACCAGAATGGCCAAAATAATGGACGCGGAAATCCATTGTCTTTGGTGAGAAATAAGCTGACATAAACATTTAAACACTGAATAATGGGTTTTAACGCGGAGCAATCAAATGAACGCAGAAGATCTATACAATCAATTTCAAAAAAATGTGACTGATACTCTGTCTGGCGCGCAATCAATTAGCGGAGAATTGCAACAGTTACTCCGTGCCGCAATGACGAAGACTATCGCCGGACTAGATATCGTATCGCGAGACGAATTTGATGCACAACAAGCAGTTCTATTGCGCTCCAGAGAGAAAATTGATGCCCTTGAACAACAACTCACTGAACTGGAAGCACTGCTAATCATTAAAGAAAAATAGATCAATGTGATTACAAGGGAATACAAGCTACATACAAGGAGGTATGTTGAATGTCACTAGCTGTCATCAAAAGTCGAGCTAAATTGGGTATCGAAGCACCCATAGTATCCGTGGAAGTTCACCTTTCTAATGGTCTTCCGGCCTTTAACATTGTTGGCTTACCCGAAGCCTCTGTAAAAGAAAGTAAGGACCGTGTTCGCAGTGCCATTATTAATTCTCACTTCGAATTTCCCGCTCGACGTATTACGGTAAACCTAGCACCCGCAGATATTCCAAAGCAAGGAAGCCGTTTTGATTTGGCTATCGCGATTGGTATTCTTGCTGCCTCTGAGCAGGTACCCAGCGATCGACTCAATGATTATGAGTTTATTGGAGAATTAGCTCTCACAGGTGATATTCGTCCTGTGGATGCCGTCCTCCCTTCAGCTCAGCAATGCGCTGAATCTAACAACCAACTTATTATTTCAGAGGAAAATGCCCTTGAAGCCTCTTTAGTGGAGTCCCTCAGCGTCCTGCCCGCCAACCATTTGCTCGAAGTTTCCGCACACCTCCATCAACGGGAGCCTTTGCAGCTTTGGCAGAGAGAAGACAGGGTGACGAATCAATCGACCTTACAATTAAATGACATTATCGGACAACAACACGCAAAACGCGCAATGGAGGTAGCCGCTGCGGGGGGCCACCATCTACTTTTTTATGGGCCTCCGGGAACGGGTAAAACAATGCTTGCTAGCCGGCTATCAGGCATTTTGCCCCCACTATCAAACCAAGAAGCCTTAGAGGTTGCATCGATACACTCAGTCGCAGGCAAAGGTTTACGCCAAGATATCTGGGTTCGCCCTTTTAGATCCCCTCACCATACCGCCTCAGCCGCAGCCCTGGTGGGCGGCGGCGGAATCCCAAAGCCTGGGGAAATCTCTTTAGCGCACCATGGAGTATTATTTCTTGATGAGCTACCCGAGTTTTCCCGGAATGTTTTAGAGGTACTAAGAGAGCCTTTAGAATCAGGCCAGATAATGATTTCTAGGGTCAACGCCCAAACGCTCTACCCTGCCAAATTTCAACTCATTGCGGCCATGAACCCATGCCCCTGCGGGTACCTTGGGTCGAGCCGCTGCGTCTGTGGTATCGACCAGATTACCCGCTATCAACATAAGATTTCAGGTCCACTATTAGACCGCATTGATTTACAAGTTCAGGTCTCTGCCATTACAAATGAACAGTTACTCAGCCAAGAGAGTACTGCCAAAGGAGAAACTAACCAAAAAATACAGTCTAGAGTCTGTACCGCACGCCACATACAAATAGAGCGACAGGGTAAAATCAATACCGACTTAAGCAGCCAAGAACTTCAACAAGTATGCCCTTTAAACAAAGAGCAAAAGTCGCTGATGAATCTGGCGATTGATCAATTTTCCCTATCTACTCGAGGATTTTACCGAGTGCTAAAAGTTGCAAGAAGCCTGGCAGACCTTGAGAAATCTAGCTATCCAGAACTGTCTCATTATCAAGAAGCATTGAGCTATCGCCCCACAATGGATAGACGCACTGGCGATTAATTTTCGACCAACCTGTCAGGTAAGGTGACGCCGCACTGATGACAGTAGTCAGCGTCGGGATGATGACCGCTGCGATCACAAACATTACATTGCCGATGGCTAATTTCAGCATGCATCTCGCGAGCGATTTCGGCCGTAAAAATACCCGTGGGAATCGCGATAATGCTATAGCCCGTCAGCATTATCATGGTCGACAAAATCTGTCCTACTGGCGTTTGCGGTGTAATATCGCCATAGCCAACCGTGGTGATAGTCACAATTGTCCAGTAGATACTGCGCGGAATACTGGTAAAACCATTATCAGGGCCTTCCACCAAAAACATTAAACTACCAAAAATCACGCTAAGCACCAAAACTACCATAAAGAAAACCAGCACTTTGCGCCGGGCCGCATACATTGAACGCAGTAATATATTGGCATCCGACAGATAACGAACTAGTTTTAGCACTCTAAATATTCGAAGCACCCTTAATAGACGTATCACTAACCAATAGCTTGCACCAGGCACAATGAGCGCCAAGTATGTCGGCACAATAGACAGCAAGTCCACCAGCCCATAAAAACTAAACATGTAATGTAGTGGTTTTGGTGATGAATAAATACGCACTAAATACTCGGCAGAGAATAGCAGAGTGAAAAACCATTCAAACCGAAACAACCATAGACCATACTGACTATTAACGGACTCGATCGAATCAAGGATAATGGCTAGCACACTAAGCAGAATGACATAGATCAAGGCTATGTCGAATTTCTGGCCCGCGGGCGTATCTGTCCCAAAGATGACCCGATAAGTTCTCTCTCTAAAGGATGCTTCAACCATAATGATTGCCTAGGTACGAATAGATACACACATTGTAGGCAGTAATCTCCAATTAAACTAATTCCTTATCGCCACCTCACTCAATTGCAACAATGATTAGGTGCTTATATTAGTGATCGTTTAGCCTACTGGGGAATGTTAGTATTGCATCTACGCCTTGATATCCATTAAAACCAACTACTAATGATTTCGGAAACCCCTCAATGATCAACCAAAGAATGTCTCCCAAAGACTGGTTAATGTTACTGCTATTATCCTTTCTATGGGGAGGCTCATTCTTTTTTATCGCCGTGGCTGTATCTGAACTACCGCCATTAACCATTGTTACAATGAGAGTTGGTATGGCGTCCATTACACTGTGGGCCATTCTCATTATCGCTGGGTATGAGATCCCTAGATCTCTTAAACTATGGCGATCATTTTTTGTTTTGGGGTTACTCAATAACGCCATCCCCTTCTCCCTTATCGTTTGGGGGCAGACCTATATCACATCTGGCTTAGCCTCAATAATTAATGCAACGACACCCTTATTTACAGTGCTAATCGCAGGTGCCTTATTAACTGATGAGCACATGACACCGGCAAAAATTGCTGGTGTCGTGATTGGTTTATTAGGTGTGATAGTGTTAATTGGTCCATCATCACTGACAGATATCGAGCCTAACACGACCGCTCAATTAGCCGTCATTGCAGCCGCGGCATCATATGGCTTTGGCACCGTCTATGGCAGACGATTCAAAACCATGGGCATTAGTCCGTTTATCACTGTTATTGGGCAGGTAACTTGCGCAACCATTATTTTATTGCCGTTGGCGTTATTAATCGAACGACCTGATCAACTGGCAAATCCAAGCTTGAAGGTTTGGCTTGCAGTTTTATCACTGGCTGTTTTTTCAACAGCCTTAGCCTATATTTTATTTTTCCGTATATTAGCCTCTTCAGGTGCTACCAATGTCGTCTTAGTTACATTTCTGGTTCCCATCACCGCCAGTCTACTTGGCTGGTTCGTGCTAAATGAAACACTGCATGCTGAATATTTTATTGGCATGGTGTTCATTGGCCTAGGACTCTCGGCAATTGATGGCCGATTATGGGATAAAGCTAAAAAACTGACCGCAGGCCATTAAAATATAATGGTTTGTTTGATCCATTGAGAAGTGACGCCATATACGGCTAAACTCTCACTTTACCGTTAAGAGGTTATTGATGAGCCTACCCATCAACCAAATCAGCATTGAAATCACACAACCGGGCGGTCCAAACGTTTTGCAGCCGACATCGCGTCCAATGCCCTCGCATAATGGCAATCAAGTGCTGATAAAAGTCGCGGCGGCAGGTGTTAACCGACCCGACGTATTTCAACGCCTAGGCTTTTATCCTGCGCCCCCTGGTGCATCAGATATCCCTGGCCTTGAAGTGTCTGGCACAGTAGTGGCTGCCGGCAATGAAGTTACCCGTTGGAAAATAGGGGACCAAGTATGCGCCTTGCTAGCCGGCGGTGGTTATGCTGAGTACGCCTTGGCAGAAGCTTCTCTGTGCCTTCCAATCCCTG
>MEHZ011623738.1_pt1 | contig 10183 bp, 8 predicted proteins | sample 897221 | NCBI WGS metagenome assembly MEHZ01 (sample SAMN05514161, study PRJNA337945) | marine metagenome | isolation source: marine surface water | place: Arctic Ocean | collected 2007-12-13 | reverse complement strand
TCACTGGACTAACAACAGCATTTCTGTCGAAGTTATGCGGCTACGAACGAGAGTGTCGCGTGCTCAATAAGCCCGGCGGGAATATTCCACGCGCAGTGTTAGCAGCTAACTATCGGCTCCCTACTTCACTTCAATCGCATGCTCTTCCGCAATTTTCTTTTTCCAGATTGCTGGGCCGGTTTTGTGAACCGAGGTGCCATTCACGTCTACGGCTACAGTTACCGGCATTTCTTCTACTGTGAACTCATGGATGGCCTCCATGCCTAAGTCTTCGAAGGCGACGATTCTTGCTTTGCGGATTGCTTTGGAAACCAAATAGGCAGCGCCACCCACCGCCATCAAATATACAGCCTTGTGTTTCTTAATGGCCTCGATGCCCTGCTCGCCTCGTTCGGCTTTACCGATCATTCCGATCAAACCCGTCTTCTCTAGCAGCTCATCAGTAAATTTATCCATGCGCGTCGCCGTTGTCGGCCCAGCCGGTCCTATCACTTCATTTCTGACAGGGTCGACAGGACCTACGTAGTAGATAAATTTATTTTCGAAGTCGACGCCCTCGGGCAAGCCCTCGCCCTTCTCCAGAATCGCGAGCAGTCGCTTGTGTGCGGCATCTCTACCGGTCAACATAGTGCCAGAGAGCAACAGAGTCTCGCCGGGCTCCCAACTTGCAATATCATCTGGAGTGAGCGTATCGAGATTTACCTTACGCGCCCGCGGACCTACATCCCAGACGATCTCTGGCCATAGATCCAGACTTGGTGGTTCGATTTCTGCTATACCGCTGCCGTCCAGCGTAAAATGCGCATGACGAGTAGCCGCGCAGTTAGGAATCATGGCAACTGGAAGCGATGCTGCATGGGTAGGATAGTCTAGAATCTTAACATCCAACACTGTGGTTAAGCCGCCCAGGCCTTGTGCGCCGATGCCTAGCGAGTTCGCTCTGTCCATAATCTCCAGTCGCAATTCTTCGACACGATTGCTAGGTCCTCTCGCGCGCAACTCATGAATATCGATAGGATCCATCAGCGATTCTTTGGCTAGTACTGCTGCCTTCTCCGCCGTGCCACCAATACCGATTCCTAGCATACCCGGCGGACACCAGCCGGCACCCATCGTCGGCAGCGTCTGCTCCACCCAATCTACGATGCTGTCACTCGGGTTCAACATTACTAACTTCGCCTTGTTCTCCGAGCCGCCGCCCTTGGCCGCAACTTTCACATCGATTTCACTACCAAGAACAATCTGTGTGTGGATCACAGCAGGCGTATTGTCTTTCGTGTTTTTTCTAGCACCAGCTGGGTCACTTAAGATCGAAGCTCGAAGCACATTGTCAGGATTCAGATACGCGCGGCGCACTCCTTCGTTTACCATGTCTTCGAGGACCATATCGCCCTCCCATTGCACGCTCATCCCTACTTTTAGAAATACAACTACGATGCCGGTGTCCTGACATATGGGTCGCTTTCCCTCGGCACACAAACGAGAGTTAATGAGTATCTGTGCCATCGCGTCTTTTGCTGCTGGGGACTCTTCTCTTTCATAAGCCTCATTGACTGCAGTGATAAAATCGATTGGGTGGTAATAGGAAATATACTGCAGCGCATCTGCAACACTTTGAATAACATCTTCGTTGCGAATTAGTGTCATGCCAGATCAACCTCAAATTATGGGATACCTGCTCATTCTAACACTGAATACCGAAAGTGTTATCGCGGAACTCACAGCGAGCAAATCGGCTTCAACAGATTTCGAAACACATTAGTCCTCTACTTCGAATGCTATATCCACTAAAATGGTGCTCATATCAAGATATAGAGCACAAGGAAACAGTATGAACGAATCGGCAGATGAGAATGTTAAATACAGCATCGATGGTCAGGTGTTTGTCCTTGAAATCCATAGACCTCAGAAGAAGAACGCTCTTCTACCGGGCATGTATGCGGCACTCGCAGCGGGCCTGCGTCAGGCAAACGAAGACGCTAGCGTCAATGTGACTCTGATACGCGGCGTAGATGATTGCTTCACCAGCGGCAATGATGTGAGCAGCTTCCTTGCGAGCGACACCCCCACAACCGAGCGTCCCTCGGTTGCCTTTATGAATGCACTGAATGAATCCAAGAAACCAATCGTCGCCGCCATTAGCGGGCTCGCCATTGGCATCGGTACTACACTTCTATTTCATTGCGACCTGATCTACGCCTCTGAGAACTGCTTCTTGCAGCTTCCATTCTCCCGTCTCGGCCTATGCCCAGAAGCTGGATCTAGCTATTTGCTACCAAAACAGATCGGCCACGTACGCGCAGCGGAATTAATGTTGTTAGGCGATAGATTCTCAGCTAGCAAGGCGAAGGAATACGGGATCATTAACGAGGTGCTGCCCCAGAATCAATATCTAGAGTTTGCAATGAATAAGGCTCAAGAACTAGCCGCCTTCCCTTCTGACTCTGTTCAAACTAGCAAAGCGCTTCTCAAGCGCGGCCAACAAGACACCGTTTCTGACACAATCGGCGTTGAGTTACAAGAATTCGCCAGATTGTTGGAGACACCCGATGCGCAGGCTATTGTTGAGGCATTTCTTAATAAGAAGAAAAGCGCATAACTAAAATGAGTAGTTAAAGTGAGGATATAAAGTCAGTAGTTCGTGAATTGGAAATTTGGCGGATGCGGCTACAGATTCTGCATTAAGAAGTCTTTCGCCGCATTAATCTTCTGCGCAAGATAATCACTGCCACCCCTATCGGGGTGCATTTTTTGCATTAGGCTTCTGTGGGCCTTCGTTACCTGCTCCTTATCAGCTGTCTCATCCAACCCCAGTATTTCTAATGCCAGCTTTTGTGTCATCAATGACTCGTCGGCAATCGCTGCAGCTCCCTCGTACCCGGCCTGAGCGTGCTCTCTCCAATCGGGAAAAGCTCGATCGATATAGGCCTCAAGCACCTGTGCCGAATCAGCATCGGCTCGACACTCCTGATATAGCTCCAGCAAGTCCGGCAAATGCAGAGTGGACAGCCTCCTCTTAGCAAAATTCCCTCTGAGCACAACCCCATCCATGCTGCCATCGTCGTGCTGCAATTCCATATCGAAGAATTCGGTGCGGATAGTTGAAACCTGATCCCTATTTGGCGGCTTCGCTGCCGCAACTCGACCTTTGAAAAGATGCCACATAGGAAGAAATCGCAAAAGAGTGGGCAGCATCCTAAGAAGAAACGTGGCTGCAACACCGATAGGGGCCAGGATGAATTGGAAAGGCAATCTACCTATCGCGATCATCACACCAACCACCAAGAGACTCGCAACGAGAAAAAACAAGAAGGTGTTCTGTCTTGAAGTAAGTGTGAAGCGCTGACTTATTGACCTAACAAAGTAGTAAGCCATCACGGGTAGCAACATAAGCAGCAGTAACCGAAAAATCATACGAGTCTATCTACCTGTTTTACTAGAAACATGACTATTTCCTAAGCTGTTGCTCTATAAGTTTCACACCACTGGATGAGGCGGCACTGAAGTCTTGCAGCGCCTTTAACCCACCGGCGGCATAAATGGCGACTGCTCTTAGCAAGTCCTTTAGCTGATCCGCACTCGCACTATCGAATTGGGAATAGGCCCCACCAGACAAGCGACTAAGCTCTTTGAAAGCTGCCTTTGCTATTGGGTCATTCCGCTCTTGAAACATGAACAGTGGTACGTTCAGCAAACCTAGCTTTCCTGCAAGCTGTGCCAGCAAGTCAATGTTCTCCTCCATAGCATCGCCTATATAGATAAGGCACTTGATTGTCTTCTGCTGATTCTCATCTATAGCATGCTGCAGCAAGCGATGCAGCTGTGTGGCACCTGCCTGACATTGAATTGATGACATAATCCGTAAAATATCACCCGCATTACCCTGCCAATCGCTACTAAAAAAATCACCGAAACCGCGAAAGTAGCATAGCTGAACATTGAGGCCTCCTAATGACTGAGCACTGAGAAACATCTCATTCTGAAGTTGGCTCGCTACATCCCACGTGCTCTGTCTGCTCGCAGTAGCATCCAAAGAGAAAATTAACCGCGCATCACCACTGGTCTTGGGCAAGGATGCAACCTTGGACAAAAATTGCTGCACATCGTTCTTGCTGGAAACGGGATTGTTATCGCTAGAATCACGAACCTTTTTAGATTTTGATGGTTTGAATAGATCTTTCATAACAACTACTACTATACCAGTGGAGTGGGTGAAGCAATCACATCGTTATAGATCGGCATTGCAACAGATAAAGCTCTCCGTCATGAAATGCCCATTCGATATCAATATGCTTGCCGTAAACTGCTTCACAGTTTAACGCAAGGTTGTGCAGTCTATCGAGCTGATCTTCACTAAGGCATAAGGAACTTTGCCTAGCCTCGTCAACTTCTTGCTCCCTTGTCTCGCCTACCGCTACGGCAACAAGCTCGACATCTTTATCGCCCAACACCTGCTCGATTATGTGTCCGTCACTCGATATTCGAAAGCTATCGGGAACAACCATACCCGCCACCACGACCTCGCCGAGACCCCAGCTTGCTTCGATATATCTTTCATTCGCAGCTGAAATCGGGTTCTTGGTAAACATAACGCCAGCGACTTCGCTAAGGATTTGCTGCTGAATGACAACGGCTATTGCGGGCTCGCCTTCAACGCTCATCTTAGCGCGATAGGCAATCGCCTCTGGTGTAGACGCAGAGGCATGAACCTGCTTTATCGCCGCTACCATCGACTCCGCATCCATGACATTTAACACCGTAAGATGCAGACCGGCGAAACTGGCGTCAACAGAATCTTCCCCTACTGCACTTGAGCGAACTGCTACGGCTGGGGCCAATTCTGAAAATAATGGTTGAACGGCAGCTCTAGCCGACTCGTCTTCGTTAGCGACTGCATTCACAAGATTGACTGCTAGTGCGTAACCTAGCGGAGCTGGCAAATCGGCCCGCAGCGCTACGCCCAGGCTGACACATTTTCCACCGAATTGAGCTTCATCGCTTGCATCCTTAAGCAGCACGGGATTGTCGAATTTAACACTCAAAGGATTTCAACCTCTCCGGTGTCACCGTTTACACGAATCTTGTCACCATCACTTATCAGCTGACTCGCATTCTTCGTGCCGACAACTCCGGGAATACCAAACTCGCGACTAACGATTGCAGCATGGCTAAGAATTCCGCCCCTATCGGTGACCAAAGCGCCGATGATGGGAAGCACGACATTGAAACCCGCCGAGGTGTTCTTAGTCACGAGTATGTCGCCCTTCTCGAGACGATCGAAGTCTCGCGTGCTTAGAATTACCTTAGCAGTCCCTTCATAGACTCCCGGACTTACAGCCAAGCCTTTTATCTTCTTTGTAGCCTCTCTGGGCTCGTCAAAAACATTACCCATTACTAAGCCGAACGCTCTCAAAGCGGGCTGAATCTTAACCGGTAACAATTCCAGTGGTGGTGGGTCGGCTGGCGGATCACCTAGAAACTCAGGCACCTCATCGATGTTCTTTGTTAGGCGCCATTCGCGTCTTTGGGATAGCACATCGTCGGTTATCTGATTATCCCCTTTCAATAAACCTATTAATTCATCGTTCGAAGCATCCAAAGACAGTTCCGCATTGGAAAGAACACCCTCCTCAAATAAGCGCCGGCCGGCTTCTAGAATCGCACAGCGTGAGATACCAGCACCCCATATATCATTGTAAATGCCCCGTTCATCTCGCATTCTATTCGCCGCTCTCGCATCCCCGAGGCAGAGGTCAAAATCAACACGATCATCCTCAGGAATTTTCTCCCTTATTGTCTTTTCCAGTTCAGTATCGAACCCAGATTCGCTAGTTGGCTCCATCGCTTCGAAAATTCTCGCCATAATGATATTTTCAGACTCGCGTAAGATTTTCTCAGAAATGCAATATCCACCAATCAGCATGTGTCCGGTGATAACAAGGTAGCTTTCCAAGGCCGCATTAATTTGTGAATTTTCACGCAGTCCATTCAATGCAGCTTCTGGTTCTTGGTGTTGTAAATCTTTCTTATCAATACCCGCTGCGGTAACTGCGTCTACCACTGCCTTTAACTGCTCCCCTCCTATTCCCTTCGATACTGGCGTCGAGCCTTTTAACAGAAGAGTGACTTCAACTGCCGAGAGTCCGGATGTACGTGTAGCAACATCCAAAAAGCGACCGATCGGCATCAGTGACCCAACGGAGAATTTGTGGTGACGGTAGACCATTTCCTCCGCATTCTCGAAGCAGGCGTCCAAATGCGCTATCAATTCAGTCCTGTCTAATTTCGCCAATTCTATTGACTGCAGCGCTGTGTTTCTCTCGATTGAATCTTTCTTGAGCGCATCCCATTCTGCCAAGTCCTGCAGCCAGCGGCGCGATTCAATCGCGTCATGGGCCGCATTCACCCGCGATCTAAGTTTAGGATGAACTTTGAACATCAGTTGCATCAGCCATTTCGGCGGAGGACCACCACCGGGCTTCCCCATCAATCCTACTTGCTGGGCGAAGAAGAATCCATGTATGAAGGCGGGTTGCACGCGATCCAGTAGAATCCCATATTTTTCTAAGCTTTCATGGAACCCTCTAGGCAATCCTTCGAAACACTGACTGGAGTAAACAGTCATCGCACTGCTGCTATGCGTGGTATCCAAAGTCCATCTGCCCGGACCAGGTGCTTCAAATTTTCGTTCCATTACTTTCTCCTGTGTCTTCGATGACTTCCGACTAAGTATTTCCTCATAATTTCCCGAACACACTATTCAATGTTATGCCTCTCAATTGAATGATTCTGAAGCATAAGTTTCAATTACGGATCCAAGCTTCCCTCGTTTCCGTTGATATCGATCTTGCTTTTGTTTTTCCTAGATTGCAAAAAGCCAAGAACGAAACCACAAACAGCTATCATTGCAAATAGAAACAACAATAATCCTAAACCTTCACCTAAATCAGTAGAATCGCCTATAGTGCTTGCTACAAGACCAAGGAAGACAGTGAACACCAAAATTGTAGCAAGCAAACTAGCTACAGCAGGCCCAAACATAGGAACAAATGAACTAACTCCCACCACTATGCCGCAAGCAATTATGACCTAAAACCAGATTCCAACACCCATCATACTGCTGGAGAGCCAGGAGGTGTCCACACAAAAAAGAAAGAAAGAATAGAAATGGTTTCTGCATTTTCGATTTCTCCAATTCAGTTTCGTTGAGATATTCGGTCTAGCTCGGTACAAGTTTCGAGATGTTGAGCCGTGTGCTTATTTCGTTTTTATCTATCAATCTAATCATCGAAGTCATATGTGAGGCTATGTGTCTCCTGAAAATTCTTCCCCGAAACCAGCCCCTTCTCGACCATCTTGTTGCTAATCCTGAATGGCATCCGCTTTTTTATCCGAGACCGGCAAGAGGAAAGCTGACATCAATACAACGAATAGCGCGCCTGCGTAAAAGGGAATAACAGACAAATGCTGCTCCAATGTGGTCGTTAGTTCCGACCCAAGTCGCAGCGAGAGAATTGAAATACCTAGAGCACCACCGAGGTAGCGCATTGTACTCAGTCCGCCTGCAGCCATGCCTGCTTTCTCTTTTTCGATAGCTAACATTCCCGCCGCCTGGACAACCGGGCCTGCCATTCCACCGGCGAAGCCCATTAAGGCCATAGGAAGAATGATATCCAACGGCACCAGCGCCGACTCGAGATCAGAATACAAATACAGACCGAAGATATTTGTACAGGCCGCCAACGCAGCGGTATACCGAATTCCAATTAGTCTTCCAGCTACTGCAGACATGGGACCGCCAAGCATCATACAGAGTGTCATTGCCGTTAAAGCGCCGGCAATTTCAATTTCCGCAACCTGGCGAACATCTACGAAGAAGATAGGTAGTTGGAATAACAGCGCATACATGGTGAAATTACCAAACGCCGTAGTGCAGCCTGCAGCCACATAGGCGGGCCGCTTAAAGAAACGCGGATCGAAAACAGGCTCATCAACCTTCAGCTGCACCCAAACAAACAAGCTGAGCAGCAGCACGCCCGAAACAACTAGACGTAGATCCACAACATCACCAATAAAACCAAGCTGCAAAGCACCGATAGCAAAGGCAAGCAATACCGTGCTGCGCAAGTCGAGTCGACCTTTCTTTTTTTCTACCTGTGGCTTCGATGTCATGACAATGAGGCCGAGCGCAAGCAGTGCCCAAGGCACGTTCAATAGGAAAATTGCTGGCCAATCGAAGAATTGAGTTAGCGCGCCGCCCAGCAAAGGACCCACGGCTGCAGCTGCTCCCATGGTGGCGCCAAATATGCCGTACGCGAAAGGCAGCATGGATTCAGGAAGCTGCGTTCTCAACATAGCCGACGCATTCGGCACGATCATGGCACTCGCAGCGGCCATCATCATTCTAGAAATCAATAATACCTCGATGCTGCGCACCAAATACGCCAGCAGCGACCCAAGCATGAACAGGGCCAAGCCAATGTAGAGAGCCTTCTGATAGCCAATGATATCCCCCAACTTTCCTGCCGGAGCCTGGCCGATAACTGAAATGAGCAGGTAGCCCCCGACCAGCAGCTGCGTAGCAGTACCGGGGTCCATTTCCATGAACGAAGCAATCTGCGGCATAGCCACCGCAATCGAGGTGGAGCCTAGAGGAGCTAGAGCAGAAGCAAGTAAGACACCGGCTAGTAGGAGAAACGTGCGTTTTTCAGGCAATGGTGGATATCCAAGAAAAGGCTTAGTCAGAATCGTTAAAAGATTCTAAAGCTTCTGCTGTCCAAGTAATAGTGGTCAGCACAAAATGACTCAGAGTGCAGGATTCTAGAGATCCATTTTTGTGGCAATGTTTTTGACCTAAGTGCCAGGCGTAAATAGAAAATTTGCTGTTGCGGACGAAATCACCTGTACTCTAACTACGCCAGCCTCGTTAAATCACAGTGGAGCATATTCGAGACATGCTGATAGCGCTATTGCGATACGCCAAATTAACGTGGGAATTTTCCTAGGCTTGTTGGTTTTAGCTGGCGAGTCATCTCCTGACGTGTTGGAATGGAAGAGATTAATTCTAATATAGGAATCATACGGCAATGTTTTTTCGGATCATCCTTTTACTGATTGGGTTGGCTCTGAGTCTAGGGAGCCGGATCAGTCCTCGTGTTCGTTCTCAGCTGTCTCGAGATATGGTTTTTGTCATGGAATCTCTGGATGGCGTGTCACGAAGTTTTACTATGCGGGGTCGTCGCATCACTTCTCATTCAGGAGTGTCTCCTGACGCGGTGTGCACTGTGCGTTTTCGTACCGCCGCCATCGGGGCTCGCATATTTCTTGCGAAGGATGCTATTGGGCAGCTAATTGATGGTTTTGGTTCGCTGGACGTCGAATGTCAGGGTGAGGCAGCACACGTTCTTTGGCTCTATGAACTGGCGATGGGTTTGCTACCTTGGCGCAAAAGTAGAACGGAGATTTGGCCGCAAAGCTATACTGAACCTGATCTCTCGCTCAAAGCCTCTACAAGAATTATCCGAGAACCGTCTGTTGACAGTCTTGACCCCGCGGGGGCGGATGCCGCGGAGCAACGCGATAAATTGGTAATCTGGCAAGTTGGGAAAGGCGCCGTACCGACGGGAAAGATGAAAAACCATAAGATCGTGGTCAATTTAGCGACAGCTCATCAGGATAGCCGAAAATGAATGAGACCTTGGAGCTTAACTTGAGAGCAAGGGGCTGGTTACGATTTATCTGGGACAAAGCTACCACCGAAGATGACTGGAGCTCCACTGGCGATCCCCTCCCCTGGTGGGACCGAACGAGTACCGCACCGATGTGCGCGTTTCCGCGTTTCGATCTTTCCGAAACTTCCTATGCCTTACCGCTGATGGCTGATCAAACCCCAGCTTGGCGAGAAGTCTATACACAGATTGCCGATGAACTAGTCGGACGCTACACAACATTTTGGGCAGCTATCGACTGGCTGACTCTGATTGGACCTGATCCGAATCAGCGAAATTATCCACCAGAATGGCTAGTGTGGATGCCAGAACAACTACGCGGCCACTACAATCCACCTGGCTGGACAGCTAACGGTGTCAAACCGTGGGGGCTGCAGCCAGACCCCATAGCAGCCGATGGCAATTTGTTTTTCCGTGGATTCTTTAACCTCCTACTCAGCACCTATTCTTATGTA
>MEHZ011551996.1_pt1 | contig 10187 bp, 8 predicted proteins | sample 897221 | NCBI WGS metagenome assembly MEHZ01 (sample SAMN05514161, study PRJNA337945) | marine metagenome | isolation source: marine surface water | place: Arctic Ocean | collected 2007-12-13 | reverse complement strand
CATCACTCAAAATTACTTTCCCTTGGGCAAAAGCTTCACTTTGATTGCGGTCATATTAAATTCGATCTGCAATAAGCAAAACTTGTCTGCTCTGTAATCGAGCGTTAGGGAAGGCAACTAGCCTCTGAAGAGTCTCGTCAAAATAGACTTCGTTGTCGGCTTCCAGTATCGTTTTATTGGTCGCATCAAGTTCCGGTTTTTGAATCTGTCCAAATGACAAATGGCCCAGAATCGAAATGAGTAATGGTAAAAAAAAGGTTTTCACTTGGCACATAAGATGTGAGGATAGAGAGTATAAACAAGAAAGAAATGATTTTCAGAGTGATTTCTTTTCTCATTCTAACTTTTTTGAACAGAAAGCTCCCTTTCTTTTGTCCATGATTATAAATCAAAATGAATTAAATTCCTGTATCTCAGGTCAAATAGGATCTCCGCACGATTATTTAGGTTTACATTCACTTGGTTCAGGAAAAGGACTAGTTGCTCGTGCTTTCGACCCTCTTGCCGATGAGGTTTTAATTCTGGATAAGGAGACGGGGGAAACCTATCCATTAATCAAAATCCATCCTGATGGCTTTTTTGAAGGACAAACAGCCGAAAAAACAGAATATTTCCCATATTCCTTTCTCTCAATTCGTGCTGGCAAGGAGGTTGAATGGCTTGATCCTTATGTTTTTTTACCCTTCATTCAAAACGAAGACCTTGCTGCGTTTAATCAAGGGACAGATCGGCGTCCTTTTGAAAAACTTGGTTCCTTTCCTTCAGCCCATACTGGTGTCGATGGAGTTGCATTTGTGGTGTGGGCCCCCTCTGCTCTGAGTGTACACTTGGTGGGTGATTTTAATCATTGGCATCCACATTCCTTACCCATGCGCTCACTGGGTTCTTCAGGTTGTCGGGAAATTTTTATCCCGGGCGCTAAGATTGGTCAGAAGTATAAATATCGGGTGTTAGGTGCCGATGGAGTCCTGAGAGAAAAAACGGATCCTTTTGGTCTTCGATTTGAGCCCCCTCCAGGCAATGCTGCAATTATTTACCCTCGAGATTTTGGCCAAGCAGATGGAGGACGGGGAGCCGTTTCAAATCCTCGATCAAGCCCCGTTTCGATATACGAAATGCATCTGGGATCTTGGAAATATGCGGAGAATGAAAATCGCCCACTCAGTTATCTTGAACTCGCTGATCAGTTACCAGTTTACCTCAATGAGATGGGTTTTTCTCATGTCGAATTCTTACCTGTAAGTGAATACCCCTTTGGTGCCTCTTGGGGGTATCAGGTTACTGGATTTTTTGCACCCACTCATCGGTATGGTACTCCCGAGGAATTTAAAGTCTTAGTGGATGCCTGTAAGGAAGCTGGGATTGGGGTAATTATTGACTGGGTACCCGCCCATTTCCCCAGCGATGAATTTTCTTTGGCTCGATTTGACGGGACTTGTCTTTTTGAGCACGAAGATCCACGGCAAGGAAAACATGCGGAATGGGATACTTTAATTTTTAATTACGGACGCTCAGAGGTGAGGAGTTTTTTGATTGGGAGCGCCATTTGTTGGTTAGACCGCTTTGGGGTTTCTGGCTTCCGCGTCGATGCAGTGGCATCAATGCTATACCTTGATTATGGCAGAGAGGATGGGCAATGGATCCCCAACAAGCATGGGGGGAAAGAAAATCTCGAAGCGATCGATTTTATTCGTCAGTTCAATGAGGCCATTCATCAGGAGTATCCAGAAGTGCTCAGTATTGCTGAAGAGTCTACCGCGTTTCCTCAGATTACCCAACCGCCCCATGTCGGAGGATTGGGCTTTGATTTTAAATGGAATATGGGGTGGATGCATGATGTCCTTTCCTATTTTCAAACCGCACCCGAAAATCGATCAAGTGTACATAGTAATTTAACTTTTGGAGCGACCTATCAATTTTCAGAGAATTTCGTCCAGGCATTTTCACATGATGAAGTAGTCCATGGAAAAGGTTCCTTGGTTAATAAAATGGGGCTTGGGCAAAAAGCAGATAAAATTGCGAATTTACGAGCTTTATTAGCTTTGCAATGGACATGGCCTGGAAAAAAGACCCTGTTCATGGGATGCGAATTTGGCCAGTGGAAAGAATGGGATTGCGACGCCGCTTTAGACTGGTCTTTGCTTGATTTTCCTCTTCATCAAGGCGTGAAGAAATTAGTCTCGGACCTAAATCATCTTTATCTATCCCATCCATCATGGAGTGATGTGGATCACCAGGGGGATAAATTTCGATGGGTGGATTGTAATGATTCGAACAGGCAAACGATTTCTTTTTTAAAGTTTGGCCAGTATCCCCAAGATACATTGTTAGTCGCTTGTAATTTATCCGATCAAGTAGTTCATCGTGATTGGGGCTGTCCACATGAGGGGAATTGGAAGGTGGTCTTAGATTCCGACTCTCCCGATTATGGGGGCCTTGGCTCTGCGGGGGCATCGAATTTTACCACTAATGCACAAGAATGTGACTTTTTGCCTCAATCCCTCTCGTTTGCAGTTGGGGGTTGGAGCGTTCGAATTCTTTCTTTTCAAAATTAATTTTAAGATTGTTCGATCTCGTTCAAGATTAAGATTCATTTCTGATCGGTAAATTTTTTCTCTTTTTTATTAAACTGAGAATTGACTGTGAGTGAATTATTGCTATTCCAAACTCGTGACATTTCTTATAATAGTGGCCTTAACTTGTTTTTGGGGAGGATGCGGTTCAGAATCTGAAGGCGAGAATTTAGTCGTCGAGCCTAAAACACAACCTTTACCTCCACTAAGCTCGCCAGTTGAAAGGACCGAAGAAAACCAAACACAAACTAATACCAAGGAATTCACTTCATTGTCTCGCCTGCCTGCAGTTAAACATGGACTTGTATTTGATTGGTATGAAACCAGGGAAAAGAAAGAAGAAACTACTTATCAGAATGGGATTAAAAATGGGCCTGCTCGACGATGGTATAAGAATGGAGAATTGAAACAGGAATGTTCATTTGTACAGGATCGATATCACGGAGCTTTCAAATCGTGGTATGAGAATGGGAAATTACGAGCAGAAGGATATTATTTTGAAGGCAAGCACGATGGGGAGTGGATACTTTATGATAGAGATGGCAATAAGATGCCATCGATTTTCTATGAAAACGGCGTCGAGGTGACTAGAAGTTTGTAAGGAACTAGTTGGGAGAGAATTTAATTTCCACTCCATTTTGAAAAATCCGTTTTTGGGGAGCGTCTCCATTTTCATAGTATTCGTAAAAAAAACCATTTCCATTTTCCAATTTTGAATCCGTGCAAATTTCCCCATTTTTTCTCCAAATTTTTTTCCAAACACATTTCCCCATTTGATTAAGCGAATGAGCCTGTAATTGACTATTTGAATAATATTCGAACCATTCACCATCCATCTCGCCATCAATTGTTTGGCCCAAAGCATGGAGAACTCCATTTTTATACCAATGTTTATACAAGCCCGATAATCTATCTTCTTCCCATTCAATTTTTGATTCAATATTCCCATTCTCATGCCAACTTAGCCAGAGTCCCTGCTTTTGCCCTTTTTTTAAATAGCCAAGATTTTGGAGCGATTGACTGGAGTAGGATTCCTTTACCCATCCAGTAAATGAATCATTATCATCATCGACTAAAAGCCAAATCATACCGTACATAAATTCTTTTTCTAACTGAGATATTTCAATCGCTTCCAACTTTGCCTTTTTCTGAGTACCTTCATCCCAAAGATCGGGGTCGGAACACCCAACAAGAATTGAGATGAAAAGTATTATAAAGATTCGTATCATTAAAATGAATTTAGAAAATTCATGCTTATTTTTGCAAACAATATAGTAATAGTAACAAATCTCATTTGACAGAAGTTATTTCTTACATTGTAGAATAATAGGTAAGTGAAGCTTTTATTTACCTCTATCTTTTCGGTTTTATCCCTCATTCTACTTTTCGGATGTAATGGGGGGAGCAATACGTCTAACACCACTTCAACTCAGGCAATAGAAGCCCCTGAGATCACAGAACTTATCGGCACCGAGATTGCCTTTAACCCAGTGATACGATTTACGACCTCAAATGAATGTGTGTACGATAATACTTTGGCCACCGAGACAACTTTTCCTCAACCGTCAGATGGGGCAATCATAGCAAGCTACACTGCTGTTAAAAGTGGGACTACTCTCTCCATTAACATTACTTCTGATGATCTCTCATTTGGAGAAGATTTAGTACTAGTCATGAGTAATTGGAGCGATTTGGATGGCGATTATTTAATAGATCAATTTTCGATAGTGCCAACTCTTGGTGATGATTCATCACTGGCTGTGATGACTGGTCAATTTACTGTGAATGCACCTGCGATTACGAATTCCAATTTGAATACCGCCAATTTACCTATATTTGTAGGCGGTGATGCTAATCGTTCTCCCACATCAACAGAATGGAATAATTATGTGGTGGGTAAGCAATTAGTCTTTCTCTACTTGGATGGGAATATTACGACTCTGAGCGTTTCTTCTGCTTCATCTTACACCACAACAGACTCGACCGGTAGTTCTATAACTGGCACTTATGATTACGATATGATAAGCGACACCCAAGGTCGCTTATCCTTGTATGAGAAAAGTGCGTCGACTACCTACGATTTTGTTCAAGATGGTTATGGCAATGCTGTTGCTGCTTATGAATCTGAAAAGATAACCACCACGACAGAGCGTACGGTAATTATTGATCTTAATTTTTTCAACACTAGCCAAATATACGATAGTACCTACGAAACATTGAATGATAAAGCGGGAGGGTTGGGTATCCATTTCTTACGCTCGAAAGACATAACAATTGAAACCATTGGTACTGTGTCCAAAACTTCCGAAAAAACTCTTTCTGGTTCAACTGAGGGAAGTCTGCGCCTTTACAACGATTCTTCGTTACTCAATTAGATTCTTTAGTTTAATTAAGTACCGCTATTTAGTGCATTAAACTGTACTTTATTCTCGTAGGTTGTAGTCGAATATATTTCAATATATTATCAAGTGGCGGGGGTATTGGGTGCAATTAAAATAATATAAATTTAATCTTGCTATGTAATTGTGTACAAAATAAGTTAATTTTTTTTAACAAATATGAATTCTATGAAAAAAATTATCTCCTTGTCTTCTTCTCTGTTATTAATGCTGTCTGGTTGTATCGATGATACTACTACTACTACTGCGGCCTCTCAAACTGCGGTTGTGGCACAGCCACCTGCTTCTGTTGGTTCTTCCGGTCTGTCGGGGCAGACGGTTACGTTTAATCCAACTTTAGTTTTTAGTGCGGATGGATTAACTATCAATTACCAAAACAATACCGTAGGGAATTATCCGACGGGTGAATTTACTAACTTGGTCATAGGTGAAGCAGTTGAAGGAGATCGTTTAATTGTTACCATTACAGTCAATGGTGAGAAAATTGATTTAGGTTTTAATTTTATCGACCGTGGTGGCGAAGGATACATTGATGAAGTAGTTCTTGATTTAGTGGAAGTTGACGATGAAGTGCAGGTACTACCTGCTGAAATATCTGTGTTAGTTACTCCAGGGACAGTACGTAATGAAAAAGTTGCGGAGGCCGCTCTTCCTGATTTTACTGGTGCTCCAACGGAAGCGGAATGGAATCAATACTTAGTCGGTACCGCTATGCATTTTGAAGAAGACAAGATTCTTTATATTGATAACACTTTAGTACTATTTACAACAACTTCATCAGGTACATATGTAGACATGGATGATGGCGATACAGGTACATTTACTTATTCTTATTCATTGACTGATTCTGGTGCTAACACCGGTAAACTTATAATTTCTTCGGAGTGGAAAAATGAGGATGATACCGATACACCAGATGAAGAAGATTTGGATTATCCTGGTTCGAATGGTCATATGTTGAGGGATGACTTTAGTTTGAATCTTATATTTACTGATTTCTACAATGGTGAAACCTCGAATAACCCCGGGGGAACAGTTACAGATATTGAGACAGGTAAGGTATATCCATCGCAAGAAGAGCTTTCGCAAGGAAAATTTAATGGAATTACAAACCCAACGCTTTATTTAGAAAATAATCCTGCCACGAATTGATATTTGATTATTTCGAATATTTAATATCTTTCAAAACTGAGACCTGTTCGATAATATCGGACAGGTCTTTTCTTTGATGAAGTTTTTTTCAATCCATTTTATTTATATTTGTGTGCTTTGCATCCTCTTTGGATGTAAAAGTGTACAGGAGAACTTGGACAAGCAATACGACCGGGTAGAGAAGATCTATTCGGAAACTTATGCTCAAAGTAAAAATAAAGAGGTTCAAGAATTAACTTGGGAGGATGCCAAGGAAATGATGTTGGAGAATAACTTGGAACTTCAACGGGCTTATGATTCCTGGGAACGAGCCAAGGAGAGCCAGGCACAAATTTACTGGGACTTAGTTCCTTCATTACGGTTCTCAACCAATTTATCCAAGGCACTTACCAACTTGGGTTCTTTAGAGTCTGAGGATATTCGTTTCAATGTATTTTCTACGATTAATTTTCCGGGCTTGATCAATTTATATTCCCGAAAATACACCGCTCTTTTGGGGGTGATTAAAGCGGGGTGGGATTTGAAGTTGAAAAAGAGACAGTTGATTATTCGATTGCGCGAATTATTTCTTGAATATTCTGACTTTGAATCAAGAAAGGGAAATGTTGAAAAATCTCAATTGTGGAGCGCCTCTGAAAATAAAAAACCGGCTGAACTTCTAACCAGTACACCGGAGGAGATTTTGATTGAACAACAGGCTTTTAATCTACGCATTTCTGAAAATCAACTCTCTCAAACCATTTCAAAAATTCTGGGAAATTATAAATTTAAGTGGAGATTAGTAGCAAGCGGAATTCCGCAGCTTTTCTATGTGGAGAATCCATTGGATTTAAATCGTACCGATCGATTGGGCGTTCTTCTTAGGCAAAAACAGGCGGCCGATTTGGAGGCCCTTCGATTAACTGAGTTTTCCACCAAGTTAAGATATTTCCCTGATATTAATCTGGGCGTGAGTAGTCCACCCCTTTATCGAGTGGGGAATGGGGTGCAGACCGGATTTTCTGCAGATGATTTGGTCTTTCAGGCAAGTAGTGGATTTTCCATTGATACGAGTTTACGGGTAACCAGGCAGTTAAAAAATGTACGCAGGCAGATTGAATTTCAAAACCGTTTTATGCGGGAACAAATTCGTGAGCAGATCCAACGGGCTTTCTTAGCACAGGAGGAACTCGTCTTGGTGGCCAAAGAGCTTGGACTTGCAAAACTACGTTTGGAAACTCTGGATGCCCAGCCAAGAAGTACTGAATTGGATGAAATACGAATCTATTTGGAGAAGAGATTTGTTCTGATTGGACGGGTCTCTAGTCTACAGCTTAAAAAAGCAAGACTTGAGGGTGGCTTTTGGTTACTAGATGAAGAAGAATGGCGGAAGGAAGAGATTGAGAATGAAAAATAAACAGAATTTATTAAGGAATGTAGTTCCGTCCAAGCTGGGCTGGTTGAGGCCAGCTTACTGGTTTGTATTTTTTCTTTTGCCATTATTAACTTATGGCCAGGAACAACCCGTTCGAACTTTAAACCCGAGTGGTTTTCGAGAAACAAATCGTGTACTAGTGGGTGAAATTTCGATTAAGGTCACCCCATTGCGGGAGTATACATTAAAAGCAGGTTCAACTGGTTTGATTGAATTATATGTACCAACTAAACCCGGTTCCTATAAACTAGGGGATCGTTTGGGCGGAGTGGATACCGCCCGTTTACAGCTTGATCAGGAATTAATGGACCTCAGTGAATCCATGCTGAGAGAAAAGGATATTCCACAGTGGCATTTGCAAAGAAAGTCCCAGATTGACCAGTTGGATAATCAATTATCCAAGATTGAGGGCGAGCGTTCTTTGACCCAGCAAATGTTGGCAAACCCTGAAAAGTATAAAGAATTATTTCAATCCTCTAATCAAGGTGATGGAAATCATAGTAAGGACTTAGCCAAATACTTGAATGAACTTTCTCTCCATGAAGTACAAATTAAGGATATGCTTACCTTTCTGAAATCCGATCGAAAGGAAGAGCTTGAATTAGGTGAATTGGAAAAAAAGTTTGAATTAAGAAAACTTCAATTTGATACGCGTCTACAACAGGCTTATCTCACCGTGCCCTTCGATAGTGAGGTTGAATTTTTATTCCCCTATGTACAGGGAGAGAAAAATTACATCCAGGCGGGGATGGAGGTTGCTTTGCTTCGGGATCTTCGTGAATTGCATGGACAGGTTCCCATTATTGACCCCGATTGGCGTTTGTTCAAAAAGAACAAACTTGAATTGGAGATTAAATCATCCACCGGGTTTGTTATAGGCAAATATTTAAAAAGTGTGAGTAAGGAAATTTCAGGTGGGGAAGAATTGATTTACTCCTTTAAATTTGATCCGAAAGATAATTTCTCTTTGAGAAATCAATTGGGAGGGAAGACCGAGGGGAAATTATACTATCAACTTACACGCCCAGCCAGGATGGTGCCCAAGTTTTTATTAGTCTCCTTGGCCCCAGAAACTTTTCGAGTAGGGGGTTGGCCTGGATTAGTGAAGCAACTTTGTCCTGAATATGAACTTCTACATGTGGGGCTTTACTCCATTGCGATCGCCCAGTCTGTTGAGTTATAAATCCATACTGAATTATAGGAGTACAAGTTGAGTATGGGGATGAAAGAAGAACAATTTATTCAATGTAATGAGATTAGTTTTAGATACGGAAAGGAATTTGTATTTGATTCATTTTCCCATACTTTCCCTGCCGGAATATCTTTGATAAAAGGCTATTCAGGATGTGGGAAATCGACTCTGCTTAAATTGATTGCTGGTTATTTATTCCCTCAAAAGGGTAGGGTTGTATTACCCCATCCCTGGGGCAAACCAACCAAGAAATTCCAACGCGAAAGCTTGGGCTTTGTTTTTCAACAGTTGAATCTACTTCCACTTGCCAGTTTATCCAGTAATTTAAACCTTGTGGCTAGTTTAGCAGGGATTTCTTCGTCGATTGCAAAAGTACGAAGCGATGATTTATTTGCCAAACTGGGATTGGCTGGTTTGAAAAATAAAAAACCAGTATCCCTGTCGGGCGGGCAGCAACAACGTGCTGCGATTGCGCGGGCTTTAGTTAAAACGCCTTCCGTCCTTCTTTTGGACGAACCCACATCTGGTTTGGATGATGCCAACACTAAGGTGATTAAAAACCTGCTCCAAACCTCGTTGCCAAGTGGTTGTATTTGTATTCTGTCCAGTCACGACCATCGCCTTGAAGAAATTGCAGATGAGATCATTGATTTTAATCTTCGTTTACCTGTCGAAAGACATCTTAAAGAGGTGGCTTGAAACTCCCGGGGCGGTTTTCGCCCGGGTTTTGATTGCGATTTCTCTTTGCCTACTGTTTTTATTTTTGCAGGCTGGTTTTTCATTAACTGAACAGGCGGTGGAGAAAAAAATCCAAAGTTTTGGATTGAATACGATGATTTTAAGATCGACGAGTATTAGTAAAACTGAAGTCCGTCCTTCTTTGGATGAATTATTATCTCCCTTGGCAGAAAAAGGGATTTATTTCCCCTTTTCTACCCTTTTTGTAAATGCCGAACTTTCAGATAAAAAAAGGGCCCGGGTGGTGATTTATAACAAGTATGCATTGCCCGCGTTAATTTCATTAATGGGAGGTATTGAAAAAGTACAAAGCCCAGTCTTCCTTGCCGCATATGGGTATCCTGAGGCAATGAGAGAGCGGATCAAGGTACATAATGTATTCTTTAACGCTGAGGTGGTAAAACCTCCCAGCGTTTTACGTTTTATCAGTCTTAATAAGCCCTTACTTTTTATTCCTGAATCCATGGCTCAAGTTTTTGAAAGATTTTCAGTTCAGGAATCTATTTTATTTCTTTCCGAGGATTCGGGGGAATTAAAGGAAATTATTGAGACGACAGAAGTACTTTTAGAGAAAGAAGGGTTTGATCGTATTGAGCTCACCAGTCCAATTAAATGGATTGGTGAATTAGATGGTATTCGAGAACTTCGATTAAAGGCCCAGGCAATTGGCGGTGGTTTTGTGGGGCTTTTAATTGTCTTGATTTTTGGCTCAATTGCGG
>MEHZ011509594.1_pt1 | contig 10191 bp, 8 predicted proteins | sample 897221 | NCBI WGS metagenome assembly MEHZ01 (sample SAMN05514161, study PRJNA337945) | marine metagenome | isolation source: marine surface water | place: Arctic Ocean | collected 2007-12-13 | reverse complement strand
AGAAAGCCGTTGGGTTCAGGTGGGAAGCGCGTTTGCACCCGAGCGCCATAGGTTCCCTGGTCGTTATCGCTGCGGATAAGGTCACGAATGAAGTCGGACGGATGCTCGGTCTCTTCGGGCGTTACTGACACCTGCCAACTCTATTGCTGGGAAGGCCTGTGGCGGTCTTCATTTGTGCTGGATACCGTTCAAGGCCGTGACCTCGCTTCCGTCGCCGGGCACCGGCTACTTCGTCCGACCACCAGCTGAGCCAGGTCCTGGCATCTTGCTTCTGTCCTCGCCATGGGGATTATCCACCGCAGTCAAGGACAAGGCCGATGAGCTCGCAGAGGCAGGGTTCACGGTGCTCGCCCCGGACTTATATGACGGCGCTGTGGCGACAGATGTTGACCAAGCTCGCACGCTGCTACGTGAAGCTGACATGAACGTCTCGGCATCCCTAGCGCGATCCTCGCTACGGTTACTGCAGGCGGCCTGCCCTGATCCGCGAGAGCCGGTTGGGCTGCTTGGTTATGCGGCCGGAGCGTCATGGGCGCTCTGGCTTTCGGTTCGCCTCGCCGAGCAATGTGCAGCGGTCACAACATTCTACGGAACCCAGTCGATCGCCTTCGAAGATGCGGCAGCGTCCTATCTGCTGCACTTCGCCGAGCACGACGACGACGTCACCGATGACGACAGTGCGCTGATGGGCCTGAACCTGCAGCTCGCCCGACGAGAGTTTCGCATCGAGCAACACGGCGGAGTCGCCAGCGGATTCGCAGAGACTGACCATCCGAACTTCGACGCCGCTGCTGAAGCAGTTGCCTGGCGACAGACATTGGAGTTCTTTGCCGCCAATTTGCTAACACAGTCGTCGTCCGGCGAATAGGAAGCCGCACTCTGCCCTCTCTTAGGTACCCAAGTCATCGAGAGCATCTCGGTTGGCTTCAATAAACTCGGCTTCATAACGGGCCGTAATGTCTGCGATCTCTTGGCCGGTGTCGCCCTGGCATCCAAATGATGCGACCGCTATCGAGCGTTCGAGGCCCTGCAGCGCCTCGAGTTCAGCGTCCTGTTCCGGTGTCAGCTGCAAACCAGCGATGGCCTGCAACGGGTTGCCGCTGCCTGGGCGACCTTGAGCTTGGCCCTCGCCTGTGTCGCCCGACGCGAAGAACGAACGCAATAGTGGCCTGACCTGGCTATTGATGTCAGCGCGGGCTTCGTTCTCGTCGGCATAGTCAAAGCCCTGCTCGCTCATACAGCCAATCCATTGACGCCGGATTTCGGTGACTACTGGATCGGACTCAATACGGTCCGCTAGTAGCGCGAGCTCATCCTCAAGATCCCCGAGCACGATCGCATCGCCCCTGACCTGCGTTTGTGCGGTGAGACTGCAGCCGCCAGCCGCCCGACCGGGGCCATTGCCCTGGATGACCTCGCCGGTTTCAGGATCGACAAGTTGGCCCAGCGCATTTCGTTCCGGCGGCGCGCCACTGAGCGCCAGGTTCCACGCATCGGCCTCACCCTCGCTAAGCGTCGCGACGTGGTCACCGTTCAGATCAGCGGGCTCTTCGATTTCTAGGTCGCCTTCCAGAAGCACATCGAAGCGGGTACTGATCCCGAATCCCTCAGCTTCGGCATAGTCGGCTGGCTCCACACCCTGGCTCTGAGTGGCCAGGAAGAACTGGAGACCATCGCCTGGCTCTTCGGGCGAGTAGGCGAAACCCTGGCCTTGCATACAGACCTGGATCCCTTGTTGGATGAGTCGTTGTTGTGCGACCGCTTCGTCCTCGTCGCCTCCGAAGCCGCCCTGCCCGCCCTGTCCACGAGCGTCGGCTCCGTTGCCCAGGTAGTCGGCAAGTGTCCGCGGCTCGGTATCGCTGTTTGATGAGCTAGCCGCTACGGGTTCCGCGTTGGCCGACGCCGCTACCTGGTTGGCGGTGGCCGGCACCGCCACTTCACCAGTGACCGACTCTCCGCCGCATGCTGCCAGGGTGACAACAGCGACGAGCGCCAGTACCCATTGCCAACTTGACAAACCACGGCTATGAACTGGTGTATCCGTGAAAATCGATGACGCTCGTTGCTTCATGAGCCACATCATGCAGCGCACAAGTAAGAACTGCGTTAAGAGTTCTTCGCAGCGACATAAGGATGGCGACCAGGTCGATTCATGTGGGCAAGCAACGAAGCCGCTACCAGCTCACTCGACCCCTGCGCCGCTGACGATTGGTGCGTCCACATCAGCCAAGGGCCAGCGGTTAGCAGAAACCCTGGCCGCTTCTCACAGCGCAATCAACGCACCATCCGGTGGGGCAAGGACGAATAATCAACACTATCCTGCACCCACAGCAACCATCTGAGGGGATCACTACTCGTGATGAACATTGGCCAATTCCTGACCAAGCGGGCCTACCGAGAGCCAGCTACCGAAGCGATTTTTGATGTCGCGAGTAACAGGCGTTTCTCGTTCGACGAGCTCAACGTTCGTAGTAACAAGACGGCCAATGCCCTGAACGGCATTGGCGTCGCCCCTGGTGACCGCGTCGGACTACTGCTCATGAATGGTGTGGAATTCGTCGAGACCTTCTTCGCAGTCGCCAAGATCGGCGCCGTCAATGTGCCACTCAACATGCGCCTTGTCGCCGACGAGCTCGAGTTCATCCTCAAAGACTCTGGCACAAGCGTGCTCGTCTTTAGCGAAGAGTTCGCCGCTGTATGTGCCGAACTCGCCTCCCGAGGCGACAAGACCGACATCACCACCTGGATACAGGTCGGCGGCACACCTGCCAGCGGTGTCGTTGAATACAACGAATGGGTCGGCGCCGCCGCCGATACCGAGATCGAGTCCACTGCGAGTGGCGACGACTATGTGTTCATCATGTACACCTCGGGCACGACCGGCCTGCCTAAGGGCGTTATTCACAGCCATGACACGGTCATGTGGTCAATTCTGACCGGTACCGCAAGCCTGGACTTCCGGATCGAGGACCGGTTCCTGAACTCGCTGCCGCTCTTCCATGTCGGGGCGCTGAACCCCGTGCTGTCCAACGTCTACGCCGGCGGCACGACAGTGCTGATGCGCAGCTTCGATCCGGCTGAGTCGTGGCGTCTGATTACCGAAGAGAAGATCAACTCGACGCTCATGGTCCCAGCAATGTTGCAGTTCATGCAGATGACCTACAACGCTGAGGCCCACGACCTGTCGACCCTTCGTTGGGTCTTGAGCGGTGCAGCGCCGGTGCCTGTCACCCTGATCGAGGCCTATGCCAGCCTGGGGGTAGAGATTCACCAGGTGTATGGCCTGACCGAGACTGCGGGGCCAGGCTGTGTCATCATCGGCGACGAAGCCAAGACTCGTGTCGGCTCGACCGGGCGTGCGTTTTTCCACGGCCAGGTACGCGTCGTCCGTGAGGACGGCACCGACTGCAATCCAGGCGAATCCGGCGAAGTACTGCTCGCTGGCCCAAACATCATGGTGGGCTACTGGAATCGACCAGAGGCAACCGCAGAATCCATCGTCGATGGTTGGCTGCACACCGGTGATGCTGGTGTTCTCGACGAGGACGGCTTTTTGACCATTGTTGACCGCATCAAGGACATGCTGATCTCGGGCGGCGAGAACGTGTACCCCGCCGAAATCGAGAACGTTCTGCTTAGCCATGACAGCATCGCTGATGCCGGTGTCATTGGTGTTCCGTCTAAGAAGTGGGGTGAGTCACCACTTGCTGTCATCGTGAAGTCCAGCGATGTCTCGGCCGAAGACGTTATGGCCTTCTGCAACGGCAAGCTCGCTCCGTACAAGGCCATCAAGGTCGTTGAGTTCGTCGACGTGATCCCACGCAATCCCAGCGGGAAGATCCTGAAGAGAGTGCTGCGTGATCAGTACGCAGAGATCGAAGTCGACTAATACCGAACAGCAGGTCGGAGGCTCAGCAGGCACAACCAGCCTGTGAGCCTCCGATGACGCGTTTGGGTGGCGGTTAGTCATGTTGCCATTGGCGGGTCGGCCAACGACGGGATCGGGCGGTAAGCCGTAGCCGCAGATCTGGATTCACAGCGACCGGTTGTCCGACGATCTCAAGCAGCGGCACGTCGTACCAGCTATCGCTGTAGGCCGAACTCTGCGTGAGGTCAACCTGCTTGTCAGCAGCCCAACCCAGGACCGCTGCAGCCTTGGCTGCACCCCAGAGATAGGGCGTCTCGTTCGTGCCGTCGTAGCGGCCATTGACCGAGGCGTACCTGGTACACACCAGATCGTCGAAGCCCAACGCCTCGCAGAACGGTGCAGCGAGTTCGTGCGGAGCCGTGGTCGCCAACAGGAGCTTCGTGTGGTCGCTACGGTGTCGCTGAAGCTCGCGTGAAGCAGCGTCAAGCACAGTGCTTGCCAAGACATCAGCGGCCATCCGGCCTGCCGCCTCAACGCTACGAACCCGTTCGCCTGCGAACAGCCGAGCTGCGTGCCGGGCAAGACGCATGGTGATCGGGTCTTCGCCGAAACGTGCATAAAGCCCGAAGTACACACTCCGCCCCGGCGGCGCCGGGACTTCAATGCCAACGTCGTTCAGCATCTGGCCGAACACTTGGGCGCTGGAGCCAGCGATCAGAGTGCGGTCTAGGTCAAATATTGCTGCACGACGCACCGTGATATCGGCTGTCGACTTCGTTGGCGGGGCCCAGGGGACCTCTTCGCTGATGCTCATGGCGGACCTCCGTTATTGCGAATTGTACGCCCTGTCAGCCCAAGGCTTGGTCGGGCTTAGGACCTAGAGCGCACGGTCGCCGAGCGATGGAGTGCCGCGTCAGCTCCCAGTCCCGGAAGAAAAAGAAAGAAGGAGCTGGCTGGGAAGCCAACTCCTTCGAGACCGAGCCGATTGGGGGGAATCAGCCACTGGTCTTGCAAATCCATGGTGCTGGGGGGAGCACCTCGTTTGCGTTACACACATTGTGAAACTGTTCACGTACTTTGTCCAACATGTCGTTACGATATTAAGTATCTATTTTTTTGATACTGTAATAATTCTGACTTCTCTTCGAGTGAACAGCCAGGGACAAGGCTCCCATTCCGCCGAAAAATGGCTTATCGAAGCCACCGACGCCAGCAACCAGCCAGAAGCGAGAAGATGATGGATCTGCGACAATTACGCTCGTTTCTTGCCGTTATTGACCAAGGCTCGTTTTCGGCAGCAGCAAAAGCCCTGTTCACCGTGCAATCCAACGTCTCGATGCATGTCGCTCGACTCGAGGACGAGATCGGCACCACGCTGCTCGACCGGCGCACCCGCCAACTCACCACAGCAGGTTCAGCGGTCGAACTGCGGGGCCGAGAGATTGTGCGCCAGCTGAACGCGATCAGCGATGACCTGGCCGCGCTCGAAGACCGCATCATCGGCGATGTGGTGTGCGGTACGACCCCTTCGATTGGTCTCGCCGTCATTCCACCGACTCTGGCCCGCTCGACTCGAGATCTCCCTGAAGTCTCGGTCAGCGTGGTCGAAGCGCACTCGGGAACCCTCATGCAACAGCTCCTGTCGGGCGACATCGATCTTGCAATAACTACAGGTGCCAGCAATCCCGAACTACGGTCGACACCGCTGTTCACCGAAGACATCGTGGCCGTGCTGTCAACCGACCATCCGTTTGCGGGCAAGGCTTCGGTCAACCTGCGAGACCTTGCACAGACCAAACTCATACTCCCCCTCCAAGACAATCCGCTGTATGACCACATCTCTCAGGCATTCAGCCGAGCCGAGGTCCCACTGCGTGCAGCCCTCGAAGTCGGCAGCAGTGCGCTTGTGCAAGCTATGGCTGCTGCTCACGTCGGCGTCGCCCTCGTCCCCGCAACCGCAGCAGCAGACCGGCGCCAACAGGGGTCGGTCGTGAAAGAGATCGACGACATGCCGCCACGCGGAGTCGCGCTCACGACCCGAAGCGGCATCCAGCCAACCCGTGCCCTCCAGGCTGTCTCGGTGATCATCGCCGAAATTGCACGTACGGCCGCCCAGTCGCTTCCCGGATGCCATACCGACGAAGAGACATCTTCTCACCAGTCGTCGCTTCCGGGCTCCCACGTGCTATCAATCCACTGATGAGTCGTGCGAAATGAGTATCGGTGTGCCCGACCCTTCGGTCGATAGCCCCCGTCAAGTCGAGCTGCGTGCAGGTATACGCGGCTCCGTTCGCGCAGGCGTGCGATCGATTAACGGCCAGCAGGTAGTCAGTTTCACCGTTGTTGGTGACTTGCGCTCGATGAGTCAAGCAGACGGAATGACCATCGGCGCTGCGTGCGAGCTGGCACGAGCCAAGGGCCATCCAGTAGTCGGCTTCGTCCAGTCGACAGGCGCCGATGTGCGCGAGGGCATCACTGCAGCCCATGGATGGGGCAGCGCCGCCCGGGCCATGATCAAGTGTTCGGGCATCGTCCCCACGGTGCTCGTCGTGACCGGTCCTGTTGTGTCAGGCCCGGCGCTGATGTTGGGTATCGCCGACGTCGTCATCATGGTCCAAGACGCCTATGCCTTTGTGTCTGGACCAGCAATGGTCGAACAGTTCACCGGGCTGCCTGTTGACCACGATGATCTCGGCGGCCCATCGATCCACGCAACAAAGAGTGGCGTCGTCACGGCTGTGGTAGCCGATGAGGACGCCGCCAAAGATTTGGTAGGCGAGATCCTGTCGTATCTTCCGACGTCCAACGCTGAACTCGCACCGTTTCGACCAACCACTGATTCAGTTGACCGTCCTTGTCCCGAACTACGCGACATCTTGCCGACCAATGCCAGCGGCAGCTACGACGTGCGCCACGTAATCGAGGCCATCGCGGACGACCAGGTGATCACCGAGTTACGGGCCGAGTGGGCTGGCAACCTGATCACCGCATTCGCCAACGTTGGTGGCTATGCCGTAGGCATCGTAGCCAATCAACCTCAAGTGCTCGCCGGCACGCTCGACATCGCCGCCAGCCAAAAGGGCGCACGCTTCGTGAGCCTTTGCGACGCATTCAATGTCCCGCTGCTCACCTTCGTCGACACGCCCGGATTCCAGCCTGGCAAGGATCTCGAATGGCGCGGCATGATCCGCCACGGCGCTCAACTTGCTTTTGCCTATGCCCGTGCGTCGGTGCCCCGCATCTCGGTGACGTTGCGAAAGAGTTATGGCGGTGCATACATCGTCATGGACTCCAAGACCATGGGCAACGACATTGCTATGGCGTGGCCATCTGCAGAGATAGCGGTGATGGGAGCAAAGGGTGCCGTCGAGATCCTGCATCGTCGAGCATCGGCCGCAGAACGGGTTCAGATCGAAGCCGACTACGAGGCACGCCTGCTAAACCCTTACGTTGCAGCCGAGCGAGGATCGGTCGATGTCGTGATCGACCCAGCCGATACCCGGAAGCAAATCGCCGAAGCTCTTGACCTTCTTGCGTCGAAACGCGAGCGGCTTCCTCGCCGCCGCCACGACAATTCGCCTCTTTAACACGCCGCCCGATTCCATCGAACCAGGCGCGCTGCGATAAAGTGCGATTTCCCGCGGGGAGGGTGAATGCCTAGCGCACCTAGCAACCATCTGTCCCGCATTTTCTCAAACCTCCACAACCTCGTATAAGGAAGTTCTGTGTCCGATTCCATCACGATCACCGACAATCGCACCGGTGAGTCTTTTGAAATCCCCATCCAAGACGGCGGTGTCGACAGTGGCGCCTGGAAGCAGAACCTGCCCGGTCTGTGGTTCAACGATCCCGGCTTCACGACTACGTCGTCCTGTCTGAGCTCGATTACCGACATCAAGGGCGACGAAGGCATCTTGCGGTATCGGGGCTACCCGATCGAGCAGCTGGCCAAGGATTCGACGTATCTCGAGGTTGCCTACTTGCTCCTCAAGGGCGAGCTTCCTGACGCGTCGCAGTACGAGCAGTGGAAGCATGACATCACCACCCACACGTACACCCATGAGAACTTCCGCCGGCGTTTCGTTGACAGTTTCCAGTTCAATGCCCATCCCATGGGCATGCTCATGGCCTCGATCGCTGCACTCGGCACGTTCTATCCCGAGGCCAAGGACATCGAAGACCCAGCGAACCGCATGCTGCAGACGACCCGTCTGATCGCCAAGCTCCCCACGTTGGCCGCAGCTGGTTATCGCTCCTCCATCGGTATGCCCTATGTGTACCCCGAGAACGATCTCGACTACGCAACGAACTTCCTGTCGATGATGTTCAAGGTCGCCGAACCGAAGTACGAATGTGATCCAGCCATCACCAAAGCCCTCGACGTGCTTTTCATCCTGCATGCGGACCACGAGCAGAACTGCTCAACGACGACCGCTCGCACCGTCGGCAGCTCACACGCCGATCCATACTCAGCTGTGTCTGCAGCTGCCGGTGCGCTCTATGGCCCTCGCCACGGCGGCGCCAACGAGGCTGTGCTCAACATGCTCGACGACATCGGCACCTACGACCAGGTTGATGAATTCATTGCTGGCGTCAAGCGTGGCGATCGCCGCCTGATGGGCTTCGGCCACCGTGTCTACAAGAATTTCGACCCTCGGGCCACAATCATCAAGGAAGCAGCCGATGCTGTGTTCAAGGTGACGGGCGCGAACCCCAAGCTCGACATAGCGCTCAAGCTCGAAGAAGCTGCGCTAAACGACGAGTACTTCAAGTCACGCAAGCTCTACCCGAACGTTGACTTCTACTCAGGCTTGATCTACCAGGCACTCGGCTTCCCGCCAGAGATGTTCACCGTGCTGTTCACGATCCCACGTGTCTCCGGCTGGTTGGCTCACTACAACGAGATGCTCGAGCAGGACTCACGCATTGCTCGTCCTCGCCAACTCTACGTTGGCTCAGATGTGCGTGACTACGTGCCTATGAACGCTCGCTAAACAGCGTTCGCCACAATCGATCGATGGCCCGGCGCTCGAGCGCCGGGCCATTGTCGTTTTCACGGCTGGAGTCTTGCGCTACTTCATGGCGCTATTTCATGGCGCTATTTCATGGCGCTATTTCATGGCGCTATTTCATGGCGCTATTTCATGGCGGGATGTGATCGCCATGCCGTCGCTGGCCGTTGACCGATCACGTAACATTCCTCGCAACGTTCGCTCACGGTCGCCGAGCCATGGTTCGCGTCGTCACAGACCAGTGGCACAGTGTCGAGACCAAGCCTGCGGGCAATAATGAAGCTCTGCTACAACATCTGGGTCGCGAATCCGCGACGTCTGAGGCCCGGTAGGACGCCGTAGCCAATGCGGCCGCCTTCTGCCGCAAGAAACGTGTTGAGCTCGTGCCGGATAGAGACCCGACCAATGATGTCGCCCGCCGCCATCGCCACCAAGAAAGTTTCCGGGACAAACTCGTCTGGTAACACCGCGCCCCGAGCAAAGACTTGATGACGCTGCACGAGAGTTGCAACCGAAAGAGAACTCATCGTTGGCCAGAAAGCCACCGTGAGCGGCGAAAACCTGTTCTTCGTCACCAATTCGTACTGGTCGTAACCGGACATGCACGGAGCGAAACTGCCGGCCCCAGGTTGTCCGTGGATCAGCTTTTCAGGAATGCGTCCACCTCGAGCCGAACGCCCCAGTCGACCCAGACAGTGCTGCGTGGCCACGCCGGGAGCACAGCGACCAAAAACGACATAGCTACCTAATTAGACGCGGTAGGCCAGACCCAAGTCCTCGAGTTCGCCGATGGCTGCGTCCCTGGCGACGCCCAGCATGCATGCAAGCGCCCTCAGGTCGTCGGAGCGAACGGTCAGGACCTTGCCGTTGAAGTCTTGGCGTTGGACCTGAATGCCGCGTACATAGCGATTTACGAGCTCCGCTTCGGCCCCCTCGAGGTCCCGCAAGCGCGCTAGATCGATCGTCATTGCTGTGCGTGCGTCCAATGGCACGCCGAGAGAGCTGTCACCGCCCTGGTCAGTATCGTCGGCTGCAGGCAGCAGCTGAGCCACCGGCACGGCGTAGAGGCTAGCTAGGCGCTGCAGGCGAGGCACCGAGATGGCACGTTCACCTCGTTCGTAGGCACCAAGAACCGATGCCTTAAATTCTTTCCCCCATGCCGCTTCGACATCGAGGAGTGACATGCGCTTTTGTCGCCTGATGCTGCGCAGCCGCTCACCCAACTGGGCTCTGTAATCGTTGTCGAACTCCAACGCCTCTTCGTTCTTAGGCGACAATCTAGACGCTGTCGGTGGCCAGACGAAGAATTTC
>MEHZ011355963.1_pt1 | contig 10192 bp, 10 predicted proteins | sample 897221 | NCBI WGS metagenome assembly MEHZ01 (sample SAMN05514161, study PRJNA337945) | marine metagenome | isolation source: marine surface water | place: Arctic Ocean | collected 2007-12-13 | reverse complement strand
ACCAGGTAATGACCGTTTGCGGATCCAGATTGGAGGTACTCACAAGGGGATCGTTTCATGCTGCGTGAGTACCGCATTACTGTGGAGCCATGAACGTGCAGCCGATCGGTCCTGAGTCACCCGGTGTCTACTGGGTCCGTAGGGCTGCACTGCTGGCAATCGTCCTACTTCTCGTGTTCGGCCTGATCTGGGTTTTTCGAGCCATTACTGGTTCACCCTCAACGCAAGCCCCGATTGTCGAGCCCGCTGTTGCGGTATCTGAATCAGTTGACCCCGAAGCGGTACTCACTCCCGTGACAACAGATCCCGTTAATTGTCTGGACTCGGCAATTCTGGTAGAAGCAACTACTGATTCCTCAACCTACAAAGTGGGCAAAAAGCCCGTGTTGACGCTGACCATTGAAAACACAGGCAGTATCGCCTGTTTGCGAGATGTTGGGCCGAAAGCCAATGAACTTGAAGTTAAATCAGGTGGGTACCACGCGTGGTCAAGTGACGACTGTTCGCCGAGCAAGAAGAAAAAAGTTGTGGCCCTTGAACCCGGTGACATGGTCGCATCCACCATCGAGTGGAATGGTCAACTGAGCGAGCCAGGATGTCCCGAGATCGATGAGGCGGCCAAGGTGGGCCGTTATGAGGTGATTGGTCGCAACGCCGATGTCTTCAGTGAAGCGACTCCTTTTGCTGTGACAAAGAAGAATTAAGGGTTCGGCGCACCTTCACGCTTCGAGCGTGCAGTCAGTGAGGTCATCACGGTTACTGCTTGTGCAATATTGGACACAGGATGGGTGACGATTCCCTGAGTTTTCACAGAAGTGCCGGTGGGAATAATTGCATCGGTGAAACCCAGTCGGGCCGCTTCATCTAGCCGCTTCTCAAGTCCAGTTATCCGGCGAATGTCGCCGGCTAGTCCAAGTTCGCCAATGGCAACCAGACCGCTGGGTAATGAAATGTCCTTCACGCTACTGACGATCGCAAGCGCTGTTGCCAGGTCAGTTGCCGGTTCAAGTAGGCGCATTCCGCCAACGGTTGCCACGAAGCAATCCGCGGTAGAGAGTGACAGGCCCGCGCGACGCTCCAAGATCCCCAACATCATGGCGGTCCGAGAAGAGTCAAGGCCGCTGGTCACCCGGCGGGGTTGGGGTGAGCTAGAAGGCGCAATTAGTGCCTGAACTTCAGCCACCAGTGGTCGCTTTCCTTCGACGGTGATGGTGACGCATGTTCCAGGGACTGGGTGGGTTCGGTCACCGAGAAATAGGCCACTTGGGTCAGGGAGTCCGTGAATGCCATCCTCGGTCAATTCGAAGCAGCCGATCTCGTCAGCCGGGCCATAACGATTTTTTACGGCACGCACTAGGCGAAGGGGTCCGTGTCGGTCACCTTCAAACTGCAAGACCACGTCAACGAGGTGCTCAAGTGCGCGCGGGCCAGCAACGCTGCCATCTTTTGTGACATGGCCAACAAGGACCGTGGTCATATTCCTCGACTTGGCTGCCCGAATGAGTGATGCGGCAACTTCCTTGACCTGAGTGACCCCTCCGCTAACTCCGTCGACATCGGCGCTTGAGATGGTTTGCACTGAGTCAACAATGAGTAGTGATGGGTTCGTGTGTTCAATGTGACCCAGTGCTACTCCAAGGTCGGTTTCAGCTGCGAGGAAGAGTGAGTCGCTGACGGCATCGATTCGCTCAGCACGCAGTCGAACTTGGGCGACAGATTCCTCACCGGTGAGATAAAGGACCTTGTGTCCCATCCGCGCCCACTGGGCTGCCACAGCCAAGAGCAGTGTTGATTTGCCAACCCCTGGTTCTCCGGCGAGAAGGAGGACGGCCCCAGGCACAAATCCACCCCCGAGTGCCCGATCAAATTCACCGATCCCGGTGCTGTGAGCTTGTGCTGCAGAAATATCAATCTCATTAATGGCAAGTGCGGGCGATGTCGTTGCCCTTACTTTAGTAGTAGCGGTAACCACACCGACCTCTTCTACTGTGCCCCAAGATTGACATTCACCGCAGCGCCCACCCCATTTACCGGTAGCCCAGCCACACTCGGTGCAGCGAAATTGAGGTGTTTTCGTAGTGCTTTTTGCCATGTTAAGTCCTGTGTTTTAGTCCTGCGGGTCAGCCGGATGAATCGACAGCCCAATTCTGACAGTGGGGTCTGACTTTTTACCCCGCTGATTAAAACTTGTGATCACAGCCTCGCGGTTCCGGCACAGCTGAGCAAGTTCCTCATAAGCCGGTGCCCCAATCAGGGCCACGATTTCTTCCTTTGAATTGATGTAGACCGGTTCGCTCGCAGTATGCGCTTCGGTGTTACCCGTGCAGTACCAATCAAGATCGGCTCCACCGGCTCCCCACGCACGACGGTCGTACTCGCCCAAGACGACGACTTGGCGCTCACGGCCGTCCTCGTAGGTCACATTGTCATAGGAGCGTCGCAGTGGAAGCTGCCAGCAGACGTCTGGCTTGGTCTCGATGAAATGAACGCCCTCTTTTTCGGCCAAATGGTGTAGTGCGCACCCGTAGCCACCGGAAAATCCCTCGGAGTTGTGGAAAATGCAGGCACCCTTGACGACTCGGGTTTTATCGACGCCATCTTCTTTCTCGGTCCAGCCTTTCTTCCCCAGTCCAAGTTCGTAGTTCTCCCACACATCGGGGGTAAGTTTCTTAACCCATTTGCGCACTCGCTTCTCGTCCTTCTTTTCAGAAAAATGAGCGCCGTGGGCGCAGCAGCCCGCATCGGGGCGCTCGGCCTCAATGCCTTTACAGCCTCTGCCGAAAATGCAGTTGTACTTGGAAGTGAGCCAAGTGAGATCGCAGCGGATCAATTGGTCGTCATCTGATGGGTCGACGAACTCAACCCAGGCTCTGGGGAAATCAAGGAGGACTTCAGGCACCACATCAGCCTAGGTCCACTGGGTACCCCATGCAGCACGGGCACCGTGAAGTAGGTGCTGGATCTGTGGTTCAGGTAACGTGGTGTCATGAGCCCTCAGCGCCCACGAAGTGCTGATCCGGACTCGTTTGCTGGGCTTACCTGGGTCGAAGTTGAACAGCGGATCGCTTCCGGTCAAATTAATGATGCGCCCGACGCTAATTCGCGGAGCCTTTCCAGCATTATCAAAGAAAACACATTGACTTGGTTCAACTTCTTAATTGGATCAATGTGGGTAGTCATGTTGATCGTGGCCCCCTGGCAGGATTCCCTTTTCGGCTTTGTCATCGTGGCCAATACTCTGATTGGCACGATCCAGGAATACCGCGCTGCTCGCGCCCTGGAAAAGCTTGCGATCATCGGTGAAGCGAAACCAGTTGTTCGCCGGGATGGATCCGAACAAGTTCTCACCCCGCGAGATATAGTGCTGGGCGATCTGATCGTGCTGGGCACGGGCAGTCAGTTAGTCGTTGACGGAGAAATTGAGAAATCTCAGGGTCTAGAAATTGATGAGAGCCTGCTCACGGGCGAAGCGGATCCGGTTGACAAACAAGTGGGAGATTCGGTCATGAGTGGTTCCTTCGTGGTTGCCGGTGCTGGGTACATGCGCGCAACGAAGATTGGGCGTGATTCATTCGCCGCAGGCCTCACGGAAGTTGCCACACAATTTCAAACTACGAAATCAGAACTTCGCGATTCAATCAATAAGTTCATCAAATACGTTTCCTACTTCCTACTTCCCGTGGGAATCACACTTTTTCTTTCGCAGTTTATCGAGGCACAGTTGCCCCTGCCCGAAGCAATTAGAGGAACAATCGCTGGCATTGTCACGATGGTGCCAGAGGGACTCGTCCTTCTTACCTCTATCTCAATGGCGGTGTCTGTGATTGAACTTGCGAGAAGGAGGGTACTTGTTCAGGATCTGCCGGCTGTGGAAGTCTTAGCCCGAGTCGACACCGTATGCGTGGATAAGACGGGGACTCTCACTGCGCCCGGAATGCAGGTTCACAATGTAATCCCACTGGGCATATCAGATTTAGTGGAAATTGAAGTGGCCCTTGGTGCGGTTGCCGCATCGCAGCCCAATGCGAATCCCACGCTGGCTGCTATCCAGGCTCGTTACCCCGACCCAGATTGGCAAGTCAGCTATTCGGTTCCGTTTTCCAGTTCCCGTAAATGGTCGAGCGCAACTTTTTCTGATCAGGTGTCGTGGGTGTTGGGTGCCCCAGAGATGGTTGCTCCGAATGATTCCCAAATGCTGGAGCGCGCGAGCAGTAGCGCCGCATCTGGTGCTCGAGTGTTAGTGCTCGCAAAGTTGGTAGAGGGCTCCGCGAGGATGAGTTCAGAAGAAAAGCTGGGAGAAGTTGAGTGCGCAGCGCTCGTTGTGATCAGTCAGACTCTTCGCGCAGATGCGGCTGAGACGGTCGCATATTTCCTCAGCCAGGGTGTTAACGTAAAAGTGATCTCGGGTGACAATCCGCAGACGGTAGGTGCAATTGCCAGGCAGGCCGGCGTGCCAGGTGCGGATCACCCGTACGACGCGCGGTATTTGCCCGAAAATACGGATGAAGTAGCCGAAGTGCTCGCAACCACACATGTGTTTGGCCGGGTTACGCCTGCGCAAAAGCGGGATATGATCGATGCCCTGCATGCACGCGGGAAAACTGTCGCAATGACGGGTGATGGGGTTAACGACGTACTCGCACTTAAGAATGCAGATCTTGGAATCGCGATGGGTTCTGGTTCAGATGCTACGCGCGCTGTGGCCCAATTAGTTTTGCTTGATGACCAGTGGGAAATGATGCCCGACGTTGTGGCGCAGGGGCGCAAAGTGTTAGTGAACATTGAACGTGTCGCCAACGTTTTCTTAACTAAAAGTTTTTATGCCATGATCGTGAGTAGTGCGACGGTGATCTTCGTAGTTGCCTTCCCATTTTTACCGCGCCACTTAACATTGGTGAGTGCATTGACAATTGGAATTCCTGGTTTTTTTCTCGCATTGATGCCAAATGTTGAAAGATTTCGGCCTGGATTCTTTCGCAGGGTGTTGTCATTCGCGATCCCGGCCGGCGTGATTGCCGCGGTTGCTTCTTTCACGAGTTACGGAGTGGCCCTTTATTTTGATGAACCGCTATTTAACGCCCAGTCAGGTGCGACCATCACGTTATTTATCGTGACACTTGCAGTTCTGGCGGAATCGGCACGCCCGCTCAATCTGATCAGGCTTGCCCTCGTAGGCCTCATGGGAGCAGCGTTTATTGCGGTGCTGTACATCCCATGGCTCTCAAATATTTTTGCGCTTTCCTTGGGACCAGAGCGCTATAGCCTTATCTCTATTGGGGTAGGGCTAGCCGGCGCTGTTGCGGTCGTGATTGCTACCCGGGTGACCGACCGATGGAGGCGCGCGCCCAAGGGGCCGGTCGAGATGAACGCGCCATGAAGATAGGCCTTTCGACTTCTTCAGTGTTTCCTGAATCTACCGCTGCCGCCTTTGAACTTGCGGCTCTTACCGGTTATGACGGGGTCGAAGTAATGGTGGGAATGGACGCCATGAGTCAAGATTCTACGGTACTGCGGAATCTTGTTCAGCACTATCAACTCCCGATCCTGTCATTGCATTCCCCGTGCCTGTTAGTCACTCAACGAGTCTGGGGGACAGACTCTTGGGGAAAACTGGACAAAGCCCGTGAAGTTGCTGAATTGGTGGGTGCCATGACTGTTGTTGTACACCCGCCATTTCGTTGGCAGCGTGCGTATGCAAAAAACTTTGAAAAAGGGATCTCTGAACTCAACACGAACTCGCCAGTGGGTTTCACCGTTGAAAATATGTATCCGTGGCGGGCAGGGCCTGGGTCGTTTCCTGCATATTCTCCCGACTGGGACATAAGAAAGCAGGATTACGAAAATGTCACTTTGGATTTTTCGCACACGGCGGTTTCACGAACTGATCCGATCGAAATGATGCGTGATTTTGGCGAGCGCTTGACCCACATTCACTTGGCGGACGGTACCGACTCCCCAGCCGACGAACACTTAGTGCCAGGCAGGGGAACCCAGCCGGTACGCGAAGGGTTGGAATTCCTTAAAAATAGTGGCTTTACTGGAAATATTATCGCTGAAATTACGACTCGGTCGGCTAGGGATCGTGACGAACGCATTTCCGATGTGCGGGCCAGCCTTGATTTTGTTCGGCAAGTGTTTCCCCATCGAGTGTTTTCCAGTGGAGAGGAGTAGGCCATGGCGCGGGAGGAAAAACGAGAAGACGGTGGAATCGTGGGGGTCGCTCGGTCCATGTTTCTCAATTCCGGCTACGCAAGAACCACGATTAAGTCGATTGCGGCGGCGGCAGGGGTGGCGCCAACCGTTGTCTCCAACCTGTATGCGAACAAGGAAGCACTTTTTGCGGCCGCGATGTCTTTCCCGAGTGATCCACAGAAAGCGATCCCCGCATTGGTCGCTCCAGGAATTCACGGCATGGGCGAGCGCCTTGTGCGGGGAACACTTCAGTTAGTTGCCGATCAGCAGGTTCGGGAGGACCTGCTCAAGGCTGCAAATGCCGGACGTTCCTTGAATACAGGTGTTGACATGTTTGCCGTGATCAAGCCGCTTTCGGACTACTTCCAAAGCACCGTGGTTGATCGTGCCTTGATTTTGATGGGCATCCCTGATGCTCGAATCCGCGGGGCACTGATTAGTTCCTATTTAACCGGCGTGATTGCCTACCGGTATTTCCTGGAAATCGAGCCGCTTGCGAGTGTGTCCCAAGATCAGTTAGTCGCATTGGTGTCGCCAATGGTTCAAGACTTGCTTGATCCAACAAAACCGCTGCCCGGTATGGCAGAGTGAAGTGATGAACACGATGTATTCCGTCAAGAGAATTGGTGTGATCGGGTCCGGTTCGATGGGGCAGGCACTGATCTCTGGGTGGACGCGGTCAGGCGCCAGCATCGTGGCGGTAGTGCGCGATGTGGAGAAATACCAGTACCTAGAAGGCTCACTGGGCATTGAGGTCACCGAGGATCGCGAGGTTCTTTCCGCATGTGAAGTTGTTGTAATTGCAATCAAACCAAAAATTATCAAGGAAATTCTTGCAGATTTCGCGCCGTTTATTGCGCCCGGTGCGATCGTGATCTCGGTCGCGGTGGGAGTGACCACCGAGTTTATCGGAAATTGTTTCCCGCAGACCAAGGAAATCATAAAGGCGATGCCAAATACTCCTTCGCAAATTCACATGGGTGTTACTTGTGTCAGTGGTGGCTACGGTAGCTCCGAGGCCTCTATTGCATTTGCCGTAGACCTTTTGGGAGCTGTAGGCGACGTATTCGTGGTCCCTGAATCCCAGCAGGCTGCAGTGGGTGCACTGTCAGGAAGCGGCCCGGCGTACCTGTTCTACCTCGCGCAGTATTTGCAGGAAGGCGCAGAGGAACTAGGGCTCGATGGGGATTTAGCGGATCAGTTAGTTCGGTCAACGCTGAGAGGGTCAGGGGAACTTTTGGCACGCTCTGAGCGTTCCGCTGGTGATTTGCGGCGGCAGGTGACGTCCCCGGGTGGAACGACCCAAGCCGCCATGGAAGTCCTTGATTCACAAAACGTGGGAGAAGCCCTCAGATCGGCTCTAGCCGCAGGGGTTGTGCGTTCGATGGAACTTGGTAAAGACTGAGGTCCCTATGCCCAGCGGAGAATGCGTCTTAGACGGGCAGAATTCTTGGGCCAAACCAATTGACCAAGTATTGATGCGGAGCATCCGGTTAGTTCGGCAATCATGGAAACTTGGCTGGCATTTTTCGGATTGGACCCAGAAGTTAACTCCTGGTTCTAGCGTGTCAATCCAGAAACTTTGAGTTTTTTCGGGTATGGGTCGCGCCACGCTAGGGTTACCGACTATTGTTCGATAGTCCTGTTCAAGGGAAGTGATTCCCGCAACGTCTCACATTATGGAGCACCGCATGTCAACAGCAGCTTTCGGCGACGTACGTTTTCTGACCGTAGCGGAAGTTGCCGCCGTGATGCGGGTGTCCAAGATGACGGTCTACCGCTTGGTACACAGTGGTGAATTGCCAGCCGTTCGAGTCGGTCGCTCATTCCGAGTGCCTGAACAGGCGGTACAGGATTATTTACGCGATTCGATCATAGAAACCGCCTAAAGGTCTCCAAGGAACCTCCCAACATACGTTGCGAGTGGCCACCGATACACTCGAGATCGCTTTTACGAAATTGACTTCAAGTTAAGGGAATTGTTATATGGGCTCAGTAATTAAAAAACGTCGCAAGCGGATGGCTAAGAAGAAGCACCGCAAACTGTTGCGTCGCACGCGAGTCCAGCGCAGAAACAAGAAGTAGTCCACGAAGCCCCGCACCCCGGTACGGTCATGTACAGTGCTCCGGATTACGCGGCTAAAGGTCCTAGCCTTTTGGCTCGTAGGTTCTTTGACGGCGTTCTCGAACCCATTTATCGCGACTGGTTTCGTACCCAAGTCCTAGGCTTGGGAAAAATTCCAAAAACAGGGCCGGCGCTCTTCGTCGGCAACCACGCGGGAGCATTCGCAATCGATGCCCTCATGGTCGTGCATGCTCTTGAACGAAACTCTTCCCGCGCACTGCACCTTTTGGGAGCGAACTTCCTTTTCCAAGAGCCCATGCGGGAATTGATGGCGCATTTGAATGTGCATCCTGCTCATTTCGACACTGCCAGTGAGTTGCTTCAGGCCGGCCACTTGGTCGGCGTGTGGCCCGAAGGGGTGAACGGGGTCGGTAAGACAATTGAGCACCGTTACCAATTGCAGGAATTCGGTCGCGCGGGTTTCGCTCGCCTGGCTGCGGTTAATCAAGTCCCCATAATCCCCACCGTGGTCATTGGATCTGAAGAGGCGTATCCGCTCGTCGCGCGCGTCGAAGGGTTACTTGATTGGGCTGACATTCCTTATCTGCCGGTGACCCCTACTTTCCCGATGCTCGGTCCGTTGGGTCTGATTCCATTTCCCAGTAAGTGGACCATTTCATTTGGTACCCCAATTGCACCACCGGAGTCAGAAAGTCCATTGGATGCATTCGCCTGCTCGGATTACGTGAGAGGGGAACTCACCCAAACTATTCGAGAATTGCTAGCCACGCGTTCAAGTATTTTTTAAACCGCGAGCGATTCGACCCAGTGCGTAACCTGCAGTGAGGCCGAATGCGATTCCGCCGGCAGTAGTCGCAACGGGCAATGCATTTTCGCGCAATTGCGCGCGTTTGCGAAAGTCACTGACCTCCCAGTCCATTTTCTTGGCGTAGGCGCGCAGGTCTGGATCCGGGTTCACGGCGGTGGCAAATCCAACGATTGACAGCATCGGAATGTCATTTGCTGAATCAGAGTAGGCATAGCATGCGCTGAGGTCGTAATGCTCACTACTCGCGAGAGCCCGCACAGCCTCGGCTTTGGCTAAGCCGTGCAGTGGGTATCCATCGAGCTTTCCTGTGTAGATACCATTCTCGGTTTTGGAGACCGTTCCCAGTGCACCTGTTAATCCAAGGCGTCGGGCGATCAAGTCGGCAAGTTCTACCGGGGTTGCAGTGACCAGCCAGACATCTTCGCCGGCATCAATATGTTGCTGAGCCAATGCCAACGTGCCCGGAATCAATTTGTCAACCATTCTTTGATCGAAAACTATCTCGCTTAAACGGGTCAGTTCTTCCACGCTACGACCTTGAACAAATGCGAGAGCGGCTTCCGTGGCTGATGCCACATCTTCTAAGTTCTCAGACCCCGAAAGTACAAATTTCATTTGCTTGATGCCGAAGCCAAAAATGTCGCGGCCAGAGAAATATTTGAGTTTCGCGAGACCAGCCGCGAAGTGGAATAGGGACGCTCCCCGCATTATCGTGTTATCAACGTCAAAGAACGCAGCGGAGAGGCCGGCGCCTCGCTCGGTGCTCCGCGAATGGTGAGCCGCCGCTGCCGAGGCGAGGCCAGAATGGCGGAAGGTCTCTAAGACATTCCCGTTCCTGGCAGGTTTTTCAGGCGACACAGATCAAAGAGTACTCACCGGGTGTTCCCAGATCCGCTGATGTGGCAAACTCGGGGTGTGGACTCGGTAAATTCAGATCGCGAAACTGTGACGGTTAATCGCGTGGTGACCGTTGCTGACTTCTTGCGAAACTCGGCACTGAATGATCCAGAACGAATTGCCTTAATTGAAGTGGAATCCGGTGAGCGCATTTCCTACTCTGCTTTGGATTCTCGAGTGAGCGCGACGGCAGCTGCGCTACTAGAAGG
>MEHZ011506745.1_pt1 | contig 10199 bp, 9 predicted proteins | sample 897221 | NCBI WGS metagenome assembly MEHZ01 (sample SAMN05514161, study PRJNA337945) | marine metagenome | isolation source: marine surface water | place: Arctic Ocean | collected 2007-12-13 | reverse complement strand
GGCAAAGTTCACCCTCAGCATCTGCTTGATGAAAGGTCCCCTTTTGTGGAAATTGCTCAAGGACATTGGGTGGAGGCATGTTCAGTATGTACGAATCTATGATCATGGAGGAGGTGCTGTTAAGAATCACTAACCTTCGGGTTCATTTCCCTATTCGTGGAGGAATTTTTCGTAGTGCGGTGGGGGCTTGTAAGGCGGTTGATGGCGTTAGTTTAGATTTAAAAAAAGGTCAGACATTAGGTCTTGTGGGTGAATCGGGATGTGGTAAATCAACCTTGGCGAAGTCTGTAGTAAAACTTGTCGAACCAACATCTGGTTCGATCAAGTTTAAAAATCAAGAAGTTATTGGGAATAATTTAAAAAATAATTTCCGTAGATCCGTACAAATGGTTTTTCAGGATCCTGCGGAATCTCTCAATACTCGCATGACGGTGGGAGCGATTTTGGAAGAGCCTTTAGAAATTCATCGATTGATCGAAAAAAAGGATCGCCCAAAAAGAGTGGTAAAATTGCTTGAACAAGTTGGATTGGACTCGAGTGCAGCTAGACGTTATCCATTCGAATTCTCGGGAGGACAGAGACAGAGGATTGGAATTGCTCGTGCATTGGCCTTGGAGCCAGAGCTTTTGGTGCTCGACGAGCCTGTTTCCGCCTTGGATGTTTCGGTGCAGAGCCAAGTTCTTAATTTATTAATGGAACTGCAAGACACTCTTGGCTTAACTTACCTGTTGATTGCACATGACTTAGCAGTGGTGAAGCATGTTTCGGATGTGATTGCAGTAATGTATTTGGGCAAGATCGTAGAGTTGGGACCAGCAGTCGATGTATATTCAAACCCGGTGCACGCTTACACAAAAGCCCTTATTTCAGCAGTACCCATTCCCGATCCCACTATAAAAAGAGAAAAAACGATTATCCCCGGTGATGTTCCATCCCCTATCAACCCTCCAGCGGGTTGCGCATTTGGACACAGAGTTGGTGCATCTCGATATCAGGAAAGTGTAGGCAAGAGATTTGATATGGAAGAGGTTTCACCAGCCCATTATGTGCTCAATTGCCCATGCTGTATATAAATTTTTATAAGTTTGTCATTACGAATTTTAATAGTAGAAAAAAGCTTGCGACAAAATCATCGAGTGTCTTTTATGATTTATCTTCTCTTCTGACCTGTCCATGCCCTACACTAGATTACAAGTTCAAAAGTTTTTTATAATCCCTTTTATTTGTTGCATACTTATTGCGGGTTTGTTCCATAACAATTCTTTTGGGCAGAGTCCAGCCGACATGCCTTTGCGACAAGTTATTACTGAGGCACAGTCTTTAATAGGGCAGGGTGATTTTGCGGGTGCATCTCCGTTATTAGATGAGTTAGAATTACGATTTGAGGATGAAGAAGACCCTGAAGTGGAAAAAATTCTTCAACAATTTGGTTTCGTTCGTGGGGTTGGTTATTTACAAAGTTTTGCCAAGACAGGAAATAAAGAATTTCTTGAAAAAGCGGCCTCTGCCTTTGGGTTTTTTGCTGATAAATTCCCCAATGATTCGAAGGCGGTAATGGCTTTACAGAAAAGAACAGATTGCCTTCGAGCTCTTCACGAATGGAAGGAAGCCGCGACTGTTATTGAACTTCTTTTAGACACGACAAAGCCCTATCGTAAACAAATTGTGAAACGAAGTGAGTTGATGAATCTTTATTTTGGTAGGGCTCAATGTTATCATATTGAGCAAAATTGGGTGAAGGGGGAGCCCTCCTTCAATGAATTGTTAAAATATGCCGATTTGGCCAAAGATGAAGATCGATCTGCTTATGCGGTCTCATGCCTTACTGAAATGTTTGTGCAAACCAAACGAATTGATGAAGTCTTTCCTTTACTACCACGTTTATCTGGTGATACCCCGGCTCGATACGATCTTCGCTTAAATGTTAATTTAATGCAGGGTGCGGCTCAACTTAAAGATAAGGAAAGGCATGTGGAGGCCTCTTTATTTTACGCGCTCACCATGACGACGGAAGAGATAGTTGCGTTTTACACTGAAAGGCAAAAGCAATTACAAACTGAGCTTTCGCAATACGAGCAACTTATTGCCTTACAGGGCAAGACAATGCCCAAGCGACGACTCGAAATTTTAAAAGAGAAGTCCAATACAATAGCAATGAAACTAACAAGTGCCAAAGGACAGCTAAAACTGGCTCAAGATACACCTCCCTTTACTACTGTATTACGCTGGAGAAAAGCAGATAACTTTCAACTCACCAAGAGGGACTGGGAGTCATTTTGGGGCTTCTATTGGCTCTACAAAGACTTTCCTAAGCACGAAAGCGTTGAAAATTTCCTTTACGCAGCCTTCGCCTCCGCGAACACGGTCAAACATCGAGAAAAATCAATCGAACTTGGCGAAGAATACTTATCGAAAAAGGAATGGAAGAAATTCCGAGCAGATGTTACTTTTATTATGGCGAATGCTTACAGGCTAGAGGGTGAAAATCTCCAGAAAGTTGCGGTTAGCTTACAATCTGCAATGGGGACTGCGGAAAAAGACAAAGCTGAAAAGGCGAAAGTAAAGTCTTTGGAATACTTTGAAAGATTTTTCAATTTATGTAATGATTTTATTGAAGTTATGCCCGAACATAAATACGCGAAGGATTTTGTTGGTATGATGGGATCAGTCTATTTTAAAAGAAGGAAATTTGAAGATTTATTGGAAAAGTTTGCCGGTTTTGAAAATGGTTCAATGAATCGCTCAAAGGGTTATGTTAACCGAGTCGAGTTTAGGAAAAGCCCAGCCATGCCAACCGCACATTATATGAGTGGCTTGGCGTTGCTTGCATCAGGTCGCTTCGAAGAAGCGAAACCACTATTGGGAGCAGTTGTAGGGGTCAATATGGAAGGTTTGCCTGTCGGTGGATCAACATTTGAGGATGAGGATGAAGCTGAGAGCGAATTTGAATAAAATGATTAAGTTTTTAAAAGTAGTTCTTTTATTCCCACTTCTTTTACTGTTTTATTCTTGCGGAGGAGATGAAGTTGAATCGGTAGCCGAGAATTCGCCCGAGGTGGCCAATGTAGAGTCTAAAACACCCGAACCGGAAGCTATTAAAGAAGTGGTTGAAGAGACACCCGAACCCGAGGTTTTGCCCAATCCGAATGGCGTGTACTTGCCAACTGATGAGGAGAAAAATGGAATGCCTGTTTATGCAAATGGCGAAGGTTTCTTTATGTGGTTTAATGGATCACTATGGAAAATTTCTGATAAGCTAGGTGGTGGGAAAATTATTTCTACTGGAAAAGAAACTATTAATGATAAATGGAGTGATGGAGGGAAGGCTCGTAATTACCCAGATGAAGAGTATTCAAAAGATGCACTATTTAGACTTGCCGTGGCTTATCAGGGTTCTACTGACAATACCAATGCCATTCGACTTTTCCAGCAATTTGTTAAAGATTTTCCTGAAGATAAAATGGTTGCAGAGGCTTATTTGAGCTTAGGTGACCTTGCGATTAGTGATGTTAAACCTGATGAGCAACCCACATTCGTTCAAATTAATAATTCACGAGAAAATTACAATTTCGTTCGTGAGAAGACTCAAGAAATCCGATTAATTACGGATGCCACATTTAATGAAGGAGGCTTAATTGAGAGAGTCGCAGAAAACCCTGAGGGTATAGTTGATCACTACTTGACCTTTGATAAAAACAAAGACGAAGTTCTCCAAAGCACAGAATTTTCTGCGATTGGCATTAAATTTGATAAATCTTTTTCAGACTTTGATTTAAACGACGATAAAGCCGTAGATTATGGAGAGTTGTTTGATGTGGCTTCCTATGTTTTTTATACCGACATGGAACAAACATTTGCGACTTATTCAGAAAATTACGCAACTGTAGATCGAGCACGTATATCAGAAGCTACTGAGAAAATTGGTTTTGCTAATGAAATGTTAGGTCGGCCATCTAAAATGCTTAATCTATATTTTAAAGATATTGAGAAATTTGGTAACGATCCAAGTAATGTAGGAGTTGATGGTATTCTTAAAAAGTACACCGATAAATACGATGAGTATAATAAATTATATGGAAGAACTCTTGATCTTTTAGAAAAACTCCAACAGCCCAACCAAGTAGTAACTTTTACATACAGAGATCGCAAAGGTATCGAAGAAACTATTACTGGTACAGTGGAAGAAATTTTAAAGGATCGCAAAAAACTTCTTCCTTTTCTTTCTTCTTCTTACGAGGGAATGGATCCTGACATTTATAGCGATGTGGTTAAATCAAGGACAGCTATTTTTTCCAATCCTGCCCACGCCTCAAAATTTAAGGGTTATCTCAAAAAGTACCAAGCTTTCAAAAAGGGATTTCCTTCCGATCTTTCACCTGCAGTTTCATTTGCAAAATTATTGGATGATGCGAAATCTGCTGGAAATAAACCACTCGAGCTTAGAATGCGTGCAATGTTGGATCGAGTTGGTTCGAAAGCTGGCGGAAGTTACAATCCTCAAAAAAGCGATTTTCCTGCTGCAAGTCCTGCTGTTCTCGTTTGGATGGCGGAACAACTTCTTGCCCAAAACGCAGTTGAAGACGCCGTTGCTGCCATGGAGCGACTTGTAAATGTTTATGGAGATAATGGCGGAGAATTTCTGTTTGATGCTTATTATTTATTGGGCCAGGCAACGCAAAAAGAACGAGATTATCAAATTGCAGTATCGCATTATGAATCTGCCCTCGCGAATTCGTCTTGGCATGATGACGCAAATGATGCCCGTATACGCTTAGGTGAGTCGCTTTTCGAGGTCGGTCAATCCACTAAGGATTCGTCTTTGTTTGATCGAGCAGTTTCTTCTTTTGAGGAGGTAAGAAGTGATACTGATACAAGCTTAGAGCAGAGAGCTCAGTCATCCTATATGATGGGTGAGTGTAAGCGTGCCATTCGCGATCATGCCGGAGCAGCCTATTATTATTTAGATACGACTCTCAATTTTCCGAGTGCTACCAAATGGGCTTCTAAATCCTATGAGCAAGCTATTCGTTGTTATGAACAAACTGGTCAGTCGGACCAAATCAACAAAGTTGAAAAACAATATGTTGATTGGCAAAGAAAGTTTCTCAAATGAGTAAGCATTTTATTATATTATTAATTTCGATATCTTCGATTTTGGGATTCTCCTTCTTGTCTGCTCAAGCAAACCAAGATTATTTTAAAATTCACTCGGGTGCATTACCGGTTAAGATTTATGTTGGAAACGCAGGTAAAGCAGGAAGTTTGCTCGGGGTGGATGGACAGAAAGGAATCATCTATGCTGAAATGGAGGGTGCAGGGAGGATGCAATTAGAGTTACGTGGACTTAAAAAGCAGAATATTAAGGGATTTGTTTTTACTTGGCCAGAGAGTGCCTTGAGGACACTCAAATCGTTTTCTGACGAGCAATATAGCAAGGAACTTCTTCCTAGCCTTAGGCCAATTATGTATAGAGTGTTACTCTATCTTGATATACCTCAGCAATATTTTGCGATTCATGATAATTGCTTGATCTATGTTAGGGCATTAATTGCTATGGAGCAGTACAATGAAGCCTTTTATTTGTTATCTAGGCTTAATTTAAACAAACTTGATTCATACGGGTATAGGGACTTTTCGGAAGCGTCTCTTGATTTGGCTAGCAAGATGATTCGCTCGAATCCACAATCAGCCAAAATTGCTCGGGCACTCCTTCAGAAAGTCACCATTCGTAACAATAGTGCTGATCACGCCTCTTATTTAAAATTGGCGAATTCGTTACGAACCCAAGGACTATACACTGAAGCCATATCCGAATACGCTAGGCTTGGTCCGATTGTTCAAAAGGCTCCTGGCAGTCCTTACTCGAAGATAGTCCAAATCTGGCCGATTTACTGTTATATAAAATTGTACGAAAAGTACTCTGAAGCAGCCCTGAAAGATGCTCGTTACAAAGAACCTGCGGGTAAAATTTTCAACACGGCAATGCAGTCGGTCAAAAAGTTAGACGAAAGCCCTCCTGCACGACACACTAATGAATATTCTTTATACAAATTAATCCGTGCCCTTTTACGTGTCCAATATGCTCGTCAATATGAACAGGGCGGTAACGAATTGAAAGCTGCGGAATATTACCGTCAGTCGGTTATTGAAGTAACTGAAGGAATAGTCAGTGCTCGAGTTGGACTTGATTGGCTCCCTGAATCCCTATTAATGGCTGGTGATGCCTATGAAAAGTTGAATTTAAATGAGGCGGCACAAAATGTTTACAAACAAGTTTCTATTTTTTACAAGGGTTCAAAATGGGCTACCGAAAGTAAAAAACGATTAGATGCCCTTCCTGCATCTTGAATAAATCCTACTCTTGACCCTTCCTACCTTAAAGGTAATTCTTAGACAAATAAATTAATTAAAATTATGAAACTAGGCTTAATCCGTAAATTCAGCATAATTGGAATAATCTTTTCCAGTTTATCCCCAAGTTTTCTTGCTAATGTGGTTCATGCTCAGCAAAAGGGTTTTGGCTCCGCTTTGGTCGATAATCTTGGACCCTTCCTTATTCCTTTTATTATTCTGATCTTAGCTGGTTTCACGCTTATCATCTATAATGGCATTGCTATTCGTAAAAAGGCATTTGTTAAAGAAGAGGTTGTACAACCAATCATGCAGGAATTGCAAAACCTTAACATTGAGGGAGCAATCGCATTATGTGAGCAATATAAACTTCCAGTTACATCGGTTTTAAAGGGAGGTCTTGCCCGAATTCAAGATGATGAACTTGATATCGAGTCAATTGAAAAGGGATTAGAGGAAACATCAGGACTGGAATTGGCTAAACCTTTTACTTGGATTAATTTGTTAAATACAGTGGGTTCTATAGCTCCCATGGTGGGACTTCTTGGAACTGTAGTGGGTATGATTGGTGCATTCCAAGTTCTGCAAAGTTCGGGTATGGGTGGTGAATCTAGTCAGAAGATGGCAGGAAACATTGGTAGTGCTTTGTGGACAACAGCAGCGGGTCTAGTTGTTGCGATCCCCACCCTTATTTCCTACTTCATATATAAGACAAAATTCGGTACAATTGTGGCAGAAGTTAATCGAGTTGCTGGCGAAATGGTGTTTACTTTAGTTCGTGCAGCTAGGGGTGGTTTTGCTGAAGGTGGTGAAGAAGCAGGTGGTGAGGAATATTACGAAGAAGCACCAGTAGAGGGTTTACCTCAGGCACCTGGTGTACCAATGCCCCCAGCATAATTCGTTTTTTTTATATTGCGTTTACGATTAATTAAATGAGTGGATACAAACCACCCGAGTCTAATGACTCACCAGATTTAACACCGATGATTGATGTGGTATTTCTTCTGATCGTTTTTTTCATGGTTGTTGCGCAGCAGATGTCTGAACAGTACATTGAGTTATCAGCATTGCCAGTAGCTGGAAATTCAAGCGTGAAGGAGCAACCCCCGCCCCGTACAATTATTAGCATAGACGAGACTCCTGTTGGGCAAAAATATTATTGGGGGGAGCAGGAAATTGATATGGAAGCAATTGCAACTGCTGTAAAAAGGCATCCAGATTGGAAGGTTTTCTTACGAGTTCACCCAAAAGTCACCCATGCAGTTGTCCAAGATGTGATGAAGGTAATTGGTAATGCCGGTCAGGCGGACATAATTTTCGGAACCTGGCAGGTAGGCATATAAAATAATGGAGACATTAAAGAAAATTTTAGCGGATGAAGATGAAGTTGATCTTACTCCTATGATTGATGTTACTTTTTTACTTCTTATTTATTTCATGGTTACCACAATGCTCAAGCAACCAGAAGCTGAGTTGTCTATTCAATTACCAGGAAAGCCCCAGAGTAGCGATATTACTCCAATGGACATGCTCAATGTTAAAATAGGTGATCAGGGAGAAGTTTACTTAAATGGCTCTGAGATTGAAAATGGTTTAGATTTCGAAATGGCTGACTTGGTTGCGAACCTCAAGGTACAAAAAGGAATGCGCGATCAATTGATTAGCTCAGGGGCGAAGTCAAAAGCTGAGGCTGAATTAAAAGTGCAGATCGAATCGTCTGGAATTGCAGAGCATCAATCTGCAATTAGCGTATTGAATGCATGCTCTGAAGCCGGCGTCAATAAGGTAACTTTCTCATTTTAGTTTAGCTTCAACTTTAGTTATTATGTGTCCATTAGTATGTAAATTTCTTCATACTCGAATGAGAGTTAATGACCTCGAAAAAACATTAGAATTTTATCAGAAAGTCTTTGGACTTGAAGTAAGTCGTAGACATGAATCTCCTCGAGGATCAAAGCTCGTTTTTTTATCTGTACCTAACAGTGAAGAAGAAATTGAAATTACTTTTTTTCCTGGTTCAGGAGCCGTTGAAGTACAAGAGGATTTGATGCATTTAGCTTTTGAGGTAGAAAGTATAGATAAGTTTGCCAATCATTTATCTCAAATTGGGTACTCTTTCAGCGATGGTCCCACTAAGAGTTCATCAGGTTCTGTATTTGCTTTTGTTGATGCTCCTGAGGGATACGAAGTTGAAGTGATAGAAAAACAAAAAAAACAGTAGTAATTTTTCATATTCAACTTCGTCGGTAAAACTAAATAAAATGGGGAGGGAAGGTGAATATTCCTTTTAATTATTCACAAGATAATGATCAGAAGAATTTTCATAAAAAGAATATTATCTGCAATAATTGGTCTCTTTGCTTTGAGTAATAAGTTATTTACAAAAGAAATCTTTAACAAGTCGGTAGTTAAAGACGGTATTTTTTATAATAACTATATTGAACATAAAATGGCTTCTTTAAAAGAATTTTGGAAATGGAGAAAGCAGTCAAAAAAGCCAAGTCCTATTTCTTTTCCTTTGGTAAAAAACGACCCTCAATTTTTAAAGAATAATAAAACAAAAAAAACTAGTACATGGATTGGTCATGCATCCTTTTTATTACAATTAGATGGCGTTAATATCTTAACTGATCCGCATTTAACAAAAAGAGCCTCACCAGTAAGTTTCGCTGGACCAATTAGGACAACGCCACCTGGTCTTAATCTAGAAGATTTGCCAACCATTGATATTATTGTGATATCTCATAATCATTATGACCATCTTGATAAAAAAACTCTTAAAAAAATATTTAAACAACAAAGAGGACATCAGCCATTAATTCTTGTTCCGCTAAAATTAAAAAAACTAGTAGAAGGTTTTGGTGCAATTAATGTCAAAGAGTTTGGTTGGTGGGCTAACATTAAATTTCAAAATTTAACTATTCATTCTGTACCCGTTCAGCATTGGAGTAATAGATCTTTTAATACGAACAAAACATTATGGTGTGGTTGGGTAATTGAAACTACGAACTTTAAAACCTTTTTTTGCGGAGATACAGGATATTCAAAAGATTTTATAAATATTCAAAAGAAATTTGGTCCTATGGACCTTTCCCTTATTCCGATTGGGGCTTATGCCCCTAGATGGTTTATGAAAAATCATCATTGTAATGTTGAAGAAGCAATACAAATTCACAAAGATTTAAAATCAAAATCCTCAATAGCAATGCACTGGGGTACTTTTCAATTAACGGACGAGCCTATGGATGAACCACCCCAACTTTTAAAAGCTCTTTCTCTCGAAAAGAATTTGCATGCCGATGAGTTTGTTTCCATGAAGCACGGAGAAACTAAAATATTTTAATCAAAGAAAACGGAGATAAGCACAGTTCCAAAAACAAGGTATTAAATTTATTTAGTTAAAGTTAGTTAACTAGTTTGATAGTCAGGTTCCTTATTATTTTAAAATTTTAAGACAGGTATTAATGCTTTGGTATCCTTATCTTTTATATTGTAAAAGTATGCTGATCACCAAATCGATCACTATTTCTTTGTTTTTATATTAGGTCAGAGTTCTATCTGTTTAGAATTCTTGTATCAGACAAAATTATTACTAGTTGTACACTTAATACTTGCCGAATTCATTATCATGGATAAACGATCCTACACCATGATAAATTTTAAAGGATCTATATTGTTACAAGTATTCATATCTATAGGGACATTATTGATAAGTTCCTGTCAAAATACGATTTTACCCAATTCTCAGCCGATGGTGAAAAAGATAATACTGTTTAACGGTACAGATCTAAATAATTGGGAAAGAACCGACTTTGCCGGCAAAGGTGAAGTGCGAATCGATGATAATA
>MEHZ011203174.1_pt1 | contig 10205 bp, 11 predicted proteins | sample 897221 | NCBI WGS metagenome assembly MEHZ01 (sample SAMN05514161, study PRJNA337945) | marine metagenome | isolation source: marine surface water | place: Arctic Ocean | collected 2007-12-13 | reverse complement strand
GTTCGTGAGCGAGTTGGACCATGGTCTGTTTAAAAGCGTCGCCTTCGACGCCAACCAAGTTTTCGACCGGAACCCGGACGTCGGTGAAGTACACCTCACAGAAGTGACGATTGGTAGTCATGTCCTGAATCGGACGGACCTCGATGCCCGGCAAATCCATAGGTACTACGATCTCGGAGATCCCCTTGTGTGGTGGACCATCTGCGCTGGTGCGACAGATCATGTAACAGAAGTCAGCTTGGTCACCGAAGCTCGTCCAGATCTTCTGACCGTTGATCACAAAATGATCGCCGTCGCGCACTGCTGATGTTTTGAGCGAGGCCAAATCAGAACCCGAGTCGGGTTCGCTCATCCCGATGCACCAAGTGGTTTCACCAGCAAGCATTCTCGGCAAGTACTCGGCCTGCTGGTCGGCTGTGCCGTACGCAATCAGGGTCGGACCCATTTGACGGTCAGCGAACCACATGGCTGCAATAGGAGCCCCAGCGGCAATCATCTCTTCAGCAACGAGGACCCGCTCGATCGGCGGTCGGTCCTGACCACCGTGCTCCTTTGGCCAACCCATGCCGATCCAACCTTCTTGGGCCATACGGCGGGCGAACGGCTTGGAGAATCCGTTGATCCAGCTGTCATTATGGCGGCCGAACTCGGCGACACCTTCGGTGGCCACGGCGCGAGCTCGTAGCTGCAGTTCTTGAAGTTCTGGACTTAGTTCGAATTCCACAACCCAAATCTAGAGGGCGCCAGCTAAGAAGACGAAGCCCGACGGCCCAACAGTCTTAAGTCCCCGTCCAGACGCCTAAATTCTAGATTCGGCATTGGCATGGGTCTCTGGAACTAGAGACACCTAGGAAGACCCGTGAAACCAGTACTGGCCCACTTTTTCTGCGCTCACATGCCTCCTCATGACGCGCTCAGATCGAGAGTGGGAGGTGCCGTAACGCCAGCAGACGCGATCAGTCCAGCAGCGTGCAAAGGAGACCAGAGTGACGGGCAGGAGTTTTCCGACGGGATACTCGACGCCGAGGCTGTCTGGCTGGCGCTTGCGACGTTAGGCCCCATCTGGCTAGCAACCAACGATGCACGTTCACCGAGTTGCTGGGCCTCCATAACCATCCACCCAGCCAGATCCTGCGTGAAGAGCCAAATATGACGCAGGAAACAACAGAGCTGACCAAATCTGTCGAGATCCGGGCGTGTTGGGCCGACAAGAAGTCATCTCTGCTTCATACAACGAGCACAAGATCCGACACGTCTACGAGAACTGTTTCCGAGGGCTCGAGGTCGCCGCACCACCTTATTGCTCTAGGCAAGATGCACGTCGCTGACTACCCGTCTGACGAACAAATCGAAATATCGACCACATCGGCTGAGCGGCAGTACGGTTCACACCGAACTGCCTAGGCAAGGACAACTGATTATGCGCAAATACTGGCTGCTCGACCAGCATGGTGAAGATGGGCCTACCGCTCTCGTCGAGACCGACGGAAGAATGCGCATCGTCTCGGTTCTTCGATTCGGCCCCGGCATTACCGAACTCGAAGACCAACAAGCGATTCATGACCGCGTCCTCGGCAAGGTGGCTCCAACATTGAAGCCACTTGTTGATGGTTCATCGATCGAAGTCGAAAGCGTTGAGCCCCATGCCGACCTTGAGGGAACGTCCAAGAGTAAAGCGGGCAAAGGCAACCGAGCCGAGCGACGCAAGGCCAGCCAAGGCGGCGGCTCCGGCGGGCGCGTCGAAGGCGGACCAAGTCGCAGCGGCGGCCGGGGTGACCGGTAGAAGACACAACCTCACTTTGGATATCTGTCGAGCACCGTCGTTGGTTGAACCAGTTTGAGGCATCGACTCTGAGCCTGATGATCCTGGCCGGAGGCGGCCCCATCCAGCCGAGCCGAGTGCTTTGCTGGCGGCGCCGGGCATCCGTTCGATCAACCCCACGGTCTGCGAAGCGTTGAGCCAAGTGTCAAAACCTTGGCCTATTGACTCGCCGACCTAGAGCCCGGCATTTCCAATGGCAACGATGTCGAAGCGGCCTGAATCCTCGGTCACGACACCCAACCCAATCAGGTCCGGACCCACATAGCGATAACCAGTCTCGGCAAACGGCGAGCGTTCGTTCATAGGGCTGTTCGATGACGGGGGTATTTTTCCGAGTGAGCCAACAAGCGCGCGCCTTCCGCCCTGACTATCGATCAAGTAGCCATGAGCCTTCCTCACCCATTCGCCGGCGAAACCCTCGAGCAAGAAGTCGATAAACGCAGTCGCCGAGTTGCCGGCACCGATACTGCGACTGGAGCGCACCGCTCGCATCGTGCGGCTCCACACCGAGCTGTGCGCGCCAGCGATCACGATGGGTGGAAGTGAGGTAGCCATTCTCTTTCCAGCGCTGCACCAGGTCAACACGTAACCGACGGAGCCACCAGCAGCGGTTAGAAAGTCTAGAGAGCGTGGGAGCTCACCCCGCCTGAGATACACACTGCCCTGAGATATCGGACGTGTGGCATCTGCCGCTTCGCAGCGTCTTCGTATCCTGTCCGGTTGATCCTGGCACTAACGGATCTCGCGGATGGCCTTGCCTCGCAGATACATAGCCAGCACGATCGAGAAGGCCATAGCCGAGACGAGGCTGATCGCATTGCCGGTTCCGATCGCTTCGGACATCAGCCCCAGTGCCAGAGCGCCGAATGGCGTCAGACCTGCCGACACCAGTGCGTAGAGGCCCATGACCCGGCCCATCATCTGGGGCGGCGTGTTCGACTGGATCAAGCCCTGATTCATATTGATGAAGAAACCGCCACATATGCCCATAGTCAGGGCGAGAACCATGACCTGCCAGTAGTCCGTGGTGCGACCCATCAGGAACATGCAGATAGTGCCGCCAAGCATGGCACGCATGAACTTGACGCTCTTCTGCTCTAGGTTCCCTCGTCGCATAATGAACACCGAGGACAGTGCAATCCCGACACCCATCAGCCCAAGCATGGGAGCAGCATCGCCAGCGCTGCGGCCGAGTTCTTCTTTGATATGGGCTTGCAAGGTAACGAACATGATGGGCGTCATCATCAGCCCTGATACGGCGAGCAGCAAGAAGAGCGAACGGATGCCGGGTTCGCGCCAAACAAACGTCAAACCCACGCGCACTGCTTCTCGCAGGGTCATCTTGTCGCCAGTCGCCGCTACTCCCGGCGACTTCATCGGCAACAGCGCCAGCGTCCCAATCCCAGTTAGGGCCACGAGCCACCAGAATGCACCGTCAAAGCCGAACCAGTCACCAAATGCACGAGCTGTCACCGCCCCAAGGACCAGTGACAGCGTCAGCGCAATAGCGTTCAAAGCAATACCGCTATAGAGCAGATCGCCCTTGAGTAGTGCTGGAATGAGCGACGACCGCACGGGTGTCCCCAACGATGTCACGATGCCAGCGAACAACGCAGAGACGAGAATCAGCGACAAGGACCCAGCGCCATCGCCCATGACGATCGCCGTCACCGCCATGACTACCAGCAGAGCAACCTGTGTGGTTATAAGCATCTTCTTCGGATCGAGGCGGTCCGCCCACACACCTGCTGGCAACAACAGAAATAGCAACGGGATGCCAAGGACAAAGACGACGAGTCCCTGCACGCTCTCGCTCTTGTTCAGGCCGTCGAGTACGACCCAGCCATACACAAACCGCAGAGCGTTCACGACGAGGTAGAAGGTGACCGAATTCAGCCACAACGAGCGAAACGGCGGGACGGCTAGGGCATTGGTTGGGACAGCACTCTCGATCAGAGAATTCTGCTCTAACGATTTTCCTACTTCACTCATAGGTCAACTCAGGCACGAGTCCCCACACTACCGAAGTGATTGACTAGGCGAGTAAGCGCCGACCGATCAGCTTGAGGCACAACGTCTCATCGGCGCCTTCGAAGATCGACAGCACACGTGCGTCGACGAACAAGCGGCTGACTTCATACTCTTCCGCATAACCCATGCCACCGTGGATCTGCAGCGCTTCGCGAGTGACCCACTCGGCGGCCTTGCACAGGTAGGCCTTGGCCATCGATGCTTCGAGCGAACCGTCGCCTGAGGCCATCTTGCGAGCAACTTCGTAGCTGTACTGCCGCCCGATCTGGATGATGGCCGCCATCGTTCCCAGCTTGATCTGCGTTAGCTCGTAGTCTGCAATCGGAGCCCCGAAGACGACCCGGTCATTGGCGTACTCAGACGCCACCTCCCATGCTCGCTGCATAACACCGATTGCGCGGGCTGCTGTCTGGATGCGTCCGTTCTCAAAACCAGCCATCTGAAGATAGAAACCACGACCCAGACCTTCGTCGCCACCAATCAGGTTGACCGCCGGCACGAACCAGTCGGTGAAGCTGACCTCAAAGCTGTGCATGCCTCGGTAGCCAAGCGTCGCAATGGCTCGGCCCTCAAGAGTGCCGCCGTCCACTTCGTGGCGGAAGTCGTGGCCGTCATCGCTTGGCTTGTCGATTACGAACAGGCTGAGTCCGCGATGCTTGGCATCAGGATCAGGGTTCGTTCGAGCAAGCACCATGAGCGCATTGGCTCGACCAGCAAACGTGCACCAGGTCTTGACACCATTGATACGCCAGCCACCCTCTTCGGGTGATGCGCTGACTTTGAGATTCGCAACATCAGAGCCGAAATCGGGCTCAGTGACCGCTACAGCGCACAAAGTTTCACCACTGGCGATTGACGGCAACCATCGCTGCTTCTGCTCATCGGTACCGCCGGCTTCGATCGCTCGAGCAAGAATCTCTGGCCGAGTAATTAGTGAACCGCCGGCACCGAGTGATGCGGTGCTGAGTTCTTCGGTAGCAATCACCATGGCCATGTAGTCGTCTTCGGACCCCGACGCCGATCCGTTGTACTGCTCAGGAATCGACAAACCGAAGCAACCAAGCTCGGCCACGCCATCAATGATTTCTTGTGGGATATCGAGATCATGGCGGTGGATCGCCTCGGCATGAGGAGCGACCCGCTCATTGGCGAACTGGCGGAATGTTGTCGCAACCATCTCGAGGTCATCGGGCAGATTCGATGAGCCAGCGGCTGCCGCAGCAAGGCTCACGAACCCGGGCGCCGTGACCAGCGCGGCATAGGCACGGGTTGTATCGAGCGCCGACATCTCAACGCCCCAATCGCTTGAACGGGCCCACAGCATCGAGGCCAGATCAGTGAGTTGTCGGCCGATGAAAACATGCGCCAAGCGAGCTTCGTCCTGGCCGGTCTGGGCATAGGTAAGTGCAGACTCGGCCATGGCCGCTGCACTGGCGGCATGGGCGAGCGAATAGACCAGCAGTTGATCCTGGTCGGCAGTGCCTGACGCCTTAGCCGTCGCAATGCCGGTCTCGATCACACCCTGGGCCACTTCGACAGCGGCGCGGGCCTGGACAAGTAGCTCGGTATCAATAATCGTTGCGGTCACCCACCATTGATAGCCGCTGGCGGGCACAACGCGACAAGCCAAGCTGGCCCTTTACAGCGATAAGGTTCGCGGCCATGGAAGATACCAGTGTGAAGCCGGCCATCGAAGTCCCTGCAGGCGACCCGCCAGCGGAGCTTCTGATCGAAGATCTCGTCGTTGGCGATGGCGCCGAAGCAGCCGCAGGCGCGATCGTCAACGTCGACTATGTCGGCGTGTCGTGGTCAACCGGCGCAGAGTTCGACGCCTCGTGGAACCGGGGTGACGTGTTCTCATTTGCCCTTGGTGGCGGCCAGGTCATCCAAGGCTGGGATGCTGGCGTTGCAGGCATGAAAATCGGTGGCCGTCGCCGGCTCACGATCCCGCCGGCAATGGGATACGGCGCACAGGGTGCCGGTGGCGTCATCGGCCCGAACGAGACACTGATCTTCACCGTTGATCTTCGCGGCCTGGGCTGATTACCGGGACTAGCCCACAGTTCCTAAGACCCGATCGACATAGTCATTACTGAACATGGCCGCCGGGTCGTATTTGGCGCGCGCTTGCTGGAAAATATCCCACTCGGGATACCGACCGGCCAATGTCGCAGCGGTCTGAAAATGTATTTTTCCCCAGTGAGGGCGGCCGTCGAACTCATCCATAATTGCTTCGACTAGCTCGAAGTACGGTCGGTACTCAATGCCTTTGACACGGTGCACCGCTATATAGCCCGATGCTCGACCAAACGCCGTCGATAAGGGGATGTCATCGCCTGCAGCGGCGCGCACCTCGACGGGAAAGAGCAGGTCCAGACCCGCATCTCGCACGGCATCGTCGATGCGCCGCAGGATCTCGGGCACGTCTTCGAGAGCGACGCTATATTCCATCTCAACAAACTTGACCCAGCGCGGACTCGCGAATACTCGATGCGATTCGTCGGTGAAGTCCGCCTCTCCTATCGAGTCAATCAACATCTTGCGGAATTTTGGAATCAGCGACGGCTTCAAGCTGGCGAGCTTGGCCATCGCGCCAAAGCCGATGTTCTCGGCAACGATCTTGTCGACAAAATGTTTGACCTTCGGTTGCCGGTTGACGGCATCGATGGTGCGGCGATTGCGCTTGGTCATTACAGCATCGCTACCCGGAATCCAGAAAAATTCGTAGTGATCATTGTCAGCCACATCATCAAGCCAGTTGTCCAGTACTTCAGCGAGAGGACGCGGAGCTTCCACCGCATGGAGGTTGAACGCTGGTTCGACGCCAAGCCTGATCTCGCTGATGATGCCAAACACCCCCAACCCAACTCGGGCAACTCGGAAAAGTTCTGGGTTCTCGTCCGGGCTGCAATCGACAATCTCGCCGGTTGAGGTCACCAGGCGCAGGCCAAGTATCTGACCAGCGATACCCGTAAAGCCGACGCCGGTGCCATGGGTACCCGTACTGACTGCCCCAGCCAATGACTGGTACACGATGTCACCCAAGTTCGTCATCGCCAACCCGGCCTTAGCCAAGCGGTTGTTCAAATGACCAAGCTCGATACCGGCCTGCACAGTGATCACATTATTCGCCGTATCGATATGGCGGACCATGTTCAGATGCTCGAGCGAAACCAGTATTTCGTCGGTGCAGGCAATAGCTGTGAAGCTGTGTCCTGAGCCAACGGCCCTGATTTTGTGGCCGCTCAACGCCGCCTTTTTCACGATGTCTTGCAGATGCGCCTCGGTTAAGGGGCGCTCGATTACCGCTGGGGAACAGTGCTGGTTGCCGGCCCAATTCCTCCACGAGGCCGCGGCCTGTCCTGGCAATCGCAGCCTCAGCAACCCCGCCATTACCAGTGCCTCAGGTCGACGGGCCATTCCGTTGCTGCTCCGTTTTCGATGAACCACATACGTTCGTGCTTCGCAATCGTGGGATCGATATGTGCTGGCTCCAAACGGACCCGATCGCCGACCGACCAATGACTCATGTCTGCTGGCGCCATCGTCACATGTTCGTCAGAACAAAACCACACCTTGCCGTGTGCCCATGCAGGGTTGCCATGATCCATACCCATCGACTTGAGTCCGCTGTCAGCGACCACATAGCCGCTTTCAGTATTCACGCTGATGATCGTTGCCTCAAGCCAGATGGCCTGAACGAACGGCGACTCGAGCGTGGCGTAATGCGTGTCCATCAGTGCGTACGAACCAGCCTGGATCTCCGTGGCGACCGTGTTCGTGTCAAAGGTGCCAGTACCACCAGCGGAGATGAAGTCGGTACCTACATCGGCAGCGGCTTGGGCTAGCAGCGCCATCGAGTCGCTGACCTTCTCGGTCTTTTCGACACGGTCCTGAACCATCATCAGGTGACCCTCGTAACCCATCACCCCACGGACCGTCAGTCCGGCCGCACGGGCGACATCAGCTAGAACTCCAGCCTGACCTGGAGGGCAGCCGCACCGAGGGAGTCCGACATTCACATCGATCAGCACCTCAGTAACACCAGCGGCTGCTGCGGCTGCGATGGTCTCGGGTGAATCTACGGCGATCGTCACCCGGCCTGGCAATGCAACCACGTCGCGCATCTGCTCAACGTTGAGCGTTTCGTTCGCCAGCAACAGATCGGCACCAAGCCCGGCATGGATCATTCCTGCCACTTCTGACAGCGTCGCACACGTAAACGCAGTGTGGCCGTTTGCAGCAAGTTTGCGTGCAAGTTCAGTGCACTTAAACGCCTTCACATGCGGCCGCAACCGGAGGCCCGGAAGGACTTGCGCCATCGCTTTGACGTTGGCAGCGAAGGCCTCGGCGTCGACCACCAAGCACGGCGTCTTCTCCTGCGTGGTCTGATCTTCGAATGCAATCACATGTCCGACCGTAGTCTCACCTACCGGTCTGCATGGCGTGTGCAGTAAAACTGCCACATGAGCCAGACAGCGAGCCCGAAAGTCACAACCCATCTCGACGCCGGTGTCTACACAATCACGCTGGCTGACCCGGACAACCGCAATGCACTCAGCAGGCAGCTGACCAGCGAGCTTATGGCCGCTATGGACAGAGTCGATACCGACGGCGACATCCGCGTTGTTGTGTTAACGAACGAAGGAACCGTGTTCTGCGCTGGCGCTGACCTCTCCGAGCGTTCCGACGATGACCGACCCGATGCCAACGCTGATGAGAGCCCAGAAAAACTAGAGAGCAGCGATCCGCTTGGTTTCTTTGGGCGTATCCGACGTTCGCCCAAACCGTGGGTTGGCAAGATCAATGGCCATGCCGTAGCCGGCGGTCTAGGCCTTGCCGCAGCTACCGACATCTCCGTAGCCTTGGACACCGCCAAGATGGGCTTCAGCGAGGTGCGCATCGGCGTCGCCCCTGCAATCATCTCGGTGATCTGCCTTCCCAAGATGCGCGCATCGGAAGCGTCCGAGGCCTTTCTGCGCGGCAATCGATTCCCCGCAACCGAAGCAGCTCGACTCGGTCTGGTCAACTACGCAGTGCCCGCAGACCAAGTCGATGCCAAAGTCGACGAGATCGTTGGCGACCTAGTACTGGGTGGACCACTTGCGCTTGCTGCATCGAAACAGCTTGTCAACGATGTGCCACACATGCCGTTTGACCAGGCCATGGCGTGGACGTCCACGCTTTCAGGCAGCCTGTTCGAGTCAGACGAGGGCCAAGAAGGCATGAAGTCATATCTCGAGAAACGGACACCCCGATGGGTTCCCAAAGGCTGAATTAATCAACCATCGGCGACAACCTCAAACTCGTCAGACAACCACATGGGTGAATTCGACAAGTCGATGAAGTTGGCTTCGTCGGCCAGCAGGTCTGCTTGGGCTTGTCGGACAGCGGGGTCATCGCCACCCATCACGTCGAGACTGTCGAACCAAAGTTCGGCGACGCCATCGTAGGGTTCCGGTGCTCCATGATTGCGCCGCTGGAAGGCACCGTGCAGTCCTGCAAGGTCCTTGGTGTGGACCTGCACGTACCTTCGAATTTGTAGGACTTCAGCTCGCTCCGCGACCAAGGGCGCATGAACATTACGCCAATACGCCTGGAACTCTTCGAGCGTCATTTCTGGTCGGCGCCGCAAGGCAAATACAAGCTTGATCATTGTGCGAATGCCTCGTCTTTCGGCCCATCATTGGGCTGGTCGCTCTGCCAATCGCCGTAGACACGGTCGAAGTCAGCCTGAATCTCCTCGAGTGGGAGGTCGTCAAAACTACCTCGCTGGTTGACGTACTCCATATGACGATTGCCTCCTTCGTCGAACGGGTGCATCAGTGCATCGCTGGTGCCATCGAAGTCCAGCGCCTTCACGCCGAACCGCTCGCACATCTCGATGTTGAAGGCCGAACTCGCCTTACGCCACTCGAGTTGGTCTTCGCCGAGCAAAAATTCGGTGTAGCCATGCCAGATAAACAGGTCGGTCCCCATCTTCTGTGCGAGCTTCTCGCTGCTCAGATGATTACGTACATCGGCGAACCCGAGTCGGGCCGGAATGCCACAGTGGCGAGCAGCTGCAGTCAACAGCACTGACTTAGGTGTGCACCAGTTGGCGCTTGTCGCAGCCACCGAGCTTGCTTTGTAGCCAGCGGAACCTTCGGCACCGACATAGGGGTCGTAACGAAAGCCGTCGCGCACAGCATAGAAAAGGGCGACAGCGACCGCCGTGTGGTCAGCGTCATCAGGTAGATCGCTTCGAGCAGCAGCGGCGAACTCAGCGACCTGGTCGCTCTCACTATCAATAAACCAGGTTGGTGCGAGCCAGGCAGGGTCAATACGTTCGGTCATGTGCCAGTGTTAGCAG
>MEHZ011388165.1_pt1 | contig 10207 bp, 9 predicted proteins | sample 897221 | NCBI WGS metagenome assembly MEHZ01 (sample SAMN05514161, study PRJNA337945) | marine metagenome | isolation source: marine surface water | place: Arctic Ocean | collected 2007-12-13 | reverse complement strand
AAAATGACTACAGCTTATTGGGTCGTGATCGCCTGTGGCGGTCTTGCGATCCTGTACGGCCTTTATGCCAGTCGCTCGGTTCTCGCCGTGTCGGCAGGCAACGAGAAGATGCAGGAAATCGCTGGCGCTATTCAGGAGGGCGCGGCGGCATATCTTAACCGTCAGTACATGACCATCGGTGCGGTCGGCGTGGTCGTCGGTCTTATTATCTGGGCGCTGCTGGGAGTTTTTCCGGCTGTTGGCTTTGTGATCGGCGCCGTGCTTTCGGGGCTTGCCGGTTACATCGGCATGTACATCTCTGTTCGCGCAAACGTACGGACTGCAGACGCAGCGCGGACGGGCGGGCTTCAGCCGGCTCTGACCGTGGCGTTCAAGTCGGGTGCTGTGACCGGTATGCTGGTCGTCGGTCTCGGACTTCTCGGTGTTACGGGTTACTATCTGTTGCTTCGGGAAATGTATAATCCTGCTGAAGCTGCTGGCCTGCGTCACATTCTTGAAGCGCTTGTCGCTCTTGGCTTTGGCGCGTCGCTGATCTCGATCTTTGCCCGCCTTGGTGGCGGCATCTTCACCAAGGGTGCGGATGTCGGTGCTGACGTTGTCGGTAAGATCGAAGCCGGTATCCCCGAAGACGATCCCCGCAACGCCGCGGTGATTGCCGATAACGTGGGTGACAATGTTGGCGATTGCGCCGGCATGGCCGCCGACCTTTTTGAGACCTACGCGGTGACCATCGTTGCGACGATGCTTGTTGGTGCGGTCTTCTTCACCGGTCCAATGCAGGAAACGATGCTTCTTTTGCCGCTGCTTATCTGTGCTGTTTGCATCATCGGCTCAGTGTTCGGAACGTTCTTCGTTCGCCTCGGCAGCAACAACAACGTCATGGGCGCCCTTTATAAGGGTTTCATCGCGTCTGCGCTTGCTTCGGCAATTCTGATTGCGGGCACGGTTTATGTGATTTTTGGCAGCTTCTCCGCCGAGATCGCCATGACTGACGGCTCAATCCAGGCACGGCATCTGGTGTATTGCGGTATTGTCGGACTGGTCGTTACCGGGCTCATCATCTGGATCACCGAGTATTACACGGGTACCCAGTATCGCCCGGTCAAGAGCGTGGCCAAGGCGTCCGAGACCGGACATGCGACCAACGTGATCCAGGGCCTTGCGGTCTCCATGGAAGCGACGGCGCTTCCGGTGATCGTGATCTCGGCTGGCATTCTGGTTGCCTACTTCTCGGCCGGTCTTTACGGCATCGCCATCGCGGCGACCTCGATGCTGGCGCTCGCCGGCATGGTCGTGGCACTCGATGCCTACGGTCCCGTGACGGATAATGCCGGTGGTATTGCCGAAATGGCAGATCTGCCCGAGGAAGTCCGTAACTACACGGATGCGCTCGACGCGGTTGGTAACACCACGAAGGCCGTCACCAAGGGCTATGCCATCGGTTCTGCGGCGCTTGCGGCACTTGTGCTGTTCGCGGCGTTTACCGAGGACATGAAGTACTATGTCCCTGAAGTTGCGTCCGAGGTGACGTTCAGCCTGCAGGATCCCTACGTGGTGATTGGGCTGTTCATCGGCGGAATGCTTCCGTATCTGTTCGGCTCACTGAGCATGATGGCTGTCGGGCGTTGTGCCGCGGCGGTCGTCGTCGAGGTTCGCCGTCAGTTCAAAGAGATCCCTGGTATCATGGAAGGCACTACGCGTCCGGAATACGGTCGTGCTGTGGACTTGCTGACCAAGGCGGCGATCCGCGAGATGATCGTGCCGTCCTTGCTGCCCGTCCTTGCCCCCATCGTAGTTTACGTCGTGATCAACTATATCGGCGGACAGGCTGCCGCCCTGACGACACTCGGTGCGCTGATGCTCGGTACCATAGTGACTGGTCTCTTCGTTGCTCTGTCGATGACGGCAGGTGGAGGCGCCTGGGATAACGCTAAAAAGTACATCGAGGACGGACACCATGGTGGCAAGGGTTCCGATGCCCATGCCGCCTCCGTCACCGGTGATACGGTTGGCGATCCCTATAAGGACACAGCCGGTCCCGCTGTGAACCCAATGATCAAGATCGTCAACATCGTGTCGATCCTGCTTCTGGCGGTTATCGGCGGCGCCTGACCGGCATATACAGGGGCTTGCCCCCAGGAAATAAAAAGCCCCGGATTTTATCCGGGGCTTTTTTATGTGCTTTTGGTGGTTGGCGGTCAGAGGCCGGCACTGCCATCGTCACCTTCAGGACCGGAGAACTTGCCGACGTTGCCGAGCAATTGTTTCAGAATTGTCAATTCCTTGCCGCGGGTAGGGGTTTTGCGATCGACAATCTGAACATCCCGCCCGTCCTGTTTATCAAGATGTTCTACCTGCTGGACAACACCCTGTTTGTCGAAGCGCACCACGAGAATCTTACGTTCAAGAATTTCCGGATCCAGAAAGGCGACCCGGCTGGTGCGCATGCCGACGTAGTACCAGGATTCCTTGTCGAAGGTGGCAACCGCTGACGGGTTGCCGAGCATGGCGGCTATCTGCTCGCGATTGCTGCTCCCGATACGGATACTCTCGATAAGCTCCTGTTCAGGAATATTGCCATGGTTGCTCAGCGTCGGGGAACATCCGGCGAGTAGACCCGCCAGAATGGCACCCGTGGCGGTGCGCTTAATCCATCGATTGCCGAGAATAGATATATGTCTCATTTGACCATTCTCGTTGTTGTCACTACCTATGTGGAGGAGCAGGGCGTATCGTACAAGATTCAAACTGACGTCACTATGCCAAGCTGTCAATCGATCAAAAAGCCCAGAAAACCATGCCATTGAGCACATTTTTTCGAAAATCGGGCCCACCCCAGGCCATTCACGATATATACCAGATTATCGTCGATCAGGCGCGGAAACCCCGTTTCTACACTGATTTGGACGTGCCGGATTCTGTCGATGGCCGGTTCGAGATGGTTACGCTGCATGCGTTTCTGGTTATTCGACGTTTGAAAGGTGAATCCGAATCATCCAGCGATGCGGCGCAGGCACTGTTTGACCTGATGTTCGAGGACATGGATGTAAGCCTGCGTGAAATGGGCGCTGGGGACATGGGGGTCGGTAAGCGGGTCAAGGCAATGGTGCAGGCGTTCTATGGCAGAATTGCATCCTATGAGGCCGGTCTTGCCGGTGAAGAAGGGGCGTTGGAAGATGCTCTGTCGCGCAACGTCTATGCGACGGTCGAGCCCCGCGAGGCCGCGGTGGCCGAGCTGGCATGCTATCTTTGCGCTCAGGCCGCGCATATGGTGACGCTCAATCTGCCGGATGTTGAAAACGGCAAATTCGTATTTGAGGACCTGTGATGACAACGGAGAACCCCACACCCGAATTCAGCTTTCAGATTAAGCTCGACGCCATCAGTGACGAGCCGCGGGAATTTACTCTGGAGGCCAAACCGGAAGAGAAAACTGCGCTGGCACGCCGTTTTGGCGTGGTATCTATTGATTCGTTGGAGGCGCAGCTGACTGCAACGTGGTTGAAGCCCGGGCGCATTCTGTCGATAAGCGGCCGGATATCTGCCGGCGTGACGCAGGCTTGCGTGGTTACACTCGAATCCGTTCCGGCGACCGTCAACGAAGATATTGAGGTCGTTTTTGCCCGGAATTCTGCCGATACGGCAGGGATTGTCGATCCCGATGAGGTTGAACTACTCGACGGCGAAACCCTCGATCTGGGTGAGCTCGTCGCCGAAGAGTTATCATTGGCACTTGATCCTTATCCGCGTCACCCGGATATTGACCCGGCAGCGCTCGAATTGGGGCCAGGAGCAAGTTTGGTGACCGAAAAAGAGGCGTCGAAAGCCCCGAAAAGGGCCAATCCCTTCGAAATTCTGGCCGAATTGAAGCCAAAGCCTTAACGGCTGCAAAAGTACATGTTGCCCCGCGGGCCAGGATAGAATATCTATCGCCTCCCAATATGTATCCCCAACAGTTGAGATGGCACGGTTATGGCTGTTCCAAAGAATAAAATATCGAAATCTAAGCGGAATATGCGCCGCGCACACGACGCTTTGCCGTCGAATGCGAACGCTGAATGCGCCAATTGTGGCGAATTGAAGCGTCCGCATCATTTGTGTGCGTCCTGCGGCTATTACGATGGTCGTGAGGTGACGGAGACATCCGCAGCCTAACGTCTGTTTTTTGCCAGGATAGGAACCGACAGTGAGCGCGTCTTTCACGATCGCTCTGGATGCGATGGGGGGTGACAGCGCCCCTGCAATCGTCGTTAAGGGCGCAGATCTCGCGCGTCGGAGGTTCCCCAATATCCGCTTTCAGATGTTTGGCGACGAAGCCCGTATTCTGCCGTTGATAAAACGGCGGAAGCGTCTGCGTGAAATTACCGAAATCATGCATGCGGACGATGTCATCAGTAGCGAGATGACGGTGTCTGCGGCTGTCCGCAAAGGCCGGCAGTCGAGCATGCAGCTCGCAATCAATGCTGTCCGCGACGGAGACGCCGAAGGCGTGGTGTCGGCAGGGAACACAGGCGCACTTATGGCGATGGCCAAGTTGTCGCTCCGGACGCTCCCGGGAATTCATCGTCCGGCAATCGCCGCGATTCTACCGTCGATACGCGGTGAGAGCGTGATGCTCGATCTCGGCGCCAATGTGGAATGCGCCGCTGAGAACCTCGTGCAGTTTGCCATCATGGGCGATGTCTTTGCGCGAACCGTTTTGGGCACTGTCAACCCGTCCTGCGGCCTTCTCAATGTCGGCTCCGAAGAAATGAAAGGCCATGCGGAAATCCAGCAGGCCGCCGCCTATCTCCGCCAGATGACGGGCACGTTCAACTTTCATGGATTTGTCGAAGGTGACGACATCGCCGCCGGCACGACAGACGTCGTCGTGTCCGATGGTTTCACCGGCAATATCGCCCTGAAGACCACGGAAGGAACCGCGCGGCTGATCAAGGAGTTCCTGGGAGATGCCTTCCGGAGTTCGCTGTCTGCCCGCCTTGGGTACGTATTTGCGCGGCGTGGTCTGCGCAAGATGCGGGATCGAATCGATCCGAGGCGCTACAATGGCGCCGTCTTTCTCGGTCTGAATGGAATTGCCGTGAAAAGTCACGGAGGCACAGATGCTTTCGGTTTTGCAAACGCTATAGGTGTTGCTATGGATATGGCCGCAAATGGCTTCAATCAGAAGATTGCCGATGGCCTCGAGGCATTCGGCGAATTGGACCAGGGACCAGTGGAGGCTGCGGCTTCGTAATGGTGCGCAGATCCATTGTCGCCGGCTGCGGCTCTTACCTTCCCGAGCGTATCGTCACGAACGACGAGCTCGCCGAGAAAATAGATACATCCCACGACTGGATCGTTCAGCGCACCGGTATTCATTCGCGCCATATTGCGGCAGACGGTCAGAAAACATCAGATCTGGCATTGGCGGCATCGCAGGACGCGCTTCAGGATGCCGGTATTGTCGCTGAAGATATCGACATGATCGTGCTCGCGACGGCTACGCCGGACGAGACGTTCCCTTCGACGGCCACAACCGTGCAGGCAGCGCTCGGCATGACCCGTGGTGCTGCCTTCGACGTTCAGGCCGTTTGTTCGGGTTTTGTGTATGCAACGAACGTGGCGGATAATTTTATCCGGCTGGGCCAGGCAGACAATGTGCTGGTGATCGGGGCGGAAACTTTTTCGCGCATTCTCGACTGGAACGACCGGACAACCTGCGTTCTGTTCGGTGACGGTGCCGGTGCCGTGGTGCTTCAGCGGCAGGATGGCGACGGCAGCAGCGCGGACCGCGGCATTCTGTCGAATTGTCTGCACTCTGACGGGAAGCACCATGACCTGCTTTATGTGGATGGCGGACCATCGTCGACGCAATCGGTCGGGTTCCTGCGCATGGAAGGTCCCGAAGTTTTCAAGCACGCTGTCAGAAACCTTGCCAGCGTTTGTTCGGAGGCGCTTGATGCCGCCGGCTTGGCCACGGATGACATAAACTGGCTTGTACCCCATCAGGCGAACCAGCGGATTATTTCGACAACGGCCAGGAAGCTCAAAATGAGCGAAGACAAAATTGTCATGACAGTCGATCACCATGCCAACACGTCGGCCGCGTCTATTCCACTGGCGCTGACGGAGGCCGTCAGGGATGGCCGTGTTACCGCCGGGGACGTCGTGGTGCTGGAAGCGATGGGTGGCGGCTTCACCTGGGGTGCAAGCGTTATACGCTGGTGATGACCGGTTCGGTGCCTGTGGCAGTCTGGCATTGGGTTCCCTGCGTTACCGTAATGCCTGAACGGTCCAGTATGAACGGATTCACCTATCCCTTTGATATTGACTGCGTTCTTTGCAGCAGCTAACGTCTACGACCGGGGCAATCAGGGGGCGTGCCATGACCGATGAAACGGTCACAAGAGCAGACCTAAGCGAAGCCGTTTACCAAGAAGTCGGCCTATCTCGTAACGAGTCTGCGGATCTGGTCGAATCCGTACTTTCGGAAATCGCGGATACGTTGACCAGTGGTGAAACGGTCAAGATATCATCGTTCGGAAGCTTTTCCGTTCGCCAAAAAGGGCAGCGGGTCGGACGTAATCCGAAGACTGGTGAAGAAGTACCGATTTTGCCGCGCAAGGTTCTCGTCTTTCGCGCTTCGAACGTGCTCAAGAACCGCATCAACGGAGACGCCGGCGCTGAAGACTATACCGATGACGGTTTCGCAGCAGCAGACGACGGTGGCGCACCGCGTCAACAACACGATACGCCGCCGCCGATTGGCAGTGGAACACCCTACCGGCCCGGCAATTGATAAATGGCAACTGATAAATGACTGACGCGGCCGATCCACAGGAAACAGGCCGCCGTCAGGGGAAATCGGCTGCAGCTTTCCGAACCATAAGTGAAGTCGCATCGGATCTCGATATTCCGGCGCATGTTCTGCGTTTCTGGGAGAGCAAGTTCACCCAGGTGAAGCCGCTGAAGCGCGGCGGTGGCAGGCGCTATTACCGCCCTGAGGATATCGAACTGCTGCGCGGTATTCGGGAATTGCTCTACACAGATGGCTACACCATCAAAGGTGTCCAGAAACTGCTCAGAGAGGGCGGCGTTAAACAGGTCCTCGCGGAACAATCGCGGCAGCTTGGGACACCGACGCCCGAAAAGGCCGCGGCGCGGGAAGATGCGCAAGAACCCTCAACGCAGACTCTTTCGCCGCCGGACGCAGGCGCCATTGACCGCGCCGCGCTGCGGCAGGTTCTCGGTGAACTTGAAGATCTGCGGGCCACCCTTAAAAACGTGGGTATCTGACGATATCCGTGCTTGAGTTGTGGGCGAACCCTGCGTAGTTTGCGGCTCTCGAATGGACCGGAGCGTGGCGCAGTTTGGTAGCGCACTTGACTGGGGGTCAAGGGGTCGCTGGTTCGAATCCAGTCGCTCCGACCATCGAGAACTAAAGAAAAAGGCCTTTTGAAGGCCTTTTTTTGATGTTCGAGAAAACACTTCGCCCGCACTCCAGCTGCTTTAGGCTGCGCGCTGTGCAGGGGCCAGTGTCTGGGGCTCCCGGTTCTCCCGGATCATTATGCTCAGAAATGAAGCGAGGAGGGCGAGCCCAACCGATGCCATCCACACCCAGTCGTAGCGCGCGAACATCTCGAACAGCCAGCCGCCCATGAACGACCCCAGTGCGCCGCCCAGAGAATGCAGGGCGAAGATAAGGCCCATCGTTATCCCCATGACGTTGCGGCCGATATGGGTGGCAACGAGGCTGGCGACAATGGGGAAGGTTGCGTAGTCGAAAATCCCAAACAGGGCGGCGAAGGCAAAAAGGAGCGGCGTGTTGTCGGTAATATACATCAGCATGATGAAGGTCAGCGCCCGCACGAAGTAGCAGCTCGCCAGCAGCATCGGGCGATGATACCTGTCGGACAGCCAGCCGTAAGAGATCATGCCGATCAGGCTGAACAGCGACAGCACGCCATAGGCCGTCGCGCTCTGCACCGGCGGAAATCCGCAGCTCACGGCGTAAGGGATCAGGTGCACTTTGATGACGCCCGCCGTTGTGAATCCGCAGATAAAGAAACTGCTGCCCAGCAACCAGAATGTCGGCATACGGCTGAGCGCCTTGAGGTTGTTGAGCATCGTCGATGTGCCCGGCGGTCCTTTGGCGGGACAGGGGCGGGGTGTTTCCTTGCCAATCAACAGGAACACGACGACAGCTGTCACAAGAACGGCGATGCCAAGGAGAAGGTAGCTTTGACGCCATGACGTCATCGTAATGAGAAGCGCGAGAAGCGGCATCAGGGCGAACTGGCCGCCGGTGCTGCCGGACGTCGCGATACTCGTGGCAAGTCCGATCCGGCCGGTGAAGTGCTGAGCGACTGTTGTGGACACTAGAGAGGGCGCCATCGCGGCAAAAGCGATGCCGCCGACGATGCTGAACAGTGCGATCAACTGCCACGGCTCGGTCATGAAAGAACACAGAATGAAGACGACCCCGATCACCGTCATGCCTGTGGCGTAGATCAATCGCGATCCAATCCTGTCGATCACCGATCCGACAATCGGTGCAATGACTGCCATCGTGATCAACATTGCAGCGCTGGCCGTCGACACGAACTTGTACGACCAGCCCATGTCATCCTTCCAGAATGGCATCATCAGCCCCATGCTGTTTCGGGCGGTAATAATGATGCTCAGCATCAGAAACAGTGCGGCGACGATCAGCCAGCCTCTGGGAGAGGCGTCGGTATCTGCGCTCTGGGTGGTCTGGGGCGACAAAATCCGTGCTTTCCGGAGGGAATCTGCGGTCACCGTACGTTACTTCGTAACCTAAGCAAATGGGTTACAGGCATTTTACAACACTGCTAAGATACGCTGGCGTACGGATATATCCGTAACGGGCAGGGCCTCAGTAAGACGGCTTTGTCGATCTATAATCTGGACAAGTCTGGGAGGACTAGAACATGAAATTTACGATAGGAAAACTGGCCGCGACTGGTGTCGCGGTTGCGACTGCAGCGGCTATAGCGTTGCCCGCGCATGCGGCGGTAGAACTGAAGATGTCGACGGCGCTTGGTCAGAAGCATGACCAGAGCAAGGCGATGTTTGCGACATTTTCGAAAGAAATGAAAAAAGACGAAAGCATCGTCAAGCTGGACTACATCGGTGGGCCGGAAGTCACGCCTAACCGAAAACAGGGCGCGGCAATGAAGCGCGGCCTGATCGATATCATCATGTCGCCGACGACCTATTACGCCAACCTGGTGTCGGAAGCACGCCTGACAGGCATTTCCAACATGACGCCGCAGGAATGGCGGGCGAATGGCGGTTATGACATGATGAACAAGGTCTGGGGCGAGAAGCTCAATGCCGTCATCCTTGGCTGGGCCAACTGGTACGATACCAGCGTGTTCTACCTCTGGATGAAGGAAAAGCCCAAGCTCAGCAAGCTCACTGGTCTTAACCTTAAAGGCGTGAAGATGCGCACGACGCCGCTTTACACGCCTTTCCTGAAGGCGATGGGTGCCACGACCAAGAACATTTCGCCGGCTGAGGTATATACGGCTCTCGAACGCGGTGTTGTTGATGGTCTGGCATGGCCCGAAGGCGGCGTTGCCTTCCGCGGCTGGCAGAAACACATCAAGTTCAAGGTTGGCCCGGCATTCTTCCGGTCGACCACGTTCCTGACGATGAACAAGGACAGTTTCGGAAAGCTGCCGAAGAAGGGGCAGGAGCAGTTACTAGCAGCCGGTCTTTATTACGAAAACGAAAGTGGCCGGGTCATTAAGGAGCTGGTGAAGGCTGATAACGCAAAGATCAAGGCTGACGGTGTCGCGAGCTGGAACGTTCCTGGCGAATACGGCAAGGCATTCACCGCGACGATCCTGAAAGCTAACTGGGCCGATGCCGCGAAGCGTAAATACAGCGTCGACTTCGAAACACTTAAATCGAAGATGCTCAAATAAGCGGCCACTGAGTTTTTAGTTGCTGAAACGACAAGACGCCGCCCAATGGGCGGCGTCTCTACATCTTTAAGTAATATATTAAAACGACAATCCAAAATATAGCACCCTCTTACCCCTGTCCTAGCTGGTGCTTGAGCCAGTATTTTTACGGTCACTTTGCCTACAAATATCGCACAGCGCGCGGATAGCATGCCACCCATCGCTGTCCCTCGTCCCCCTAAAATTAGCCAAATCACAACTCCAATCACCCCCCCCAGAGGCAATAACCGCCA
>MEHZ011502453.1_pt1 | contig 10209 bp, 10 predicted proteins | sample 897221 | NCBI WGS metagenome assembly MEHZ01 (sample SAMN05514161, study PRJNA337945) | marine metagenome | isolation source: marine surface water | place: Arctic Ocean | collected 2007-12-13 | reverse complement strand
TTTTATCATCCTTCCAACCTCCAACATACTTCATTCCATTTTGGTAAGTAACTGTTCCTTGACCATTTCTTTTACTATCTTTCCATTCTCCGACATACTTGTCCCCATCAGGTAAAGTTTCTGTTCCTTGACCATTTATTCCACCATCCTTGAATTCCCCTTCATACTTTTTCCCATTAGGCCAGGTGTAAGTTCCCTGACCTTCCATTTTGTCATTCTTCCATTCACCTTCATATTTACCTCCGTCAGGTGAAGTTAGAGTTCCTTTACCTTCTTTCAGCCCATCCTTCCATTCTCCGTCATAAATTTCCTCATTTTCATAGGTAATACTTCCTTTACCATGTGGTTTCCCGTTTTGCAGTTCTCCAACATATTCTGCTTCATTTGTACATCCAACCAAAAATACTAATAATAACAACTGAAATGTAATTAGTAATTTGTTCATAGCACCACTCTGATTTAAGTGTATTATTGAACCTGCAGTTAAATCATATTTTGCAATTTTTTTATGAATAATTATTCTACTCAGGATGTAATGTAGAAGTGATTCTTATTAAATTGCACTAAAACAAACTTCTGTGATGCCAATCATTGAGTCACGTTTTACGAGTGCGGCAAGTTCATCTTCGGTGAGGTGTCCGGTACCTTCTGGACGCTGCGGCAACACGAGGTAGCGCAAATCAGCTGTGCTGTCATGTACCCGGACTTCTACTTCATCAGAAATATCTGTACCGAATTCCAGCAACACGGATCTCGGTTCGCGTACCGCACGTGAACGGTATTCACGACTTTTGTACCAGTCCGGAGGTAAACCGAGCAGTGAGCGCGGATAGCATGAGCAGAGAGTACAGACGATTAAATTGTGGACTTCTGGCGTGTTCTCCACTACCAGCAGCTGTACAGGACCGATTTCGAGTCCAAGTGCTTTTACGGCGGATGGTGCATCCTGCAAAAGCGATTGCTTGAACTGAGGGTCTACCCAGGCACGAGCAACAACTTGTGCACCAAGTTCCGGACCTCGGGAATCCATTTCCTTGACTGCATTCCGGATATCCTCATCACTCAGCACTCCCTTTTCGATTAACAATTCACGGACTGATATTTCCAGGAATTGGTAATAAGTTGTGGGTGGGATATTCTTGGTATCTCTTTCATTGGTAGAGGAGGTTTTCATGTTTTCTCCGGATTTGCAGGTTCTAACCAGAATTCGAAAATCTCGACATCAAGAGAGTCTTGTGGATTACCCTGGTAATCTGGCCATACTTCCTGTTGTTGGAAACGTACACGATAAAGAGGGACAACTGGCGTATCGAATCGTCCAAAGGCCAGTTCTTCCGGATTACGATACTCTCCGGCAACTCGTTCAATTACTCCTTTACAGCCTCTCACATAAAACGGAGTGCGGATATGTCCTGGAGGCGAACCTTTGCGGACCCGCACAGCATTTCCAGTTTGAAAGAGAGGGATCATACCTTCTCCGTTTCGTAGCGAGATTGTACTTCTTCCAACTTGCGACTGAGCTCTTTAGTTGTCAGAACCCCATTGTATTGCAGGGCTTGAGTGATTGAAAAAATCCAACGCTCATAGTAACTCATCTTTTCGTATGCATCAGGAGGTAGACTTTCGATGCCCTTGCGCAGTTGATCAACGCTCATTAGTTTCGGTGACATGGAAGTCAGCAGTACCAACAGGGCATCCACGTTTTTTTCCCAAAGCTCATAGTTGTGTTCTACAGGTTTGATGTGGCCTGCCTCAAGTCCACCCATGTCGTGGTGGCTGCGACTAGTCAAATCTCGTTCCATGGTCAACTATTTTTAGTAGGGTTGAGTTGCAATTGGAAAGAGTTTACTCTTGATTTAAACTTTAGTAAAACTATATTTTGTACTGTTTTCGTATTCAAAGATAAATCATTATGATTAGCGTCTAATTAAGTCTGTTGAATTCTAATTCTCAGATAATTTTAAATTTATGTAATACTATTTGTAATACTATTTGTACTACCCAACTATAATATGTAATTATTTTATTAATAATTCAATATCGTTATTAAGTAATGCAGAACCAAATTGGTTCGGTCTCTTGAGGCAGTGTGCAGTAAATCAATTTTATTTGTCTTTAGCGTTAACATTAATATTTATCAGATATATTCAAAAATCAATGAAAGAACTTGAGACTAATTCAAGAGCTGTTTTGGTGGGTATCAAAAATGCCTTTGGTCTGCCTGCACTGTTGCTCATTTCTGCAATGACAGGGTTTGGATCTTTTGCCCATGAACATGGTTTATCGCTTTATATGTCCATGCTGTCCACGATATTGATCTGGGGTCTACCGGGACAGGTAGTTCACGTAGAACTTTATGGTATGGGGGCTCCCTTAATTGCTGTCGTTCTTGGTGTAGCCGGGGCAAACGCGAGATTTATGCCGATGACACTTTCGATGATGCCTATTTTTGATGACTCAACTCACAATCGTCGATGGAATTATTTGCTTGCTCATATGATATCAATCAATACTTGGGCTGAAATGCTCCAAACAGGTCCTGAGATCAGGGCAGACAGAAGGATGGCCTATTTCCTGGGATTTTCCTTTACCTGTATGACATCAGGCGTCATTGGTGTTCTTCAGGGATACATTCTTTTTGAAAGCATGCCTCAAACGGTATCGCTCTGTCTTATTTTTCTGGTGCCTGTTTATTTTGGACTGATAATGTCAAATACAGTACATCCTCCTTTTCTACTTGCCTTTATATTAGGCTGTGTTCTCGGTCCGCCAATTCATCTGTTGACCCCTGAATGGGGGCTGGTGTTGGCCGGGCTGATTTCGGGTACACTAGCCTATTTGCTCCGTCACAAGCTTCAATTGCTTTGGAAAAATAAGGAGGGCAATGGATGATACATCGGCCTGGATCTTTTTCTTATCCGCAGTTTTAGCGACCTATGTATGGCGTTTTGCAGCGGTCATGATCAGCCACCGAATAGAAGCTAACCACCCGATCTTTGAGTGGTTCACCTGTCTGGCATATGGCATCATTGCCGCACTGGTAGCACGGACTCTGATCTTTCCGTCTGGAATGCTGGCACTGGTTCCACTTTGGCATAGATTGATACCAATGGCTCTGGCCTTTGTGGGTTTCTATCTGTTGGGAAAACGTCTCTGGGTCGGAATTGTATTTGGAGAAACAGGCTTAATTGCACTTATGTGGTTCAATAATGGGGCAGAGGGATTTTGATGAAAAAAGACAGTTTAAACATTAAACCAATGTAACCGTAACTATTACGATAATTGGATATTTTAAAGGAAGTATTTCATGAGAATTAAAGGTTTAGATCAGGTCAACATCTACACTTCAAACCTGAAAGATACAATGAGTTTCTAACACTAGGCTGTCCTATCCTTTATTCTTGATAAACAATACGATATCAATCCATAAAGGGACATTTAAGCCATGAACATTATTTCTTGACACTTTTCGATTATACTATTAATTTTAATGATCCGAACTGGTCCATTGACTGGGAACTATCCAATAAAAGATCGTTTAAGAGGTATGTTTATTGTTTGGGTAAGTTCCATGTTCTGTGTTCACTTTGCGTATGCCAAGTAACATCCTCGGTATTCTAGAAGTAAAAACATTCGATAGTATAAACTTTTGTAACTAGAGATTGACCTTTACTGTTAGTTCCGCAGTATCGGTTTTGTTTCCAATTTCGTTCTTTACAGCCGCGGTGAATTTGTGGTAGTTCAATGCTTTTTCAAAGTACTGAGGTGGTTCTTTTAGTGTTTTTTAATATGTAATTCACTGATCTTGTCTTTAGTTGGTGGATTTAGTGTCAACAATTACGTTAAGCATAACCCTATCTAATTTATATAAAATGAATCTAAGACTTATATATCCTGATCTCCCTTTCTGGCGAGTAGAAACAAGCCGTATAGCATTATTCTATGGAGGAATAGAGTTTGAAGACATTCGTCCTTCTCGAGAAGAAATTTCGAAAATGAAAATTGACGGTACATTCCCTTTTGGTCAATTCCCTATTCTCCAAGTTGATGGAAAAACTCTGGCTCAAACTGGAGCAATAGCACGTTTTTGTGGAAAATTGAGTGGTCTCTATCCCATAAATGATGATTTTGCAGCTGCAAAAGTCGATGAGGTAATAGATCTTGCAACTGACATCAATAAGCAGATGAGCCCAGCCTTGAGAGAAAAAGATCCTAAGTTGAGAATGGAATTACGTCAGGAGCTGTCTGAAGCTATTCTCCCTCGTTGGTTAGGTTTTTTGGAAAAATTGCTAGAAGATAATGGAGATACTGGCTACTTCGTAGGTGAATCATTCAGTGTTGCTGATTTGGCTATCTGGCGTTTATGTGGTTGGATTTCTAGCGGAATCATTGATGGTCTCTCTGTAAACTTGTTGGACTCTCTACCTCTACTTAATAACCATCAAACAATAATCTCCAATTTGCCTAAAGTTGCAGAATGGGTTGAAAAACATCAGAAAGTATAATTATTTTAACAGTCATTTATTCTTTCATCATGAATGTTATTCCACTTGAGTAATTATCTTCATCAAGACAGCTCAGGGCCGGAGATGTTTTTACTGTTTCTCTATATTCAAGACTGTTTAAGCAGGAAGCTTTTCCCTGTTATCTTAAATGAACAAGCTACTTCCATCCCCTGTAGGATGATTGGATGAACATATAGCCTTTGAAGCTTGATTTGTGCCCCAACTCTTTACATTGATTCTTTAGCAAAGAGCCAATGGTTTTTTAGGTTTTATTTGAACTCTATTTACAAAATTTGTCTGTTCGGTTTCACAATTTATTTTTGTTGTGCAGTAAGCAAATGTTTGAGTACAAATACTAGCACAAAGAGGATAATACAGACTAGGCTCAACATGGTAAGTCCAGACTGAAAACTTCTCTCGTTATCAGATAGTATTCCCAGGCTTAGTGGTCCCAGTACACCACCAATTTCAGCAGCAGCAAAGAACATTCCACCCGCAGAGCCGAGGTGTCGAGAGCCAACTTTTGGTATTTCCATTAAAATTAGCAGTAAAATTGTCATCATTGAGCCTTGTGTAATTCCCTTCAGAGCAAGACCTATTAATATGATTGGTTCACTGTATGATTTTAACAATATTACTGACGTTCCCGCACTTACAAATAAACCAGCAAGAATCCAAAATCTTAATTTAGGTAAGGCCATCCTCGGGATAGATAGTGATCCTAAAATACCTATCAAAGTTGGTATTGATGCCCAATATCCTGCCCGTTCTACTCCAAGTCCACGTGTTTGGAGAATTTCATACATCCAGTTAGATAAGCCATGATTATAAAGAAATATGCAGATGCCCATTAGCATTATAATACGTACGGGTAAGAGATTGAAAAGCTCCAGAAAGACTTGAACTTGAGGAGGACGTTCCAATTTACTTAAATGCACTTCCATTTCTATGCTCTCTGGGTGTCTGCTAATGAACAACCAGATCAATCCCGAAAGAAAAACCACTAAACTGTAAATAAAAAGGACTTTACGCCAGTCTCCATCCATCCAAGGCATCATCACTGAATTGGTTATTGATAGCGTAGTGATGCCTCCAAATGCCATACCGGTGATATAAATTCCCATGGCTAACCTTCTTTCATGCTCCTTAAACCAAATACCGATCAATTTAGGTGCACCTATTGATATTAGTGGACCACCTATTCCAAAAAAAGCCACAGCTAAAAAAAGTGTGAGTTGCCCTTGAGCGAAAGCTCTCAACATACATGAGATGCCTATCAAGACTGAGGCAATCAAGAGCGAACGACGTAAACCTAGACGGTCAATCAAAACTCCACAAGGCAAAGCAGTAGCAATATAGACTAGTTGCCAAGAACCAAGTATTCTTCCCATTTCGGTATAATTCATTTTTAGTTCATCGGTGATGGGGCGGACTAGTGGGGCTAGACTAGCTACTGTCATACCGAAACAGAAATAAAGAAGCCAAACACCTGACAGCATTAGCCAGCGATGTGAGTAAAGTTCAGCAGTATCAGGTTTTTGATAAGTCAAAGTGGATTAAGTTTGTGAGTTGTATGTATTTTAGAACATTAGTAAGTAATCTTAAGTTCTAATCTTATTAATTAAGGTGAGCAAACAGTTTTATGGGTTAAGCTAATTAATTATTAAGCTATTCTAGAGAATGTGAATAGAGGGAAGGTTGAAATTTTATTAATTGTCTAATTTATAAATTGAATAGTTCGGAAAAGACAATTCTTGGAGGGTCATCTATTAAATCTATAAAATTATCTCATAAATTCTGATTGACGTTTCCTTCTGCAATTAAATTTTCATCTTTAGGAAACTGGTCTAAGCATTTTTATATTTAAATCAATTGTACCATTAGCAACACCAACCCACAGAATGGTATGAGCAGCACACACTTTTACAGAATCTAGAACCGTTGAAACAAATCCTCCATGAACACCACATTGAGTGTTAAGGTGCTTATTATTTACGATAGCATTGAAAACCACCTTTCATTTTTCTGCCTTCATTACTTTTACTGGGATTGATTCTGTCATTGTGGGATGAGGCAATTCTTCTCTTACAATTACCTGCATTATTTCGAAACCAGTCATTTTTTCAATATTCATATATTTTCACATTATTTAACTAATAAAAAATAATATATCTTCCAACAAAGTATCCTAAGATTGCAATAAAAGTAATTGTTTCTTATGTTGCATGATGTATAAACGAAACATATAGAAATTATTAGCTTCAGAAACTTACTGATAAACCATCTTTCCTGGGATCAGAACCTCCAAAAAGTACCCCTTGTTCATTATCTCTAACAATTATTTGACCACCTCCGAATAATCCTCTGTCAAATCCAGAATTTATAGATATAGAGTGACCTTTTAACTTCAAAGCAGCAATAACATCTGGATTAAATGAATCCTCCGCAAATACAGTATCATTTTCTATGCTTACACTAAATCTTTCAGAGTCTAAAGCTTCTTGAGGGTTCATACCGAAATCAATCAAGTTGGATATCACTTGTAAATGTCCTTGCGGCTGCTGAAATCCCCCCATTACACCTAAGCTGCTTACAAGATTGCTATTCTTAGTAATCATGCATGGAATTATAGTGTTGTAGGGTCTTTTATTTGGTTCCAGGAAGTTTGGATGTTCTGGATTAGTGGAAAATAGAGCCCCTCTATTATGAAGCGCTATGCCAGTTTCAGGGACAACTAATCCAGTTCCGAAGCTTTGATAGAGACTGTTTATTAATGAACAAGCATTTCCATTTCCATCTATAACTGATACATAAACTGTGTCACCGTGTTGTTTAAAATTGCCTCTTTTGTATTCGCTGCTTGATGAATCTTCCTTAATTTCATTAAATCTCTTCTTTGCATAGCTTTTAGATAGAAGTTCTTGAATAGGGATATTCGCTTTTTCTGGATCAGCTACGTACCAAAGTGCATCTTGGAAGGCAATCTTCATTGCTTCGATTTTATAATGAAGTTGAAGCACATGGTCAATGTCTGAATTAGCTAAATCAATATTTTCAACAATGTTTAATGCGATTAATGCAGCGATTCCTTGGCTATTAGGAGGACATTCCCATACATCATAACCTCTGTAATTTGAAGAAATAGGTCTAACCCAGCTACTAGAATGGAGAGAGAAATCTTCTTCACAAAGCCATCCGTTGAACTTCCGAACATATTCTGAAATTTTTTCAGGAATCATTCCTTCATATATATATGACTTTCCATTTTCAGAGATCCCTTTAAGTGTTTTATTTAGATCTGTCAAAACGACTTTTTCTCCAAAGTGTGGAGCACGACCGTTTGGTAATAATTCACATCTCCCATTTATTGATAATTTTTTTTCAGAATTCTTCCAGTAATTTGCAGTTATTTCAGAAACACCAAATCCATTTTGTGAATAATCAATGGCTGGGACCAATACTGTGTCCAATGAAAAAACACCAAATTTTTTCTGAAGTTGATCCCAGGCATCAACGCACCCTGGAACACTTACTGCTACCCCTGAGTATGGTCCTTCTAGTGGAATTGAATCCACTCCCAGATTTTTTAAGTCATCAATATTAGTTCTTATTGAGGATTTTCCGCTGCCATTCAGAGCCTCTATTTTTTGTGTTTTTGAATCATATACTAGGGCAAAAACATCTCCTCCTACTCCTGTAGACATTGGTTCTACAACATTTAAAACAGATACAGCGCAAACTGCTGCATCAACTGCATTCCCTCCCTTCTTCAACATGTCTAGCCCTGCATTTGCTGCCAATGGATTACTTGTGGCCACAGTTCCATTAAGACCTAGAGTAACAGATCTTCTGGAGGTATATTTAAAATTTGGATTATTAATCATCTATAAGACCTATGGTTTAAATCTGAATACACATGCTCTTCAAAGAACACTTGTATTTGGTTTGTTAAGTTGGTATTTGCCAAAATTCACATTTCATAAAGTTAATCAAAATTTATAAAATCGAATTTCTTCCCTGCTGTATAGAGAAATGGAATGAATATATAGCTGGATCCACGACCGCAGATCGACACGGAATAGTCAAAGAGAAGACTGTTGTAAAACTTAATGCTCAACTTGTGAGTCTTGTTGGTGAGAATGGGGCTGTGATGCTAATAAGTGCTTTCAAAAGCAAGAAAAGCATATCAGCCCCTTGGACTTGGCTGGGAAAATTATGAGAACGTTTAGTAGTTTATTCGCTGCTCTGCCAGACAGCGTAATCTTTACCTGTATTGTTGAACTCATATCCTATCACCTCTTCATCTCCGACGACCCAAGCATCATGTCCTGGAGCAAAAGAATAGGCATCTCCAGCAGAAACTGTGATTTCTGACCCATCATCATGAACAACTGTTAGGGTTCCTTGTAAAATCATACCAACATGCCCCGCTTGGCAGCTGTCAGTTTCTACCATGGGCTTGATGCACTCAGACCATTTCCACCCAGGTTGAAGAATTACTCGTGAAGCAGCAACTGTCCCAAAATTTACAACTGCTGCATTCGTCTTTTCTGGAGCTTTCACTTCATCAGGATTATCGAAAGACTTTTTTTCAAGATTTGCCATAACACATTACCTTTCTTAATTTGTTTTTATACATTTAATTAGAAAAAAGTTTTGAAGTTTAATTAAATTAATTAATTAGACTAGTAATACTATATGAAAAAGTAAAGTAAAAATTATAATTTGGAAAATAGCTTATATAAACTTACTTTCTGGGTAAATTGTTAGATATATAGATTGTGGTTGAAGCTTCTATACTAAGGTTATTTGACTTAATATTAACAATTCTATGTCGACTGCAGTATGTTAAATAAAATATGAAAAAATTTTGCCGTCTTTCATATAAATTTCTTGATCGTGATATTTTGCTATATAATATTATTGCCTTCCTTCTTCGAAGTTGTTTAGGGATTCATCTATTTTTACATATGGTAATGCCCTTGAAGTATAGACATTGAATTGAGGCTTTACAAAACTGGCATCATCCAGAGTTCCTACATAAAGGGTCGTAATACCTTCTCGTCCTGAATTGGTTCCAAAAACAAAAGAACCACATCTCTGACAGAACAATTTAGTCTTACTGTTACCACTATCAGCCTTGTACTGAAAACTACTAGTCTCACCACTTAACTGGACAACCTGCTCTTCCTTGAAAAAAAGTATCGTCGCAAATCCAGCACCTGTGTTCTTTCTGCAGTCAATACAGTGGCAATTACCTTGAGAAACTGGCTCTCCTGACACTTCGTATGTAACTTCACCGCAAAGACATTTACCCGTGTTTTTTCCCATGTTTTACTCAATTATAATTTTGTCATTTATTCATATGTTCCGTAAGTTAGACAATTTCACATTACATTATTGACATAGTTTTTAGAGGCAGTCAATCTCAATTGAAGACAGATAATATTAGTATATTTACTAATAGTAACGAAAAGAAAGGTATGGATTGCTGGACAGGACGGAATGAAAGTAGTTACTGGCTTACAGGTAATAGTGAATTTGATTGCCTCATAGATTCTTGATTTTTGAAACCTGTTGAATTCTCTGACTCAGTTTTAACTTTCAATAGATCAATTTAAAAAGTGCTTACCATAATATTTTATTCTATCACGTCTAAAGGAGGGGATTAATTAAGTCTTGAGATTGTCCGATGGCTTTACAA
>MEHZ011521924.1_pt1 | contig 10214 bp, 7 predicted proteins | sample 897221 | NCBI WGS metagenome assembly MEHZ01 (sample SAMN05514161, study PRJNA337945) | marine metagenome | isolation source: marine surface water | place: Arctic Ocean | collected 2007-12-13 | reverse complement strand
CAGGTCGATGGCGCGGTGGGGCTGGTGGAGCCAGGTCTGTGGGGGCTAGACCGCTCGGTGCCGGTTGACGGAGTGTCTGTCCTGGGTCTGTTGGATGCTGCAGCGAAGCGGGCTGGCCCCGTCGGATTGTCACGATGGGCACGCTGGCTTCTCCACGAAGCGAGGGCCCGAGGACGGCGTCGTCGGGTGCCAGCTCGACGGTCGCTGGCGGCGGCTCCCAAGTCTCTGTCGCCGTCAATGCCATGCGCAGGTTTTCGCGGAACTGTTTTGCGCTGGAAGGGCGATCAGCAGGGTGTTTGGCCATGGCTTGGTCGATAACGCGCATGACCGGAGCTGGCACGCCAATGATCGGCGATGGTGTTTCGGTCCGGATGCGGTCCATGGCCGCCCACAGGTTGTCGCTGTCCGCAAATGCGGCTCGACCGGCCAAAAGGGCATACAGGAGCGCTCCCAGGGCATAGACCTCGCTGCGAACGCTGGCCATGTTCTCGGCGAGGATCTCGGGCGCTGCATAGAGTGGCGTGCTGGCCCCCACGGTCGCCGACGTAATGCCAGCGTCGACCACTCGGGCAATGCCAAAGTCGGTGAGGATCACGCCGCCGTCGTCGGAACGCAGCAGGTTCCCTGGCTTGATGTCGCGATGCAGCACTCCGCGCTGATGAGCGAATTCGAGGGCATCTGCGGCGATGGCGACATCACCGGTGGCCTGTTGTAGGGAGAACGCTCCCTTCCGTTCAAGCTCATCGCTCAGGCTGCCAGCGGCCACGAGTGCCATGACGAGGTACGGCTCGTCGGCAGCAGTCACGCCGGTGTCGTGAACCCGCATGATGTTGGGGTGGCCCTTCAACCGTTCGGCGGCGCTGACCTCACGCTCGAAGCGTCGAGTCGCCTCGGTGCCACTGATCCCTCGCAGCACCTTGACTGCTAGCCGTTCCCCGGTTCCGCTCAGGGCTTCGTACACGAGCGCGCTACTGCCCGAAGCGATAAGCAGCGCGTCACCTACGCCAGGTATGCCCAAATCGGTCATGACCCACATCATGACATCTGGGTGTGTCCCAATCGTTCCGCCTGTCAGGTGCCGCCCGGGGGGAGGCGGGGCCGCCTCGAAGGCGGTTCGTGATCGCTCTACGATTGTTACGTGACGCTTCGTGCCAGGTTCATAGTCCTCTTTCTGCTCCTGGTGGGCATCGCAGGGTGCCAGGGCAGTGCAGATCAGGGCAGTGCTGTGGCTGCGTCTGAGTCAGCAGACCAAACGCCAGACGCCGCAGACGACGTGACCGAGTTTGCGACTGCCACCGTTGAACCGCTGCCAACAGCGGCTGGCGTCTCGCCGGATAGTCAGGACGATGCCAGCTCCGATGATGCTGCGCCGGTACAGACCTCGCCTGAACAACCCGCAGCGGTGGCTACACCAGAGCTGGTGGGGAATGAACCAGTCGTGTTTAATGACGACTTCGCTACGTCGATCGCCCCGATCTTCGCCCAGAACTGTGCAAGCTGCCATAACGCTGGGGGTCCGGGTGCGGCCCATTGGCAGCTGGAGCAGGCCGCCGATCTTGTGGCGACGCATACGTGGATTGCCGGGGTGGTCGGTACTGGGTACATGCCGCCATGGCCGGCGAGTGATCTGTCGCTGCTGTTTCACGACAACCGCAGTCTGCGGGCCGACGAGATCACAGCGATCACACAATGGTCGACAGCCGGTGCGCCTCTTGACGTGGAAGCGACGGCTGCTATTGCTGCGCCAGCTGGCCCCGCAAGGCTGGACGCCGACAGAGAGATTGGCCCCCGTGAGCCGTTCCAAGGTTCTTCAGCTGTTGCAGACGACTACCGCTGCTTGATCTATGACCTCGAGATCGACGAACCACAGTGGCTCCAAGGCTTCGAATTCGTACCGGACCAAACCCAGATCGTGCACCATGCGGTTGGCTACCTGGCACCAGCGAGTGACATGGCGCAAGCCCAGCGACTGTCCGATCGCGATGAGCTTGGGGGATGGCAGTGTTACGGCGGCTCCGGGCTCAGCAGCGATGACCTATTTCTGGGATGGGCTCCGGGTCAGCTTCCAACCTCGTTCCCCGAGGGGTCTGGCATCCTGGCTGAGCCTGGCGACTTCATCGTGTTGCAGATTCACTATCACTTCGACACGGCTGAAGCTCCCGAAGACGCTTCGACCATTCGCCTTGATTGGGCCGACATGCAAGGTCTTGACCAAATCGATTTCGACGAGTTCATCGGACCCGCCGAGATTCCCTGTTCAACAAACGAATCAGGACCGCTTTGTGATCGTGATGCTGCGTTGGAGCGCGCCTATGAGAAGTACGGCGTCCAGGGCGCGCCTGGCGACGGCATCAACCAACTCTGTGGGGCCGAGCTAGAAGACTTTGCCGGAATGACCGACGGTATAGCGACGTCGACGTGCACAATCCCGATTCGAAATTTCGGCGAGATCGTGTCGGTCTTCGGGCATGAACACGAGATCGGCAGATCCTTTCGTATGACGCTGAATGCGGGCCAGCCCGATGAGCTCATCCTGCTCGATATTCCGGATTGGTCGTTTGACTGGCAACTGAACTACTACCCATCCGAGTCGATCATGTTGCGGCCCGGCGACAACGTGCGTCTCGAGTGTGCGTGGGATCGCAGCCGACGGTCGCCAGACCTGGAGCCGGCGTACGTCCTATGGGCCGACGGCACGAACGACGAGATGTGTTTCGCCACGATCGCTACCCGACGAATCAGTTTTGCCGCGACGGAGCCAGCAAAGAGCGAAATCGAAACCATGGGCGATGCGGATCTCGACATCAGCCTCCCTCCGGAGACGAAGATTTGTCTGACCAAGGAAGGTGCCATCACTGAACGGCGTCCGACACGAGACGAGGTTGACGCGACCGTCGATGCCATCTTCGATTGTGCAGAACTCAACGCCATTGGTGTGGCACTTACGGCCGTAATCGCTGACAACTTAGAGGGTTTGGTAAGCGACGAAGGTTTAGCCTGCCTGGCCGCTGGCCTGGCGAACAAGGATGCGGCTCGCTCCTTGCTCATCTTTGCGCTCGACGATGCGACCGACCGGGAACGCCTGCCAGTGGCCGAACTTGTCGGCGACTGCGTGTGACTCAGCGACGGGTTGGCCGAGTTCGGCTTCCCGCTTCCCGAGGCGGGTCGCTGCCTGGCACAAAGGCAAAGGGAACGAGCTTGGCGACCCAACCGTGTGCGGCTTACACGTCAATGTCTGGCGGGTGATTGAACATCAAGTAGCGATGTAGCATCTCGACCGAACCAGAACTTTCTGCTCTACCAAAGTACGCGAACCCGACATGTGGCACCGTGGCCGATGTCTCTGGGTTGGGTTGCAATAACCGCGACGCCAAGCTCCAGGCCCCCAAGGTTCAACGTCAGGTATCGGAAGTCCTGCGGAACAGAGATGTGGAGGTTTGCGTCAAAGCCAGCAATTCCGACGTCACTCGAGCGAGCCCGGCCGTCTAGGGAGATTGGGTCAGATCGATGCCGGTCAGGGATTCGTGTTGAGCGAGAAAGTCAGACGTCTCAGAGGACCAGAGATCGATCCACTGGCGGTCGTCGTGACGAGCGCGAAGCGCAATGAGTTCGTCGATTCCGGATCCGACCGTGACCCGAAACGGTGATGCCGAATCATTGATCGCTCCGGCCACGGCGTCGGCGACCTGCTCGGGACCTCGAGCGTTGGCGTGGTCGTAACCGACAGAGAATCCCCAGTTCTTGGCCACCGGACGGTACGGGCTGTTGCGATCGGGAACGCCGGTCTTTTCTCGAATCGGGGTGGCGATTGCTCCGGGCTCGATCAATGTTGCTCGTATACCAAAGATGGCCACTTCCATGGCCATGCTTTCGGTTAGGGCCTCGATCGCCCACTTCGTCGCCGAGTAGAGCCCGAACATGGGTATGGCGGTTCGTCCTGCGACCGAACTCATGTTGAGGATGTGTCCCGAACGTTGTTGTCGCATGGCGGGCAGCGCCGCTTGGGTGCAACGGACAACACCGAACACGTTCGTCTCGAACAACGCCTTCCATTCGTCCACTGGAACTTCCTCGACGGAGCCGACAGGACTCATGCCAGCGTTGTTGACGAGAATGTCGATCGGACCCACTTGGGCGAAAGCGGTGGTCACGCTCGCGTCGTCGTTCACGTCGAGTTCAACGATTTCGACCTCGACGCCGGCGTCCTCGCAAACGGCTAGCAGAGCCGCCGAGCGGGATCGGTCGCGCATAGTGGCGACGACGTCGTGCCCGTCCTGAGCCAATCGCACAGCGGTTGCCAGCCCGATGCCGCTGGACGATCCGGTGACCAGTGCCTTCGCCATCGGATCGACGCTACACGCTGCGGTTCTTGGTTTGCAGCAATGTCCTCGAGAAGTCGGGCCGCACCTGAGGCTGCACGATCTCGAGTAACCCGACGGCCCGTATCTGACTGTCGCATCGCAGAAGCTGCGCTCTGAGGACTCGACGTCAGCCTGTGGTTGCGCGGAGACAACCCCGGCCCTGAGAATCTCTATGCGCCCGACTTCAGTAGCTTGGCCTACGTCTGCCACGAACCCTAGAGAGAGGCCACCTGGGCGAACCAGAGCGACGCTCAAGCGCCGTTAGCGAGCTGCGGTTGCAGCGCTAGCTAGTTCGCTCATGACTTGTCGAATGACCTGCTGCTGTTCGTCGTCGATGGACGGCTGCGTTACGTCGATCTCGAATAGCTCGGCGATCGTGGACGACCGATGCGGTTCGTCGATGAGTTCGATCATGTCGGCGGTTACTAGCGCCGGATGCGCCACGCCACAGGCGTGTGACAGCTTGAGAATTTCGCCCCGCAAGCCGACCAGATAGTTGGCGAGCTTGGTGGCCTTGTCGGTTGGGTCAAGACCACGCACGAGCCATTTGTTGTGCGTCGTGATGCCGGTAGGGCAATGGCCGTCGTGACAGCGTTGGGCTTGGATGCAGCCGAGCGCCAACATGGGCTCTCGGGCCAACCCGATCATGTCGGCACCCATAGCGAATGCCAGCAGGGCGTCGGCTGGGAAACCCAGTCGGCCTGAGCCATTAAAGATGATGCCCTGGTGCAGCCCAGCGTCAACAAAGGGCTTGTGTGCACGGGCGAAGCCTTCACGGAAAGGCAGCGAGACATGGTCGCTGAATGCAAGTGGCGCTGCGCCGGTTCCGCCTTCCCCGCCATCGATGGAGATAAAGTCGGGGCCTTCGCTACGAGCAGCCATACGCCCAGCGAGTTCGTCCCAGAAGTTCTGTTGGCCAACAGCTGACTTGATGCCAACAGGCAACCCGGTGGCGTTCGCGATCATCTCGACAAAGTCGATTAGGCCATCGACGTTGTCAAAAGCCGAGTGCCGATTCGGGCTGTGGACCGTTTGGCCGACTTCTACGCCACGCGCTTTGGCGATGGCGGGTGTGACCTTCTTGCCGGGGAGTACGCCGCCGAGGCCCGGCTTGGCGCCTTGGCTGAGCTTGACTTCGATGCAAGCGACTTCGGCCGAGGCCACCGTCTCAAGCAATGCCTCGAGCGAGAACGTGCCGTCGGCATTACGGCATCCAAAATAGCCGGTGCCGAACTGGAACATGAGTTTGCCGCCGTTGCGGTGGGGGTAGGCGACGCCGCCCTCGCCGGTGTTGTGCATGGAGCCGGAGATGGCACAGCCGCGATTGATGGCTTCGACGGCGCGAGCGCTGAGTGAGCCGTAACTCATCGCCGAGACGTACACGGCCGACTCTGGCCTGAACTGATAGGTGCGACCTCGCCATGCGCCCATGATCTTGGCGCATGGCAGTGGTGCGTTCTCGCCGATCGGGGTGGTGTTGGGAAACGTGCTTTGTTTGATGATGATGTGGCTGTCGCGGTCGATCACATTGTCGGTGCCGAAGCCGACGTATGCGCTGTCACCGGCTGCGGTGCCATAGACCCAGGTTCGCTGGTCTCGCGAGAACGGCCGTTCCTCGTTGTTGGCCGCCACGATGTACTGGCGCAGCTTGGGTCCGCTGCTGGAAAGAACCTTACGGAAGTGCCCGACGAGCGGGAAGTTCCGCAAGATTGGATCCGACGCCTGAACAATGTCGTACAGCGCAACAACGAGCACCAATACGCCCAAGATGATCAGGACGATGAGCCACCAAGCCATGAGGAAACGCTACAGCCCAAGGCCCTGTTCGAGTGCGCTCCATGCCAGCTCAGTCATGTGCTGGTAACCAACGTCGCTCGGATGCACACGGTCAGCTGCCAGAGCGCCGCGGCCTGATGGCCAGTTCCAGATGTTGAACAGCTGGTGGTCTTTGGTATCGGCCCCTCGTTTAAAGATGTTGTTGAGCATCGTTGGTCGAGGGCCCGGACCGTTGAGCTTGCTTACGAATGCGCCTGGGGGCAGGCGGTCGACGACTCGATCCGCATCGGTTGTGATGCCGTGGACACGGCGCCGCCACATCAGGTCATTACTGCCAACGACACACGTGACAAGCTGAGGTGCATCGAGCATCGTGTTCAGAACGGGAACCTGACGGTCGGCAACATCGAGAAAGCGACCGCCGCTCATCGACAAGTTGACGAGACGCCAAGGTTCACCGCTTGCCTCGCGAAGCCGATCAAGCACCGTGTGTGTCCAGCCGTTTTCCCAGCGACTAGCGCCGACTCCCTGACTTGAGGAGTCGCCGAGAACGACCCATAGCGGACCGGTTTCTCGGCGTGCGACCTCGTTGGCGTCGGCCCACTGTTGATGGTAGTTCTCGACCTGGGAGTCGATTTCGGCGACGCCTTCAGAGAAACGACCGACCAGCTTAGGAAGGTCGAATCTGCGCTTTCGGCGCAAGTGGGGGAGGGGCTCGAGATCGGCGGTCACGCTTTTATAGATTAGGTGAGAACGTCGACGATGCCGACCGCAACGACAACCAATGAGACGACGGTCAAAATCAGTGAGATGACTGCGAAGACCGTGCTCATGTTGCCGGGAGGGTTGCCGCCGCGACCGATGACTTGGTAAAGCGCCTTGATTGGATTTTCGGCGGTCAGGCTGATGCGCCGTGGGGCGACAGCGCTGCCCTTGACAAGAATCCACGACATGGCGGTCATCAGCAAGAACAAGATGATGAGCAGCCCCAGCCAAATCGTCTCGTGGTTCAAACCGCTGATGGCACTCTGAACCAGGCCAACCAGCGGCGACATGATCACGCCACCGAACAGGAAACCGGGCAGCGCCAGCCCGCTGCCCTTCAAGCCTGGCCGGATTCGCTGGTTGTATAGGCGGGCTCGGGTGAGCATTGGGAGATATTCACAGTCGACAAGAGACGCAGCCTCGCGCCGCTCGGACAGCCGGTACATGCTGTCGATGACGCTGCTGATGTAGCTGTGCACGATGAACTGGGTCACGATCTGGGCGAGAAAGCCCACGACGGGCGATAGGAAACCCAGGTTGAGCACAGGGATCGAGCGGTGTCTGTTGCGATCTAGGACCTCGAGCGAACGTGCGGCGAGCCCGAGGGTGTCTTCGAATCGGCGCGGATGTCGGAGTGGTCGCCTGGCCCCAAACTGCAGCACGATCTCACGGTCGACTTCGCCGGTGCCCCAAGCCCTGTTAGTACTTGATATGCGCCAGCACCGGTTCAGTTGCGCAGCATCTGGAACGAGCCCAAGCGGTTCACGAAGTCGTCGAGACCCAGCCCGTCACCGTCGGTGTCGAGCTTCCACTCGCGTGCAGGTTTCGGCGTGTCGTCGCAAGTCGTTGGTTCGGTGGCAGAGCGGGCAAACGGAGCCCAGCACCGACTTTTGGCGCAGGATCAAAACACGACGAGAACAGCGGCTGCGATAGCTTGATGCGATCGAGTCTTCTGCGAATGACCATGTGTTGGCGGCCACGCTGGCTTCTGACGCTGGCGATCATCTGCTCGCGCTGCGAGAGCGGCTAATGCGAACGGGTCAGTGGGGCGGATGGTGGCCTGAAGAGCAAGGTGATGCCGAGGCACACACGCTGCTCATGGATGCGCTCGAAGAACATCGGTCCAAAGACGGTGTCTTGAGTGAAGAGGGCCACGACGACGGTCACCGGCTGAACCATGAACGGGTATGGATTGTTGACCCGCTCGATGGCTCAGCCGACTTCGGTCGCGGCGCCGACGAATGGGCGGTGCACGTAGCGCTAACCGAGTCAGGTCGCGGCACAGCTGCTGCGGTTTCGCTTCCCGCTATCGGCATGGTGTTTGGCACAGGTACGCCTCCCATCGTGCCAACGGTTGATCGCGAGAAGCCAATCATCGTGACTGGTCGCTCCCGTGTCCGGATCGACGGAGTCCGTGTAGCCGAAGCCCTTGGGGCCGAGTTGATGACCTGCGGCTCAGCAGGTGTCAAGGCCATGCTGGTCGTGACCGGGCAAGTCGACTCGTACATACACGCCGGTCCGTTATGGGAGTGGGACGTCTGCGCTCCAGCAATCGTCGCCGAAGCCGCTGGCCTGACCGTCACTGACGCTGTTGGGAACCCGCTGGTCTACAACAAGGGCCGTGCGGTATCGCCCGGCTTCATCGTGTCTCGACCCGAAATCGCCGACCGCGTCCTGGCTGCGCTCGTCTAGTTGGCGAGCTAACGCCCGAAAGTCGGTCGGAGCCTGTGGTGGTGCGCGCTACGGTCGCCGACATGTTGATTGAGCCGCTTGCTCGCCCCGTAGACGCCGACGTGGTCATCCCCGGGTCGAAGTCCATCACCAATCGTGCACTCGTTGCGGCGGCGCTGGCTGATGGTGTCAGCGAGCTACGAGGCGTGCTCGATGCCGATGACACCCAGGCAATGTTGGGAGTAGTACAGGCACTTGGCGCCGGCGTTGAGTCGCTTGCCGAGACCGACGCATATCTGGTGACAGGTGTCGGCGGCCAGCTGGCCCCGGGCCCCAAAGAAATCGATGTCCGTATGTCGGGCACGACGGCTCGTTTCGCTACGCCGCTCGCGGCTCGCGGCACCGGCGTGTACATCATCGATGGTGCGCCCGAAATGCGAGCACGTCCAATGGGCGAGACGGTCGAAGCGCTGCGGTCACTTGGGGTGACCATCGCTCCCGACACCCTTCCGATTACCTTGAGAGCTGGCTTCGACGGTGGAACCTTGACGCTGGGCGCCTCGGTCAGCAGCCAGTTCGCATCGGGCCTGTTGCTCGCCGCACCTGGAACGTCACGAGGACTCGATCTTGAGCTCGAGGGCAACGTTGTGTCGCGGCCCTACTTGGACATGACGTGCGCAGTGATGCGGTCATTCGGAGCGGTCGTCGATCAGGGGTCGCCAAACCGTTTCGTAGTCGCACCCAACGTCGGGTATAGCGCAGCGAACTACATGATTGAACCCGATGCCTCAGCTGCGTCCTACTTCTTCGCCGCCGCTGCGGTGACAGGTGGGCGAGTGAAGATTGCCGGCTTGGGATCGAACGCGCTGCAAGGCGATGTCAACTTCGTCGAGGTCCTGGCAGCGATGGGCGCCGACGTCACCATCACCAACGATTTCATCGAAGTCCAGGGCACTGGCACCTTGCAGGGCATCGATGTTGACATGTCGCAGGTGAGCGACACGGCGCAGACGCTGGCGGCAATTGCGCCGTTTGCCGAGGGTCCGGTCCGAGTCACAGGAATCGGCTTCATCCGTAAGAAGGAAACCGATCGCGTCCGCGCCGTGGTTACCGAACTCCAGCGCATGGGCATCGACGCGGTCGAAGAAGACGACGGCTTCCTGATCCAGCCTGGTACCCCGAAGCCAGCAACCATCGAGACCTATCACGATCACCGCATGGCCATGAGTTTCGCCATCACCGGGCTGATGACGCCTGGCATCGAGATTGTGGACCCTGGCTGCGTCGACAAGACCTTCCCGACATACTGGGATGTCCTGGCCACCCTGCGTTAACACGAGTTCGCCCCGGCGCTTGCAACAAGGTATGTGGGGCAGGGCCGATAGCCAAGCGATTTGGTGCCAGGCTTTCGTTTCCTGCTCGTTCCTCGCCCGAAACATATGACTCCGTTCACTCTGGCATCATCGGAGAGTTCTCGTTCCTGGACCTGTTGGCTAGGGCCCGAGGTGCAAGTCGCAAGTCGCTTCGTGGCTACGTCGCAAGTTATTTCGTGGTTAGCAGGCCGCGGGGTTAGGGCCGCGGGGTTAGGGCCGCGGGGTTAGGGCCGCGGGGTTAGGGCCGCGGGGTTAGGGCCGCGGGGTT
>MEHZ011521714.1_pt1 | contig 10215 bp, 15 predicted proteins | sample 897221 | NCBI WGS metagenome assembly MEHZ01 (sample SAMN05514161, study PRJNA337945) | marine metagenome | isolation source: marine surface water | place: Arctic Ocean | collected 2007-12-13 | reverse complement strand
AATCTTCTGGTAATTGTGCATATGGTATATTATTCTTTTCTATTAAGTATGTAAAGTAAACTTCGTTATTAGAAACAAAAGGTAATTCTAAATCAGATGTTATTTGTTTTAAATTATCTATATTATTTATATAGTTTATTTTTCTAATAACTTCAGAACCACCTACTAATATACCAGTATTAAATATTAAGTTGCTAGTGTAATCGTCTAACATTTCTTGTTTATGAAATAACTTGGATTTATAATCGTAATGATCGCCTGTAGGAATCATATCATTAGTGTTGATACTAAATGCATTTATCTTTGACATATCAAATTTAGTAAAAATATTAGGTGCGTTATTTACTATAACATCAAAGTCTAGGTAACAAACATTGTCAAACTTATTTGCCAACTCTTCAAATCTTTTTAGTTTATGATGATTAAGTTCTTCGTAATTTTTACACGGTGTTTCATCTACAATAAATTCGGCTTCACAAAATTCAGCATAAGTTAATTTATTTTCAACTAATCTATCATAATGTTTTTTAAATTCTAATTTAGTTCTTAATCTTTTAGGAATATAATCACCTGGATATGGCTCTGAATCTTCTAATTGATTATGAGGAAACTCATTATATACGGTGTAAATTACATCCATTTAATTACATCTTTCATGTCTGGTTTAGGTTCGTTGGAATCGTGGTATGAACTATCGCCATATCCTAGTGATAGAAAAAACATTGTTGTATCACTTTCACTATTATACAAAGAATTATAATTATAATTATTATCAAAAAAACATTGACAAAACGAAGCGTCTAATCCTTTTTTATTTGCTAAAACGGACATAACATACGAAAACATTGAAGCACCTATAAAATGATATCCTCGTTGTATTTTATGCTGATCTTTTGTATTCCATCTAAAAGCGAAAACATATGGTGCTAGGATTTGTGTGTTAAATGCAGGACATCCTGGTTGTCTTTTTTTATCTTCAATATATCCATCTAGTATAGGTATTAGTTCGTTAATATTCTTTTCTGATTTACCGCCAGATTCATACAGTTTTGCTGGGTCAATACCATCAGGTATATCACAAGCTGTTTGCAAACAAAACTTTCTTTTTTCTTGATAGTGTTCAGGACCATATACATCAATATAGAAGTACCATTTACCTAATTTTATAGGACATAATCTAAAAGTTTCAGAAACTATTTCATCTATTATCTTTTTATCAGGAACTTTATCAGTCATAAATCTAAACTGATGGCGTCTTTCCATATCATCTATATCTAGCATAAAATCTCCATACTGTATCAAAGTCTTTGTTTATGGCGTGAACGAATTTAGTTTCTTTTGGTATAAAACCTTGTTTATCAAAGAAATAATGCCATTTATCATTTAACCATTGTACCTTACAATTATTTAGTTTAACTTTATAACTGAATAATGTTTCATTGTCGTAACCAAACATCTCTCGAACATTCTTTGGATAGAGTTCGTCATTATGTAATTCTTTCATAAACTCTAATGTATTATCAAAATTGGTAAAATAATCCAACTCTTTTAATTGATCTTTAGTTATGCCTACAATACCTGTATTAAACACATCATTAAGAGGGCTCAGCCCTTTATTTATTAACATCGCTTGGGCATTATAATACTTTGCACTAGGGGATCTTATCCCGTGCCTAAGAGAGGATATACCTGTCCTACGATTAACTAAGTTATTGGTATTATAGATTGTTATAGCGTTTTTAAAATTCCAAACATCAAAAAAATTGTCATTGGTAAATGGTATAACATCTAAATCTAAATAAAGTATTTCATCATAGTATTTTGATAACTCATACATCAAATGTATCTTGTAAAAGTTTATGATATTGTATTGAGATATTTCGGGTCTAGACTCAAACTGTTTAGCAAATTCTTTGTACTGCCAATCGTTATTGTAGAAGATATAAGGTACACCAATATTATCGGCATAATCTGCCTGTGTATCGAGTAGTTTATCGAAATGTTTTTCAAATTTATCTACATTAGAATCATCTGTTCTAATATAGAAACTAAATATTATTCTTTTCATAACTTATAAATACTATTTATATGATTGATTATAATGTGTTGAAGGTGATACGAGGTCTAAACAAAGACCAACTCATAGACAGTATCATAGGTTCGGTAAATCCCAAACAACAAGAGTGTAAAGATTGGTTAATAGACGAATCTTCAAAGTATATAGAGGTTATGCAAGATCCTAAAATTTGTGTAGCGGCGGGTTGGTATGGATTATTAGCGTCTAAACTTAGAGACTTTACAGAAAACGAAATATTATCTTTTGATATTGACCCAATGTGTAAGACTATTGGTAAAAAGTTATATAAAAATGATTACGGTATAAAATTTGAGACTAAAGATATAAAAGAATTTTATCCTAATGAATATGATATACTTGTATGTACTTCCTGTGAACATATTACAGATGACGATTTAAATAATTTTTTATCTAGAGGTAAAAAAGGTAGTTTAGTTATATTACAATCTAATAATTATTTTGATTTAGACGAACATATAAATTGTAAAAACAATGTTGGTGAATTTGAATGGTCTGTAAATATAGAAACATTATATAGAGGTAAATTAGATATGGGTAAATACACCCGATATATGTTAATAGGATTATTATGAAGTACTATATAACCGGTACTCGTAGAGGACTGGGTGAAGCATTAAAACGAAAATATGGTTGTGTAGATACATTGGAAGAATGTGATGTATTTATAAACTGTAAACATGATGGTTTTAGTCAAGTAGAACTATTATACAAGGCCGCAGAATTAGATAAACGAATTATTAATATTGGTTCTACCTCACCTGATGGTATAAAAAGATATATTCACCCATACGCTATAGAAAAGGCCGCATTAGATAAAGCAAATGAACAACTATTTTATAATGGTATCAATACAACAATAATTAGATTTGGATATTTTGATTCACCTAGAGTGAAACACATAAACGAACCTAAAATGTCAATCAATACCTGTGTTGAAACAATATCTTGGGTTTTATCTCAAGTGATTAGAGTAAAAGATATTACAGTATGTCCGTAGATATTGAACAAATATTATTTGAAATGCAAATATTACCCGAGTTTGAAACACAACTTTCGTTGCAGAAAGCGCCTGGTTCTAAAGTATCAGGTGAAGATATTATATCAGATTTAGATGATGTATCTGAAAATATGTTTACTGAATTTATCTATAATATGCCGTACACCAATTCTATTTTAAAAAAACATGGCGTTTATCGTGCTAGAATTATGAATTTAAAACCTAAAACTAATTACACATATCATCAAGATTATACTAAACGATTTCATATACCTTTAATTACAAATAATAAATGTTTTTTTGTAATAGATGATAAAGTTATTAGATATCCTGCTGACGGTAATTACTATATTGTAGATACAACTAAATTACATACAGCAATAAATTCTTCAAGAGAAGATAGAATACACATTATAGGATGTATTGATGAAAAGGATAACTGGCGATGACAAAGCATACTATTTTAATTGGTCTGCCTAGAACAGGTACTACTTGGGTACATAGTTATATTCGACAATATTATGAGAATAATAATTATGGAATTGTTTTACCAGACATTGTAAAAACAATTAAGGATGAAATCCTAGATATCGGCGTAAGTATGAGTTTCCTTGGAGCTGCTGATGAATGGTTAGATCACGAAGGATATAAAGATAAGGAGAAAATAGAATTCTTCGAGGCGTGTCGTAGATGTGGATTAGAAGTATGTCATAAGGTATTTGCGAATAGTCTAGCACAAAAATATGAAAATACAAATATCTTAAATTGGTTCAAAGATTTTTATAGAGATACAGATGTTATTATATTAAGAAGAAAAAATCTTTGGAAGACTTACATAAGTTATCTATTTCATTTTACGATTAGTAATCAGTTAGAAACAAAAGAAGATAACGGAAAATTTAGTCACCCTTGGCACGCCGAGTTTAATACTCATACAAATACTTTTGTACGATCTAACAACGAAGCGAATATATTGGATAAAACAATACAGACTAATAACATAGAGTTTAAGCATAATGAAAAAATATGGAATAAGTTTTTGTGGAATATTAGATTTCTAAATAATAATGTTATTAATGAATTACCTAATGCTGAACTCATCTGGACGGAAGACCTTTCTGATAAAATTTTAACAGAACGATTTGGCGGTCCACCAGAAGAACTTGTAAAACCATTTCAAAATATGGATTATGAAAAATACTATTCGAAAAAAGAATTGAAGATTATGAAAGAAAAATACTATCAGATTTTTAGAAATGAATTTACAAAACACGGATATATATCAGGAATATAATTATGAATAGAGGATACAAATCATTTCATAAAGATTATTGGGGTGTGGATTACAAAAATTTAAAATCTGATATAAATTTAAATATAGATTCTAATGGTTGGTCAGACTTGCAGGACGATCTTTCTCAATATAAAAATATAGAAGTACATTTATCTGGTGGTATAGATTCTATGTTTTTATGTCTAATGTTGCAAAAGTATAAAATACCTTTTCACGCTTTAACATTTAAATACGATAATGATTATAACGATTGGGAAGTAAATGCAGCTGAAAAGTTTTGTAGAGAATATAATATAAAACATTATATAAAAGATTTCAATATGACAAGTTTTTTAGAAAGTGGTGAATTTGAAACATTTGCAGACTATGTACAATGTTCATCTCCTCAATATTCTGCTTTATTTAAAATGTACACTATGACAAATGCAGATATGATTCTTGTTGATGGTTCACCTCCTGTCGTACTATTGGATGATAATGATTTAAACCATGTTGAAGCAGAAATAAAATGTGTTGACTTAAAAGATTACAATATTAAAAAAGAACATTATGGTGTACAGACAATAGGTGAACATACCTATCCTATAATTTGTTATGGTACAGACGCAAATATAGGATCACAATTAAGATTTATAGAAAAGATTAAACAACCTTGTATAACTAATTTGTGTTATTATTCACCTAAGATATTAATAGAAGGTTGTAGAAAAGTAATAGAATATCAAAGACAATATAAACTAGATAATCCAAATGATATCAGATGGCCATATTTCTTTGAAAAACATAAACTATATAATGTAGTGTATGATTTAAATATTGAATCTAGAGAACCTAAAACAGGATTTGAAAAAATAAAAAAACATTATAAGAAAAAGTACAAAAAAAATTTTAATGATTTATTTAGAAAACCCTTACAAGAAAAATATCCTAATACAATGTATGATACAAGTATAGGTGGAGTAATTAATGATTTGTAGAGTAAATTATGAGACTGCTAAAGAAGTTTGGAAACAAGAATTGTGGTCTTATGGAGATAGTGCTGATAAAAAGTATAGCAAGATGAAAATAAATAATGAAAAGTTTGACAAAACTATGGCTAAAAAAACTATATTTTATTGGGCATATAAACTTGATGATAAGATAGTAGGAATTAACTCTGGTTATAAATCGTGTGATAACTATTATAGAAGTCGAGGAATTTGGGTTGATCCTAAATTTAGAGGAATTGGATTTGCAAAGACTTTAATTGATGTTGCAATTACAGAAAGTATGTTTTGGGATTGTAAATATATTTGGGCTTACCCTAGAAAAGAAACTGTAGGAGTTTGGGAAAGTATGGGTTTTAAAAAACAAGGACAATTTGAATCAGCCACTTACGGATTTAATTGTATAGTAATAAAGGAAAATTGATGTTTAATTATAATGTAGAAAATAGAAATTCACTAGTATCTGGTGAAGGTCTTTATACTCTTGACGATATTAAAAAAGGTAGTATTGTTTTTTATTGGGGTATGGATGAAGGTGATAAACTTATTAGTGAAGAAGAATATCTAGAGAAAAGAAAAGATAAATCTGATAAGATATTTCAAAAGACAGCAGCTCGATGGGTGCATAATCGGTTTATGCATTGTAAAGATTGGGGTGATGATTGTTATATAAATCATTCATTCAATTCAAATATATTATATTATTGTGGTATAGGATTTGCAAAAAGAGATATTAAAAAAGATGAAGAATTGAATATAAATTATCACTATATCTTGTCGGATAAAGATCCTGCATTTTTTAAAGATACTGAAACTCAAGAAGAAGTTATGGGATTAAATAACGAAAAATGTCTAAATAATTCAGCGAAAGAATTAGTTTATCTAATAGAAAACCTTTATAAATAGTATTATGGCAACACCTACAGGCGCAATAAGTTTCGAAAATATAAGAACCGAGTTCGGAACCTCACAATCAAACAATTCGTTGAATAATTATTACAGCGGCGGATCTGCTTTAGGAGCACCCCTCGCAAATGTACCAGCAAGTGGGCAAATCTCAATGTCTCAATTAAGAAATATTGAAAAAACATCAAATAACGGTGACAGAGTCAATGTTGCCAGTGGTGTACCAAACGGAACTTCTTTATTATTCTTTACTAACGGTAATTGTTATTCAAACACTACTGGTACGGCTGCTCTATATGTGCCTAGTGGTAGAACAGGTGCAACAACGGTTACTATAAGTCATTCAATCGCCGGTAAAGGTGGTACTGGTGGTGCTGGTCAAGCAGTAAGTGCTACAGATAATGCTGATTCTGCAGGAACTGGTAGTGCTGGAGATGGTGCTGTTGGTGGTCCAGCGGTCAAATTACAATCAAATACACACCTTGATAACAATGGAACTATTCGTGCTGGTTCCGGTGGCGGTGGTGGAGGTTCTGCCTTTGGAGCACCTATGTCTTCCGTCACTAATGGTATAGCTTGTACTATTACTGACTTAAAGGGTATTATAACCACCAACAACGGGAACACAAACTTTACAATCGGAACTGGTGGTTCTGGTGGCGGCGGAGGAAACTCTAATATTTCAAATGCCGCTGATGGCGGTGGTGGTAATGCTGGTGGTGGTGGTCACACAACTAATTTCTCAAACGGAAATCAAGTGAACACAATCGTTGGCAGTACTTGTAATGCTAATTCTAGTTATCGATCCGCTAGGTATACGAAAATGGTTTCGAATGGAAATGCTGGGGGTACTCCTGGTGGAGGAGGATCAGGATTTGGTGGTAATACAAATGGTCGAGATGGTGGATCAGACGGAAATGCTGGTGCTTCTGGATCTGCTGCAAACGGAACTACAAACTTTCCAACTATAAGTGATAACGGTAGTTCAATTTCTCAATTATCAGGTGTTGGTGGTGACGGTGGTGCCGGTGGATCAGCAGGAACTGCAATCGAAGGATGGAATTCACACAATCAAACCGTAAACGGAATTGCTTCATCACAAGGCACAATAACAGGAGGAGTATCATAATGGCAATAAATTGGCAAGTAGCAGAGGCAAATGAAACTGGAACTTTGTTAGAATTTACAGATGGTGACCATAAAGTATGGATAAGAATGAGTGAAAAATTTACAAGTAGTGATACTATGGGAACTTTAGACTATGAAGATATACATAAATATTTAGCAACACACCAAGATAAAGTAAAAGAAATGTTTGCTATGCAAGATGAAGATGACTTCAAAGACGAAGGTGTATTTGAGTTATGAGAATAGAGATAGATTCATTACCGGATCAACCTGAACTTAAAATGAAAACTCTTACCGAAGAGGTAACAAAAAGAGTTCAGTTTAAATCAAAAGGTAGAACATTAACTTATTCGAAAACATTTGAATTTGATGATGTGAATTTAAATGATAGTTATGTAAATTCAACTGAAGGATTTACAGTATTATTTTGTGAAAGTGGTATTATTAATATTAATGAACTTAGAACTATGCGAGCAAGTGATCTTTTAATATGTTCGACATTAGGAGCAACTTATAATATGCGTAGTCTTGACCCTAGTGGAGGAAAAATATATGCCTTTATATAAAAAATTAAATGTAACCGATGAGGCGATAATCAACGAACCTATTTTAGAACAAACAATAATTAATGCAACTGGTGGTAATGTTCGAACTTCAGATGTAAGACTTATTCAAAAGAATATAGTAGTTAGATGTTTACCTAATATTTATTTCAATACGATTGAGGACGGTGAAGGACCTATTTTTAACAATCATGCTGTTCCAGAATATTGTAGAACGAATTTATCTGTACAAGTTATATGGCCAGGAGGATTGAATTTTAAACTAGATAATGATGAAGAGTTTACTATACCTCAAGGAGGATATCAAACTTTAAATGATAATAATAACTTTGTAATTAAATATAGAAACGAAATTATTGAAGGTGATAAAGGTACTAAGTTAGATAATATCACATATGATGGTGACCAAATATACTTTGGTGATAAACAATATACAAATGGTCAAGCAAACTTCGGTGATGGGTTTTACTTCTTTCTAGGTATCATTCACGATATTACATATTCTGCTCAAGCCTGGTATCCAAGAATAGTCAGACATATTACTGAAAATACAACAACGGTTACAAGAGACGATAACACTATACAATCATTTTTATATGTTACCAAAGGTACGGTAAATATTAAAGAAGGTGTAGTCGATAGAAACTTTAAAAAAGAATCTTGCCTACTATTACAAAAAGGTAAGACTTATACAATATCACAGGTTGGTGATGAAACGATAGATGTTTATGAATTTAAATCTGTTAAGAAAGCCGCTTCTAACTAAAAGAGGTCTAGATAATGTTAAATTAGCAGGCCGAGAAGCGTGGGAGTCTGCCTTTTTTCAAATAACAGTATATACTCTTGCAATACTATTTCTAGTATTCTATCCAATAAACTATTGGGTTGCACCTTTTACTTCACTAGCAGTTTCACTTACTATGGGATTTGCAATCGGCATATTCTTACATAGAGGATTTGTACATAGTCAGTTTCAAACCTACTCGTGGTTACAAAAACCTGCCTTGTTTATTGCAAGTATGGTAATGTTTACTACATCTATTCGTTGGTCTTTTGCTCATATGTATCATCACAAATTTGTTGATACAGACCAAGACCCACACAATCCTATGAGTATCGGTCTTATCGGTTCTGCCTTTCCTATCTTCTGGAATAAATTCCCAGTATCTATGAAAGATATGTTAAGACTAAGAAAACATTTTAAAGACCCATATCATAAGTTTATGGAAAGATACTTTGCTTTTGTTGTGATTGCATTTTATGGTTCACTTGCATTGATAAGTTTTGAATTCTTTGTTTACTTTGTATTAGGTTGTGCATTAACAAATATATTTGTTGCATTAGTAAATCAACTTCACGCTTGGGGTAATCCTGAAGGTATCTGGTGGTCATTGATATCAGGTGGTGAGGGGTTTCATAATCAACATCACGCTAACATGAGAGACTATAAAGACGGTAGTCCTTTTTTATGGTTTATAAAATTGGTGAAAAAGAATGACTGAAAAAGAAAGAATGAAGGCATTAATTAGAAGTGGTTTACATGATCCTAAGAATGATTATAAGTTATTCATTATAGAAGAAAACTGGCGTGCTAAACCTAACGAATCTAAAGAAACAGATATTAACTATAAAGAAATAGTAAAAGATTTAAAAACACAAGATCCTACTCAATGTGAATTTTTTAGAAGTGAATGGAAATACAATGAGAGTGCTGTTGAAATTAAAAATGACAAAGACTATATAAAAGTACTAGAAGGTATGGTCGAACAGTTAAGAGACGAAACAAATTATATGGCTGAGGAGTGGTATTGGAAATTGATACCTGAAAAATTAAAATATAAAATGCTCTCTAAAGACCTGAAACATGAATTAGATTTATTGAAAGAGGAAAACTCTGAATTGAAATCAAGAAACATTCACTATTTAAAAAATATTGCTAGATGGCGAAAAGTTGCAAAACATTTAAAACAAATAATATTAACATTAGATTATGAAACAGATAATACTCCACACAGGACGGTGCGGCTCGACAAAATTATGGGCGATACTTGATAGATATTATCGTGCTAAATATAGTAATGATAATACTGAAGGTTCAATAAAGAAATTAAATAGACGATATAATCTTTTAGAAGATAAGTATTTTGGTTTATTTGAGTTTTACAACCCTAGATTTAGTGAAATGAGAGTTAAGTATCCTCATTTAACTATACGAGTTAAACAAGTAGATGGCCTATACCCTG
>MEHZ011680600.1_pt1 | contig 10219 bp, 9 predicted proteins | sample 897221 | NCBI WGS metagenome assembly MEHZ01 (sample SAMN05514161, study PRJNA337945) | marine metagenome | isolation source: marine surface water | place: Arctic Ocean | collected 2007-12-13 | reverse complement strand
TTGTCATTAAAAAAATTACATTTTAAGACAACATTACAAAAAAATATAAAAGATCTTATTTTCTTCTACATAAAAACAAATTATAACAATTATTTACAAGAAAATAAGATAAAAACTATTCCCGATGATCAAGTTGATATTGTGATTATTCAATTATATACCGAAAGAAAAGAACATTTGAAAAACTTTGTTAAAGAATCTCTGAAAACAATCTTAAAAGAAGAATATCCGGGAGATCTGGTTATATTAAATATGCTTTTGGAAATATTTGCCGATGATGCATTATGTAAGAATCGCTTAATAACCGAAATAAAATTACATCAGCAAAAAATAACTACAGGTAAGAATGATTATTCAAAATTATTATAATTTTTACGAAAGTTAATTGAATTTAAATCTATAATATTGGTAGATATGAGTCTAAGCAAACAATTGCAAAAGGGAAATATACAAATTAAAAAGAAAAATCAAGGTGGGGGTTCTAATAAATGTATGAGCCCGATGTCCTTAAATTATAAAATTTTTTTACAAAATGGAGGTAAGGAGGGAGAGAGTAAGGGAGGAGAGAGTAAGGGAGGAGGGAGTAAGGGAGGAGAGAGTAAGGGAGGAGGGAGTAAGGGAGGAGAGAGTAAGGGTAAATTAAATGACCCATTAGAGGGGAAAAAAATATCGATAAAAAGAATGAGCGAAAACACGTCCAAGGTATTTGATATTAAAATAATTCATAGAAAGGATAAAAAAAAAAACAACAAATTTACCAAAAAACCAAGTAAGATAAATGTTAAAGATATTAATGAAATAGAAAAACAAATTGAATTATCACGAAAGAAAGAATTAAATCTAAAAAAAGAATTAGTTCAGAAAATACAAAAAGCCGAATCCAAGGTTTCTGCTAAAAAATCCGCCAAGGGAGCCGTTGAGGGACAAGTAAAGGAATCTGCTAAAAAATCCGCTAAGGGACCCAACCTATCAAAGGCTAAAACGGGTAAATCTAAAAAACAACCTTCGCGAAATAATAAGAAAAGTGGTAAACGAAAAAATAAAAAGGGTTCGCGGAAAATTAGTTTCAAAAGCACTAAACAAATTTCCGCTAAAGATATTAAACAGGTTGAAAAAGAAATAAAGGATATTAGATCCAAGAAAACCGAATTTATAAAAGATGAATTGGAGAAAGAAGGAATTAAAGTTTCAGGTAAAAGTAAGAGATTATTAAAAGATATTTATCTTTATTCGAAGATGTGTAATATTAAGATTGTACATGAAAAATAATTATAATTACTAAACTTTTACTGTATAACAAAATTTCATCCACCATAATGTATAACCACCAATCGCAAATAATAATCCTATATATTGATCTTTTGTTATTACTCTAATATCAGTTTGTGTCATTAGTATTAGAGCATACCAACTACATACCGACGCTATCAATCCTAAAAAAAAAGCTATTTTCCTATTCGTGGTAATCCCGGTAATCGCCATATTGATATATATTATATTAAAAATGGCATTATGTTATGATATTAATAGAATGATAAAATAAACCAGCACTTAATTATATTAAATTTGATTTTATTTAAAAACTTGATATTAATTTAGTTTAATATGGAGTTGGCCGATTACAAGAAAGAAGAATTACAAAACCACATCTACAAAACCCCGGACACTTATGTCGGTGGTTGCGATCTAATCGATGAAAATTTACCACTGTGGAATGAATCTGGAAACAAAATTGAATTCAAGGATGGAGAATACATCCCCGCTGTTTATAATATCTACAATGAAATCCTTGTAAATGCACGCGATCAGATTATTCGGATTAATCAACGAAAGAACAAAACAGATATCCCTGTTAAAAATCTTAAAATTACAATTAATAGAGATAATGGAGAAATTAGTATCTATAATGATGGAACCGGGGTAGACATTGCCGAACATCCTTCAGAAAAAGATAAGGGTGGGAACCCTCTATGGATTCCCTCAATGATATTTGGAGAACTCCTAACTTCTGGAAATTATAAAGAGAATGAAAAGAAAATCGTTGGAGGTAAAAATGGTTATGGCGCGAAGTTGACAAATATCTTCTCAACGGAATTCGAAATTAAGACAGTTGATCATATCAGAAAAAAGAAATTTATTCAAAAATTTACAGATAATATGAAAACGAAACATAAGCCTAAAATCACTGGAACGGACGTTTCACCCTACACCAAGATAACGTGGACAACCGATTTTGCTCGTTTCGGAATTGTAGAATTCAGTGATTTTATGATTAATTTAATGTATCGCCGCGTCTATGATATCGCGGGTGTTACTGATAAAAATATAAATGTTTTCCTAAATGGTAAAAAGATTAAGGTTGATAACTTCATGGATTATTCTAAATTATATCTGTCACAGAATGAGGACTTTGTTTATGGAGAAATAGACAAACGATGGAAACTGGGAATTTCACTCAGTAAAACCGATAAATTCGAACAAATTTCATTTGTTAATGGTATTGCGACAGCGAAGGGTGGAAAACATGTTGATATGATTACAAAACAACTTCTCACTGGATTGAAAAATATCATTGAAAAAAAACATAAGAAGACAATTCAGGAAAACTATATCAAGAATTATTTAAGGATTTTCATTGATTCTGTTATTGAAAACCCATCATTTGATAGTCAAACGAAAGAAAGATTAATTACACCTCCGTCTAAATTTGGTTCTAAGCCCCAGATAAATGAGAAATTTATAAAAGAAATCATCGATAGAACCGATATCGTTGAAAAAGTTATTCAGTTTAGTGAATTCAAACTCAATAAAGAAAGCAAAAAAACCGATGGAACAAAGCGAAATAAGATCAGAGATATCCCAAAACTTGACGACGCAAATTGGGCAGGAACTCGTAAATCCGATGAATGTATTCTAATTTTAACCGAGGGAGATTCGGCAAAGTCCATGGCTGTTTCGGGTCTTTCCGTGGTTGGACGAGATAAATATGGTGTTTTCCCATTGAAGGGTAAGGTAATGAATGTAAAAGACGCCTCAAAGTCGCAGATCATGAATAATTCTGAAATAACAAATCTTAAAAAGATCATTGGTCTCGAAACCGGAAAAGAATATAAAAATCTTAACTCTCTAAGATACGGTAAGGTAATGATTATGACGGATCAGGATCACGATGGTTCCCATATTAAGGGTCTTGTTTTGAATGTATTCCATACAATGTGGCCTTCCTTGCTCGATATTGGATTTATTACATCCATGATTACACCAATTATCAAGGCAACCAAGGGTAAACAAATTAAATCATTTTATACATTAACCGAATATAATGATTGGAAACAAACCATTTCGGGAAAATGGCATATCAAATATTACAAGGGATTGGGGACGAGTAGCGCAAAGGAAGCCAAAGAATATTTTCAAAATATTAAGATGAATAATTATATCGTAAATGAAATCACAAATGATTCCATGAATTTGGCATTTAATAAGAAATTAGCAGATGATCGCAAGAAATGGTTGTATAATTACGATGAAAATATTATTCTAGACCACAACGAGACAGAAGTTCCAATTAATGAGTTTATCGATAAAGAACTGATCCACTTTTCAAATAGCGATACATTCAGATCAATTGGTTCGGTTTTTGACGGTCTGAAACCCAGTCAAAGGAAAATTCTATATTCCTGTTTTAAGAGAAAACTTTATTCCGAAATTAGGGTCGCACAGTTATCCGGTTATGTGAGCGAGCACGCCGCTTATCACCACGGGGAAATGTCCCTACAATCGGCAATCATCGGTATGGCTCAAGATTATGTCGGTTCCAATAATATTAATCTCCTTTTACCGAATGGTCAATTTGGAACTCGGATTATGGGTGGTCATGATTCGGCGAGTTCAAGGTATATTCACACGGAATTAAACAAGATCGTAGATATTATTTATCCACCGGTTGACGCAGAATTACTGGGTTATACGGAAGACGACGGTGTTAGAGTTGAACCCAAGTATTATGTTCCCATTATCCCGATGGTTCTTGTTAATGGTATGACTGGAATTGGGACCGGTTTCAGTACGTCTATTCCTAAATTTAACCCACTAGAGATTGTAAAGAATATTGAAAACAAATTGAAAGGGAAAGAATACGAAGATATGCGACCATGGTATAGTGGGTTCAAGGGCGATATTCTAAAGATTAATGATACAGATTATATTTCAAAGGGTAAATACGAAATCCTTACACCTACAACAATTCAAATTACAGAGCTACCAATCGGTAAATGGACCGATGATTATAAGATCTTCTTAGATTCATTATTACCCGAAGAAAAGAAAAAGAAGAGCAAAGAAAATGAAAAAACCAAGAAATCAAAGGTAAAACAGCATATCATAGATTACATTAATAATTCAACCGATAAGGAGATTGATTTTACTATCATAGTCCCCCTTGGATTTAGTCATAATTTACAATGGAGTGAAGATCCTCACATTGATGGTATAGAGAAATATTTCAAGTTATATACATCGAAGGGTTTATCGCTAAAGAATATTCATCTCTACAATAAGGAAAGAATTATTAAATATAAATCGGTTAAAGAAATTATTGATGTCTTTTATACAGAAAGATATAATCTATATGAAAAGAGAAAAGAATATCTTCTTAAAAATCTAAAAAATGAACTCGATATTAAGGAAACTAAAATTCGTTTCATTAACGATGTGATAGAAGGAAAGATTATTATTTATAAGAAAAAGAAGGAAGAGATCTTTAATAATCTCGTTGAACTGGAATATAAGCAAATTAAGGATAAATATATTCGGGAAAAGATAAATAAAACAAATCATGCAGGATACGATTACCTAGTAAAGATGTCTATTTATTCATTTACGGAGGAGGAAATTGAGAAGCTTCAGGGTGAATACGATAAGATTAAAAAAGAATACGAAGACCTTTTAGAAAAGATGATCGGGGATATTTGGTTGGATGAGTGCAATGAATTCAAAAAATATTATACCAAAATGATTAAAGTATAATTCAAAAAATATTATACCAAAATGATTAAAGTTAATGCCTATAAAATAAATATATATTAACTTATAAGTTAATGGGATCTCTTTATCAAATGACAAATGAAAACTTACCTAATTATGAGTCTGTCTTCTCTGTAAGAGATATAGACAGAGAAGTGGTTACTTCAATGAATCAGGGTGGAAAAAATGTAGATTACTACGATTATGATATAACAGAGAAGAGAATGGTGTCTGGTATGAGTGATAGTAGAATTCTGGCTCCAGCCGAACTTGATACCGGATTACCGGCGCGAAGAACTGACACCGGCGGCGCATTATATCTCCCAGATGGTACACCGAACCCCGAGGCAGCAATAGAGGGTCCAGACTTTTTATTTGGGGATGGTTCCGCTTCCTTGGGGGGGATGATCGATGTAGTAAATAATGGACGTGTCGCTAATATAGATGTCGTGAAAACAAAATTACCCGAGGGTGGCGATATAGTTATTGATAAAGACAATCAAGATACTTCTGTAAAAGGTATTATTGAGAAAACGGCTGTGAGTGATTTATTTTTTTCTGATATGAATATGAACATCATTCAGAACTCAATTCGTTATGGTGTAAATCAGAAGACCGGGAAGGTTATAGGAAAACAATCAGATACAACCGTGTATGTCATTATGCGTTCAATACTCTTACAATATGCTAATTTCAGAATATCTACCGAGGATTTGATCCAAGAAATTAGAGGATTAAATCAAAGGGTTGTTGATTATTGTGTTCAAAATGTTTCTTCAAACGTTCAACAATATGTTGGTTACATTAAAGATTTAGAGAAACTACCTACACCTATGGATCGCCCTGTATATCACAATAAAAATAATTTCACATATGATATTTCTAATTTATTGTAAATAAAAAATCTAAAAAAGAGAACTTAAAACTTATTCTTTTAACTCTAGTATGTATGATAAATACTTCTTAGAAAAAGACCAATTAGACACTATTTCCAATTGGTTAAATAAAAATGAACCACTTTTTATTTCCGGTGGACCGGGTTCGGGGAAAACTTCCTTGGCGAAAGAAATTTTAAATGATAGAGTTATAACTCATATCGACGCATTATATATGAAGAATAATAGTGATATCGGTGAATATATACAGAATATCATTCAAAAAAGAAATATAACCATGATGTTTTCACAGAATAAGGAAAAAAGAGGTATAATTATAGATGATATTGATATTTTCTATAAACACGATAAGAAAGCGTTTAAGTCTATCATAAATTTACTACTAAATTCTGATTTTTGTGATACGAAGATTATTATTACTTCTTCTATCAAGTTTCTGAATAATAGATCACTGAAAAAACTAAAATATTCCAAATTATTTATTATTTATAGTAATCACGCCATTCATAAAATATGTAAGAATATTTGTGATAGTTATAGTTTTAATACCCCTTTAGTAAAAAAGAAAGAATTAATAAGAAGATCCTCCACTAATATTAATTTATTAATATCATTGCTTGAATCGGGAAATAAACTTCAAACTCAAGCGTTAGATAACTTCGAAGGAGAAGATATATTATATAATAAATTATTTACAATTGATTATACATTAAAGGATCTTATAAGGATTTATAAGCCTTTCAAAACAAAAATATCCCTAGATCTACTGGAAAATTTGTTTAATATAACAACTGATATAAAATTCATAAAAGACATATATAATTATTGTTCTTTATCGGATATATTCGAGACCAAATGTATTAATTATTCGGATATACAAGAATATGATATTATTCTAACAATTTATAATTTTTATTACAGAATTAGAGAGACAAATATAACCATGACTGCATTTATCCCGAATAAATACGTGAGTAAATCTTTAATACATACGTGCTCTTATAAAATGAATTTTAATTCGGATATTTTTTATTTCTATTTATATTTAATTAAAATTAATAAACAAGATAATGAAATAGTAAAAGAGTTAACCAAACTAGATAAAAAACAATTAACTATTCTCAGTAAGACTTTTAATTATTATTACGATAGTAAGATTAAAGTTGAAAAAATTTATAAATTAGTAAATTAGTAAACAATGACAACCGATAATGAAATAGATGAATCCGTTTCCATTTCCACATTAGAAAAAACAAATAACAATATTAATGAAAATATAAGTAAAATAGACGGTGGATTGGATTATTTAATAGATAAAATAGAATTAAAAGATCTTATTATAATAATTCTTATTATTATTATCACAAGTTTACTTTCCTATTTTGTATATAATCATTTCTTTTCACACAAAATAGATGAATCATTATTTGATAATATGGCGATGTATTACATCAATTTGGATAGATCACAAGATAGAAGAAGGAGTATGGAAATCATGTGTTCTCAACAAGGGATATATCCCGAAAGATTCCCAGCCGTAGATGGCAAATTATTGGATTTAGATGACCCCAAATATGCCAATGCTCTAAAGAAAATAAAATGGTGGTTTCTAATTGAGAATAAGAAGAATGTGGGTCATTTTGGTTGTTATCTAAGTCATATGAGTATTTTTGAGAAATTCTTAAAAACTGATAAAGAATATTGTTTCATTCTAGAAGACGATGCGGAATTCATAACTTCTAATCTAAAAGAAGGAATTGTGAAAAATATGAAAAATCTACCCAAGGATTGGGATATCTTATTATTGGGATATGAAGTTAATGGAGGTCCTAAGGGATACAAAGAAGTTAGAGAAGGCAACAAAGACACAAAGTTAAAGAATGGTCTCTTGAACTTAAATTATTTCACTGGATTACAGGGATATATTATTAATCGTAATTGTGCACAAAAATTAATAGAGAATTTACAGTTTATGGACTGGATTATCGATTGGAATATGTGTTATTTGGCTCAGCGAGGGATTTTAAATATCTACGGAGTATTTCCTCCTTTAGTGTGTCAACCCGCGGTCCATATGATTCAAATCAATGATATTGATTACAAATACAATTGTCAGATAAGATTTGATACTCTTACGAATAAATAATATTATATATTTACAACTACTTTTTGGGTTTGGTCAGTTTATAAGTCGTGACTATTTCTCTATTTGTCCAAATTAAATCAATTGCCTGATCTACTCTTTCACTATCCGAAATTATTTTAGATAAATTTTCTCTGATATTAATTTTATTGAGAGGTTTTTTTGTATTCCTTTCATTGCACCTAAGTTTACCGGAATTTGTATTAATATCATTTACATTGAATTTTCTCATGAAACCCGTTATTTCTGGTTCTAATTGTTTATTTCTTATTTTTTTTAATTCTCTGGCTTGTTTTTCCAATGAAGCGATTTTTTCATCCACTTCGAGCCATTGACCTACTCTTGTTTTAAATACTTGTAATTCTTGAGGTGGTATTTCCTGAAGAGTGTTCATGAACATATTATATTTTAAAGTTTTAAATTAATTCTTTCCTTTTTAACTTCTATAAATTACAAAAATAAGAATGAAAGAAGATAGAATCTTCATTATTTTTTCTTTATTATTTAGAAAGTAACCGGGATAACCTTTTTTTATATCACCCTTAAATTTTAATACCTGGTTCAAATAATTTGAAATAGTGAAATCTTGTTTTTGAATGTTATATTGCGGCGGTCCAAGAATAAAATAAGTAAATAAAAGAAATAAACCAATTTTAACAAAGATTAATTTAACTTTTTCATCGCCATCCACTTTATCAAATAGTTGGAGTGGTAAAACTAGAATAAAGGCTAGGAACAATATGTCTTCAAATATATCTTGGGCATAATATGAAAGCCATTTTTGAAAATTATACCATCCGCCTTCTACAAATAGTTTATATGTATAATAATCGGAATCTTCGTTTTTTATATCCCCATCCAGATAGACCCAAATATAGTAAACAATCCAAAATTGCCATAATAGTAAAAGAGAAAACCATATAAAAATAGATAATTTACCCATTTCTTTGATTCTCTTAGATTTCACTAAAATACCTGTTGGAAAAATGGCTGTTGAAAAAATATAAAATAATGTGAAAAATATCCCCTCAATTTTATAATCAGATAGTAAAGTTTCAATTTTATTCGTTTTATTCATTATATATATACACTTAAAAAAATATTCAATCTATTCTTATAATGTCTAAACTGAAAGATAAACCTTTAAAAAAATGTCATACAGATTCTAGAAAAATGATAGACGACATTCATAATGAATTAGTAAAAGATCTTGACGAACCAGAATTAAATAAATATTATTTAGATAATGGTTTATTATTAAGTGAATATTATTCTGTAAATAAAATAAATGTTCGCGAATCGTCGGGTATTTTAACTTATTTCGATAATAAGGATAAACAAACCGAAGAAAAAACCGAAGATAGAAATATAATAAATGATTATATGAAAAATATAGACGAAAATGTTATAAATGAAAAATATAAAGATTATGATTACAATAAATGCGATATTTGTCAAACAAACATGTCAATCAACGAAATATCCGGAGAATTAACCTGTTCCACGTGTGGAAAAACAATCAATATAATTATAACCACGGAAAAGAGTTCTTACAATGATCCACCCAAAGAAATTAATTATTTTTCATACAAAAGAATTAATCATTATAATGAATGGTTGGCTCAATTTCAAGGTAAAGAAAATATAGAAATACCCCCCGAAATTTATAGAGATATTAATTTTGAAATAAAAAGGAACATTAATCTAAATGTTAAAGAAATCACATATAAACAGGTAAAAGAAATACTAAAGAAATTAGGATATAATAAATACTATGAACATATACCATATTTGATTAATATTATCTCGGGTAAAAAATCACCCAAGCTAACTAGAAAAGAAGAAGAAATACTAAGATCTCTCTTTAAAGAAATACAAATACCATTTATGAAATATTGTCCTCCTACAAGGAAAAATTTCTTGTCTTATGCGTATGTTTTACATAAATTCTGCCAATTACTTGAATATGATAATCTTTTATCCTATTTCCCACTCTTAAAAAGCAGAGAAAAACTTCAACAGCAAGATGAAATATGGAAAAATATTTGTAAAGAATTGAAATGGGAATATATACCAAGTACTTAAGATAGTTATTTCTTTATAGCCTATCACATTTATGTAAGCCTATCACATTTATGTAAGCCTATCACATTTA